>Ga0209407_1005020_pt1 | contig 10551 bp, 4 predicted proteins | sample AD_JPNHG3_MetaG_FD_184410 | JGI IMG/M metagenome (GOLD analysis project Ga0209407, IMG submission 184410) | Active sludge microbial communities of municipal wastewater-treating anaerobic digesters from Japan - AD_JPNHG3_MetaG (SPAdes) (version 2) | ecosystem: Engineered > Bioreactor > Anaerobic >...
ATTGATATGGACAATAAGTTGATTATTTCGCGCGTAAATCATTTTACAGATTTTATAAATGCGATTTTAAAGACTCCCGAGATGCCTGAAACACAAGCCTATACACCGACAACGATGAATGATATAAAAGTGGCTAATCCGTTGGCATCATTAAATTTAATTTCCCCCCCGTCACCCAATAATAAAGGGACAGCCAATCTATCTTATCAGCTTGATATTCCTTCCGGACGTCAGGGTATGAATCCGGCTTTAACACTTTCCTATAGTAGCGATGGAGGCAATGGTTGGATGGGATTAGGGTGGGATATCTCCATCCCGTCCATTACCATTGATACTCGCTGGGGTGTTCCACAATACAGGAGCGACAAGGAGAGTGAGATTTATCTGATGAATGGAGAGCAATTGGCGACAAAAGATCCATTGACCGGACGGTATAATCCGCTCCCTCACCGAGCGGCGTGGGTGGCTCGCGACACAAGCGGAGCGGTACGCTACTATCCTCGTACGGAAGGGGCTTTTCAAAAGATTATTCGTCATGGCACCTCTCCTAAAAACTATTGGTGGGAAGTGATAGATAAAACGGGGATGCGTTATTACTATGGTAAAAAACTCGGGATAGATTCTTTAGACGTATCGGCAGTTCTGTGCGATAAGAATGGCAATATTGCCAAATGGGGATTAACCGAGATGCGAGACGGATTTGATAATTTTGTATATTATCGTTATGACGTTTCAAATTTACACGCTAACAATAAATATTTTTATATTCGCGAAATCACTTATACCGGACATGATACTACGGAGGGGGCATATCGAATAGAGTTTATAAGATATAATAGAGATTTTTTAGGTTTTAGCGATGTTACAACCAATGGTCGGTTGGGTTTTTTGGAGGTAAATGATCAATTGTTGACGGAGGTTAATATTTTTTATCAAGATACCATTTTCAGGGGATATAATTTTTGTTATGAAGTAGGGGCTTATGGAAAAGCACGTTTAAAGCATTTATCTGAGAAGCCTCGTGAAGCCATCGAAAATTATACGGGTGATGAAATGTTTTTTTGTAATAATAGTGGGAAATTTAATCTCTATACACATACTTTCGAGTATTTTAACGAACCGGAGACTCTATTTTCTCCAGTGGAGGTAATTTCTTATACTCAATATCCCGATTATTATTCGTCCGGACTTCTTGCACCGATTTTTCCGATTCCAGTTCCTCTCACCGGTGGAAATACATCTACGGGAGGGAATATCGGTGGTGCTTTAACAATAGGTATGAACGATAATAATTTATCGGAAAAATCCATTTCCGGTGGAGGAAATTTCAGCTATTCTTTTGGGAGGAGTGATGGGTTGGGAACTTTAATAGATATAGATGGGGATGGTTTTCCTGATTATGTTTTTAAGTATCAAGGAAGCCTTTATTATCGTAAGCAGATAAATTCCGGTGGAGTACATTCATTTTCTCAACCGTTTTTATTGGAAGGAGTGGAAAGTTTTTTGGAAGAGGGAAATACAAGTTTTAATTGGGGATTAGAGTTGAATCCGTTACCGGGCGGGCTTCCAGGCAGCATAGCCTATAGTCGAGGGAAGACACACTCCTCAACGTTCTCCTACTTTAGTGACGTGGATGGGGATGGTTTTCCTGACATTGTACAAGCAGGAAGAGTTTTTTACAATCGTAAAAACGCCAATGGGATTCGTTATTTTGAAACCTATAATTCAGATACCATTTGGCTAGGCGGAGGCTGCGGTTCAAACAATGAGTTTATCGTTCAAGATGTGGATGTCGATCCTACGGTTTTTCAAGAGGGAGATACCATAATAAATTGCTATTATGGTAAGGATTTTGAAGAAGGCGATTCCTCCGCAATAACTTGTGATACCCTTATCACAAAAGGGCTTTCTCATAATTTTCCGGGGCATGACGCCGTCAGGATGTGGATCGTTCCTTATGACGGAAGAGTTGTACTTTCAGGGAATGCTTATTTAACCGCCGACTTGGATTCCATACGAAAAGGCATGCGAATATTAGACGGTGTAAAGCTTTCTGTACAACAAAACGGGATAATTATCCAAGAAAAGGTGATACAACCGGATTCGGTATTTTTACCGCTTGAAGATACTTTGCATGTTCAACGCGGAGATAGATTTTATTTTAGAATGGAATCGTTGGATAAAAGATTGTATGATAAAGTTTATTGGAATCCTCGTTTAACATATGTAGGGTTAGGGACAGATAGTTCTTCGGTAGAACATTATGTTGATGCCAATGGGAAGTCCCAATATGCATATGAGGCAGCGGAAGATTTTTTAGTTCATCAAAAACAAAAGATTTACATGCCTTACACAGGAACGATTCAAATAGAATGTAGATTGGGAATTAAATCTGCATTAAGTGCTCCTGTATTCATGAAACTATATCAAAATGACACGTTAGTGGACTCTCTCTATTTTGAGAAAAAACAACTTGTGCCGAACTCTTTATTTACTTGGAGTTCTGTTCCTGTTACTAAAGGTGATAGTGTATGGTTTGAGATTTCCTCCGTAGGAAATATAGCATGGGAAGCCCTTCGCTGCCTGCCAAGAATATACTATTTGTCTCAAACAACGATAACCCCTCCGATAGATTTATTTGATACGATTCTGGTTCCGGGTTCCTCTACTCCCATTTTTGAATATAAACCCTCTCCCTATTTTTTGACATTTGAAAATGTTATGAATCCGACCGGGACAGTCTCTTTTACATCTTCCACTCCTGCGACCTTGCGTCCCATGTTAACGTTTAATGATTCCGTTTCCGGAACGTTACTGCTAACGGTTAAATCGGATGTAGCGGGGCTGGAATTAGAGCAAGAGATTACGGTGAATAATAATGTACTCCTCCCTGATTCCCTTCAGTTTACCTTTTTAGCAGGAAGAACTTACTTTCTTGATTATTATACCGAAGATTTATCTTTTGCAGAACAAATCACGGCTGCCGGAATATCAATAAATCAGAACCTATTGAACGCAGGGCTTCATACCCATTTCCCCGATTCGACCTATATTTTCGGTTCTCTATATCGTGGCTGGGGACAATTTACTTATCAAAAAGACGCCTCCGACAACGGACGGATCGATGAATCCGTTCTTCATCTTTCCTACCCCGATTCCTTTACCCAAGTGGATACAAACTCTTATATGAATACAGACACAACAACCGATATCGTTGGACAAATGATGGCGGATAGTATTTATGATCCGTTACAGCAACGTTTTTTAAGAATGCAACCTGATGTTTATCAAAAACAATGGGTCGGTTATGGAAATATAACTTATCTCTCTTTTGATACAATAAGCAATACTTTGGTAAGCAATAATCAAGTAGATGTAACCTCCTCTCCCATTCCTGTTTTGCATGAAGGGGAAAGAGTAAGGGCGGTACATAAAATCAGTATAAGTCAAAGTAACTCTTTTTCTCTAACCTTTGGGGTTGGTATCAGCTTTAATTGGGGGAATAATCAATTATATTCCGATTTTATTGATATGAATGGCGACCGTTATCCCGATGTTGTTTCAGAATCAACCATCCAGTATACGAAGCCGCAAGGAGGCTTAGACATTCTTAGAAGAAACATTGCAACGTTTCCTTACATGGATCAATCCAAATTTTATAATGAGGGGATTTCTTTCGGGTCATCCTTTATTAGACATTTAAAAGAGACGAAAAACAGTGCTAAAAATTGTAAAAACAATATTGGAGATGGAAATATCGGAGACGCAGACGGGAATGATCATAGTACATATACCTATATTGATATTAATGGAGACGGGCTTCCGGATAAGTTAAATTCTAGCGGGGAGGCATTTCTAAATATCGGAGTAGGATTTCATGAAATTGTAAAAACCTATCGACCATTAAATTTTATACGGAGTTCAACATCTTCGTCTCAAAATCTCAGCTTGAGTTTCAATTACGGGAATTCAAGTATTGCCGGAAACTTCGGAGGGAATAAGAGTGTTAACACCACCTCCAATTTATTGACAGACCTCAATGGGGATGGTCTTCCGGATAAAGTATCTGTGGTGGGTAACACTCTTTCTGTTACCTATAATAATGGCAGCAGCTTTACCCATTCTTATCAAAATCCCCTCCCCCATACTTTTTCCGTTTCCGTTGCCAAAAGTGGTTCTATAGGCGGCATGGTTTCTATTGGAGTTCCGGCATGGCTTATAAAAGTGGTCGTTAATCCTCAGATTTCTACCAACTGGGGAACCAACATAGATACGGCTCAAATTATAGATATGAATGCGGACGGCTATCCCGATATTGTTTATTCGACGCTTGATGATGTGAAAAGACTTTATGTTTATTATAACCAAACCGGAAAAACAAATCTGCTGAAAAAAGTTACCAATATAGCCAACGGGAGCTTTACAATGGATTATACTCTTTCTAAAAATGATTACAATTGTCCGCAACGGACATGGACTATGAGTAGCCTAAAAGTTTATGACGGGCACCAAGGAGACGGCGTTGATACGATGTATTACACCTACACTTACGATAGCGCCCGCTATAACCGTTTCGACCGCGAGAGTTTCGGTTTTGGAATTGTGAAAACCGAACAACGCCATATTACCAACCATACCATCTATCGTGTTATTACGGAAAAGTACCATAATACCGAATATATGCGAAAGGGATTGAAATACTATGAACTTACCGCTAACGGGAATGGCAATAAATATATTGAAAAACTGTATCATTATGCCCTTAAAGAAATTGAAACGGGAATCGAAATTCCGGATAGCATAGCCTTTTGCTATGGAGAAGGATATCCTGCTTTGAATGAGGAGTGGGTAAAATATTATGAAGGAGGAACTACGGCACAAATTATTACCCGTAAAAAATATGACCACGGACCTTTCGGGAATGTTATAGCGTACCATAATAACGGGGACTTGGCAGACCCTTCCGATAGTCTCTATGCCGTAATAGAATACTATGTAGATACAACCGAGCGACATTTAGTCGGAGTTCCGATTTCTATTGCCACACTATATAATCATGACACCTTGCGTTACCGAGAAAGTGATATAGACCCCTTAACCGGCAAATTGCGACAATTACGAATTTACAATGATACGATAGTTTCGGTCTATGATTACACCTATGACCTATACGGCAATACCGATACGGTACGGATGCCCGAAAATCATCAACACCAAAGGATGGTTAATGTGTATGAATACGATACCAGCGTTCATACCTATCCGGTGCGGGTAAGTAATGCGTTAGGTTATGTATCCTCAGCCTCTTACGATTACCGATTCGGCTCCCCCCTCTCCACCACCGATATTAACGGAAATACCATTACGTATACCTACGATTGGCGAGGACGACTCGAAAAAGTCAAATCTCCTTATGATGCAAATTATTCATTGTCTTTTCAATATTGGCTTACGAATGAATTGTCAGGGATACCTGGAGAGACGGAGCATGTTTTATGGGCAATTACGCAGCATTATGACCAACAATATCCGAGCAATACGATGACAACGGTGCTCTTTACCGATGCGTTGGGTAGAGAGATTCAGACGAAAAAGGATGTGGAAATTAACCACTTTGAATTGCGTTCTATTAGTGGAAAAGTGGTTTATGATGCGTTTGGGCGAGCGATTACAAGGTATTATCCGATTACGGAACCGACAGCCTCTTCGGGTTATCCATTAACCGCATTTAATACCGGCGTTGACAATATAGCACCGACCGTTACGACTTATGATATTTTGGATAGAGAAACTTCCGTCACTCTACCCAATGGTGCCACGACCACTATGGTTTACGGCTTTGGGCATGATGCCTACGGTAAAAAACGATTTAAAACCGCAACCACCGACCCTTTAAACAATAGCGTAACCGTCTATAAAGATGTACGTGGCTTACAGACAACTGTTTCGGCTCCGCTTAATGCAACTACCAAATTTGTTTATAACAGATTGGGAGAGTTGACCTCAACGGTAAATCCTGATAATCACACCACCTCTTATACGTATGACAATTTAGGACAACGCCTTAGCCGTACCCATCCCGATGCGGGAACTGATTTGTATAGGTACGACCCTGCCGGGAATTTAATAAGTCATAAGACCCAATTACTTACGAATGTGAATAAAGAGATTCGGTACAACTATACCTATAATTTATTAGTTTCGATTATATATCCCGAAAACACAATTAATAATGTTTATTACCAATACGGCACTCCTTCCGACACGGGGAATTGTACGGGACGTATTAAATTTATGGAAGATGGTAGCGGTTGGCAAAAATTTTCTTACGGTCCGCTTGGCGAAATTACGGAAAATATTCGTACTTTTGTCCTCTATTGTGATACGGGAGGATACACTTTTAGGACGCAATATTGTTATGATACGTGGAATCGACTCAAATCAATGACCTATCCGGATGGAGAAGTAGTAACCTATACGTATGACAGAGGTGGAAATTTAAAAACCATGTATGGAACTAAAAACGGAGTAACACACAATTATATTACAAACATACAATATGACAAATTTGAGAAAAAGACTCGAATAAATTATGGAAATGGGATTTATAGTTTATATGATTATGATAATTTGCAGAGGATGAATAGGTTAAGGACATATAAAACAGGCAGTGTATTATATCAGAATTTGAATTATACTTACGATAATGTTAATAATATTACACAGGTAAGTAATAGTGCGGGAAAAATAAACAATATGGGAAGAAGTTATAGCAATAGTTATACGTATGATAATTTATATCGTTTGACATATAGTACGAATTACAATATTTATCAAAGGATCCCACATCCCTACACAATAACGATGACCTATTCGGCAGGAGGGAGAATCCTTTCGAAGGCACAAACAGCAACAAAATTAATAGATGGGACGACCTCAACCATAAACTACAATAATACTTATTCTTATTATACATCACAACCCAATACATTGAAAAATACAGGAGGAACGGCTACGGATTTCACGTGGGATGCCAATGGGAATCTTCTTTCAAGAAATACAACGGGAGAATATATGATATGGGATGAGGAAAATAGAATGGTGCTGGGAAGAAATTCGAGTTCCGGTGTGTTGTGTTTATACGATGCCAATGGGGAACGTGCATTCAAATTCTCAATTTCCGTAGCAAGTGTTACTGTAAATGGAATTACAACCACAAACAATACTCATACGAGAACTACTTTGTATGTATCTCCATATTGTGTGGTAATGTCTCCCGGAAGCTATACTAAACATTATTATGCGGGTAGTGACCGAATATGTAGTAAAATAGGGGGGGGCTTTCCAGGTGGATGGCTCTCAAGATCATTGGTAAACGCGGCAACTCTTGCGGGTAAGAAAAGAAAACAAGCAAAATATGTATATGCGATTTGTTCGGATAATCCTAGTGTTCCTGGTCCTGGTCCTGTTCCACCAAAGAGTTTGCGTTCGTTAAAGAGTTTAAATACCCCCGAAAGACTCCGTTACTTCTACCACCCTGACCACCTCGGTTCTACTTCGTGGGTGACGGACAGTGCGAAGAATGGGGTGCAATATTGCGAATATTTACCTTTTGGCGAACCCCTTGTAGACCAACGGAGTACAACGTGGAATAGCCGTTATACCTTTAGCGGGAAGGAACGAGACAGCGAAACGGGCTACTCCTACTTCGGTGCCCGCTACTACCACCCCGACCTAAGCATCTGGCTTAGCGTAGACCCGATGGCAGAAGAACGACCAAGTTTGTCGCCGTATAATTATTGCCAGAATAATCCTATAGGAAGAAAAGACCCAACTGGGTTGTTGGATGAATTTGATTTTAATTCAAACACAGACATAACAAGGTATCGCAACACTAAAGGAGAGCTTTTATATGAAACCAAAGATGGTCTTAATGTAGATATTATTGTTCCTGATGCGAGTGTTCCAACATTAAAAAAAGAATTACAAAAAGCAAAAGATAATGGAACGATTGATAATATTAAAACTAATCAACAAAAAATGCATGTGTTGGGAGATACTCCTGAAGAATATTCAGAAAAAGCTATAAAAGGCACATCAGATTATTGGGCAATTGGATATAAAGAAACTTATGAAAAAGCATATAAAGAAGGGAAAAATCAGTTTTCCTTAGATCAAATTGTATCTGGAATAATTGCAGCTATTGGCAGAGAAAATAATGATACCTCAGCTGAAATGCGTCATGGAGGAAGGAGCGCTGGTATTTTAGAAGGGAATTCTGACAGAAAAGCTGGCAGAATAAATAGGTTAAATCCTAGAAGTAGTTTTAAGAATAATCAGCCAATAATAATATTAAAATGAAAAAAAACATTAATTTCTATTATGGTATTTTGTATTATATTCTTTTTGTGAAAGGTTATAATATTTTATGTGATTTGGTTACAAGTTTACTATTGATATTGAAAGCAAATATTTATTTAATTCCTATTGCACTTTTGATATTCACAATTGGATTTTTGTTATTTTTTATTTACATAAAGAAACTTCCACCTCTGAAATTATGGGTATTATTAAGTGTTTTAACATTATCTATTTCTGTAAGTTTTTTAAATTTACCTGGAAGATATTATATGGGTACAACTTCTTTTTATACGATAGAACAAAAATCTATTATTTTGAGGTTAATATATTTTAGTAAAGGGATTTTTTACGTTGGAATGATAGTAATATCTTATCTTTACTATCTAAAAGAAAAAAAGGAACTATCCTAAAAAACATATATCGTTCCGTCCCACCTATGCAAGTTTTTAATTATAATGTTGTTTGTGGTGTCCTTGACGCTATAAAAACAGCTATTAAAGGTGAGGATATTTATGGAAATATGGAAATGAAGCTAGTACTGCAAATAGAGTGGTTTTGGGAGTTAGTGTACTTACTGGATAGATACTATCCCCAAAAGCATGCAAAGCGCAAAGTTTACTTTTCTGTACAATGAAACTTTAGAAAACATCATCAACCATGCTTCCGAAATAGAGGAGTTGTTTATAAACACCTCACGCCCAACAAGTTAAAATTAAAAGCAGAAATGAACCCCGAAGGGGTGATATGATTGTAGCAAAAAGGCACGCCAAAATTTAGAGAACCCCGAAGGGGTGACATGATAAAAATCAAGAAATAAGAATTGTTTAATTATTAGCCTATTCTTTCATTTTTTTATTTACCTTTGCCGTATCAATCCTCAAAGATTATGGAAACGCCCCGTTACTTCTACCACCCCGACCTAAGCATCTGGCTTAGCGTAGACCCACTAAGCGACAAATACCCGAACTTAACTCCCTATGCCTTTTGTGCGAATAATCCGGTGGTTTTGGTGGATCCGGACGGGAGAAAAGATAGACCATTTAACGCAAAGACAGATAAGCCTATAGCACCTCAAAAAGGAACAGAAACTCCAATATATAGCTTTGATAAAAACGGAAAAGCAGTAGGTTTAGCTTCTGGGTGGACATCTGCATATAATTGTCATTCTTATGCATGGCATAATTCCAAAGGGGACACAGATCCAGCAGATGGCGATATTCCCAAAATAGGAGGAGTACCTATTCCGAAATGGGGCAAAATGAAATATCGGAAAATCACCCAGATGCTCCTCATTATTATAATAAAGATAAAGAAGGAAATTCTACAAGTAGGGCTTATTTTAGGTTAAATCAATCTCTTGAAGAATAATAATTATGAAAAAAACATTTATATTAATTAGTCTCGTGTGTTTTTCGGTAATAGCACATGCACAATCAATAAATAAAGATTTATTAATAAATTTGAACGACCACACTATAAAAGAGGTAAAAGAAAATCAATTTATATATATTGATTTTGAAAATATTGATTTTGATATCATTCCTTTATTAATTCACATTATAGACAGCAATACGAGGTCATCCTCATCTTGTCCTATATCTCCGTATTCTTCTAATATTCCAAATATTTATATTGGAGAAATAGCCGCAAAGTATATTGAATATATAATCAATCCCTATTTTGAATTTGATAGAATAACGAAAGAAGGGAAATACTATTCTTTACAGATAGAAGACCTGAAGAATATTAAAAAAATATATTTAGAATGGTGGGAAGAAAATAAACAATTTTCAAAAGAAGAGCTACGAAAGAGGCAAAAGACAAAAAGAATATTAAATACTTCAATCTATAAATGGGAAACTTGTCCTTAGCAAGGTAGCGTATCAAATTAGGACGTACTATTTTAGCCCCCTAATTCATCGAACAAAATTATAGTTTAAAAAATATAATTAATTTTGTTTTTATGAAGAAATGAGAATTGTTTAATTATTAGCCTATTCTTTCATTTTTTTGTTTACCTTTGCCGTATCAATCCTCAAAGATTATGGAAACATGGCGTTACTTCTACCACCCTGACCACCTCGGTTCTACTTCGTGGGTGACGGACAGTGCGAAGAATGGGGTACAGTATTGCGAGTATCTTCCATACGGCGAACCCCTTGTAGACCAACGGAGTACAACGTGGAGCAG
>Ga0209407_1005039_pt1 | contig 10528 bp, 6 predicted proteins | sample AD_JPNHG3_MetaG_FD_184410 | JGI IMG/M metagenome (GOLD analysis project Ga0209407, IMG submission 184410) | Active sludge microbial communities of municipal wastewater-treating anaerobic digesters from Japan - AD_JPNHG3_MetaG (SPAdes) (version 2) | ecosystem: Engineered > Bioreactor > Anaerobic >...
CCGCCAGTCTGTGGGGTGATGTCCCCATTTAAAATTCCGGGATTCCGGGGTAGGAAAAGAATGCCAACAGATTCTCCGCCGCTCGTCCAGGGAGGAGCGGTGTACTTCACGAGCAGAAATATCCCAGTTCGCGCAAGGAGACGTAATCCTTGGGCCGGTCGGCGGTGGCGCGGCCAAGGATCACATGGTCCAGCACTTCGATCTTCAGCAACTGGCCGGCGCGAATCAGGTCGCGCGTGACGCGGAGGTCGGCCTCGGAGGGCGTGGGGTCCCCGCTGGGATGATTATGGATCAGGATGATGGCGGCGGCGCTGGCGGCAATGGCGGGTTTGAACACCTCCCGCGGATGCACCAGGAGGGTGTCGAGCGTGCCGTCCGAGATTTTCGCGGTCTGGATGAGCCGTCGGCGGGTGTTGAGCAGCAACACCTGAAAGGTCTCGACCTCGCGCACACGGCAGTCCTCGCGCATCAGGTCGGCCACGGCTTCAGGGGTGTCCAACAGGGGCGCCTCGCGCTGGAGCTCGCGAGCCATTCTGCGGGCGAGGGCGAACGCGGCCACGAGCGTCACCGCCTTGTCGCGTCCCACGCCCCGGACGGTTTTCAGCTCGTCAATCGAGGCGCGGGCCAGGGCGGTGAGCGAGCCAAACCGATCCACCAGTTGCTGGCCAACCTGGACGGCGTTGGCGCCCTGGAGACCAGTCCGCAACAGAATGCCGATCAGTTCGTCATTGCCCAGCGCGTCGGCCCCTTTTTCGGCCAGCCGTTCCCGGGGCCGCTCGCTGGCGGGGCGGTCCTTGATTCGCCGCGCCATGGACGGCTCGGTGTCTGGCGCCGCCGCGGCTGCCGGCGGGGCGGAGGGCCGGGCTGCAAGCGCCGGAATGGCCTCGCGCGCCGCTGCGGGAGCCTGGGGAGAGCCTTCTGGAACCGAAGTTGAAATCTGGTCTGACGCCGCCGCAATCCGATTCATGGCGCTCATCTAAAGGCAAAGACGCGCCGGTGTAAACCAATATCAAACGCGATTGGAAGGGGGGGAGGAGGCGTTTGAGGCCGGCAACCGGTCAGGCGGCGGGCAGCTTCACGGTGAACTCGCTGCCGGCCTCGAGTGCTTCGCGGTATTCGGAGCTCGACCGTTCCCTCGCGAGCGCCGTTTGGGTCTGGGAGAGGATGACCGACAGGGAGGTGCGCAGTTCGCGCGACGCGTCGGAGGTGAAGCGGGCCTGGGGGGGCAGCGGCGGCCTCAAGCCGGGCAAAGGGACAGGACGCTCCCCGTTAGGCCCCGACAAAACCCGCGTGGCGGAACCTAGCCCCTGGCGTCAAAACAAACGGTGGCTGGGGGGGCTGGAATTTGTTTCAATGGAGGCGGTGCTTGTCGAATCCGCCAGCTCGAGTGTGGGCGCGGACGTCTCCCGCTTCGAGGCAGAGGTCCACGCGGAGACCACGCGGCGCCCCGACTTTCGAATCCGGTTCGCGGTCCGCAGCCCGGTGGCCGCGCCCGCCGCCGCCGGGGACGCGTGGCTGGCGGCGCTGTTGCTGCCCGCCATGTTTGCGGGCGAAGACCTCGATGTTCGACTGCCGGTGTCGGCCCGCCTCACGCGCACGGCAAATGAAATCCAGGCGCTCATGCACTCCTGGTATCCCGACTTTCTAAACCGGATCACGGTTCGCACCCCCAGGGTGCTGCCACGCGCCCTCCCCCCTCAGGAGCGGGGCGCCGTGGCCGTGTTTTTTTCCGGCGGGGTGGACTCGTGGTATTCGCTGCTCCGCAATCGCGAAGAGGTGACGCACCTGCTCACGGTCAAGGGTTTCGATGTGCCTTCGGCCGACCAGGAACTTTGGCCGGAGATCGTGCGCACGCATGAGAGGATTGCGGTGGAGCTGGGCAAAACACTCGTTACGATCGAAACCGATTTGCGGGATCATGTTGACCCCAGCTATGGCTGTTTTCAAAAACCGTTCGCCGCGGACTTTTGGGGAAAGGCCATGCACGGCGCGGGGATGGCCGCCGTTGGACTGCTGCTTCAGCATCAGTTCTCGCGGGTTATCGTTCCCGCTTCGTGGCAATACGCGCGGCTTCAGCCCTGGGGCTCGCACCCGGTGCTCGACGCGCTCTGGTCCAACGGCCAGGTCGAATTCTGGCATGATGGCGCGGAAGCCTCGCGCCTGGAAAAAATCCGGTCGCTGGCGGGTTCGCAAACCGCCCTGCGACACTTGCGCGTGTGCCCGTCCGATCGTCCGGGCCGTTACAATTGCGGGGTCTGCGAAAAATGCCGCCGGACGATGCTCACCTTGCGCCTGTTCGGAGTTTTGGACCAAGCCAGGTCGTTCGATCAGCCGCTGGACTTCCGGGCGGTCGAACTCATGCCCGTCGCCCGCTACCTTTATCCCCTGTATCGCGAAATCCTCGACGAGGCCCGGGCGCGCGGGGAGGCCGACGTGGCCCGCCTCGTGCGAATTTTGATTGGCGACAAGTTTTCCGCGCGCCGACGGTGGCATTTTTGCCGCCAACGAGCCGGCGCGCTGGCGGGCCGCGCCGCCCGGAAAATCGGTCTGCCGCGCTGGAAACGCAGCCTGCTGAAACGGCTGCCCGCGCGCTGGCGTCCCGCCTCGGGCAAAGCGGACGGGGGCGGTTGAACCGGCTGATGGTTTTGTCATCTCCGAACCATGAGGATTATCGTTGATAACGGGGCCTACACCTTGCGGAACATGGGGGACGTGGCGATGCTGCAGGTTGCGTTGCGACGATTGCGGCTTCAGCATCCAGACGCCGAATGCCGGGTCTTGACGACCCGGCCGGATTTGCTCGGGCGCTATTGCCCCGGCACCCTGCCCTTGGCGGTCGCCTCCCGCGATGCCGCTTATGATCCAGCCCGCCCCGCCGGCTCGGCACCGTGCGAAGCCTGGCGGCGATTCAAACGGCGTTGCGGCCTTTATCCACGCCAAGGGCGCGAATTCCTGCAGGCCCTTGCCGGGACGGACCTGGTGGTGGTGGCGGGCGGCGGGTTTCTGAACGATCTCAATCCCCTGCAGACTCGCGCGGTGTTGCGAATGCTGGCCGACGCCGGGGCGCGCGGCCAAACCACGGCTTTGGTCAGTCAGGGCCTGGGGCCGCTGGAGAACCCCGAGCTGGTCGGTTTGCTGGCCGACGCCTGCCGCGCCGGGGCGCGGGTGGGGCTGCGCGAGGCCCGGCGCGGACCCCAGATTCTGGCTCGCGCGGGGGTCGGCCGGGAACAATATCGGGTGACAGGAGACGATGCTCTTGAATTGGCCTGGGAGAGGCCGGCGACGCCAGGCGGACAGGCCATTGGGTTTTCCATCCGGCAAACCGACTACGCTGGCGTGCAGGACCCGCATCTCGAGGCCGTCCGGCGGGTGCTTGAGCGTCTCCTGCAGCGACATCACACCCGCCTCGTCGCGCTTCCCATCTCGTTCAACAGCTTCGAGGACGACTGCCGAACCATCGCCCGGGTCACCGGCTGGGAGCCGCCTGCCGATCCGCTGGACGATCCCGCGACGATCATTCAGGCTGCGGGGACCTGTCGCCTGGTCGTCACCGGCACTTATCATGCCGCGGTTTTTGCGCTGGCACAGGGCGTCCCCTGTGTGTGTTTCCATGCCTCGCCGTACTACCGGGACAAAATGGAGGGACTGGCCGACCAGTTCCCGGTGGGTTGCGAGTTCGTGGACCTGGGCGAAACCGGGGCCGAGACGCGCTTGGAAGATGCCGCCACCCGGCTCTGGAGCCAGGCTGGTGAGTTGCGGGCCGCGTTGAAAGCCCGTGCGGGGGAACAAGTTACAGCCGGTCAGCGCTTTTACCAGGATTTGCTGTGAAGCCAATCCGGGCATCACCGCCCCGACAAAAGCGTCTTTTCTTTGCCGGGCGGTGTGGTATGGTAAGGGGAGATTTGAAATGACCGTGAGCCATCGCGCCCAGAACAGTTGAAAGCACTCATCGAGACCAGAAACCGCAAGACCGAGCGGGTGTTTCTTGTGGGTGTTGAAATGAAGTCCCGCAGGGGTTGGGCCTCCCAGGATTCCATGGACGAACTCTCCGAGCTGGCAGTGACCGCCGGGGGGGAGGTCGTCGGAGACGGCCTGCAAAAAATTCAGGCGCCGTGCGCCAGCACGTTTATCGGCAGAGGCAAAGCCGAGGAGTTCGCCGAGTTGTGCCGCAAGGCGGAGGTGGACACCGTCATTTTCGACGACGAGCTGACCCCCGCCCAGAGCCGCAACCTCGAGAAGCTTTTCAACTGCAAGGTGCTGGATCGGACGGCGCTGATTCTCGACATTTTCGCCCAGCGCGCCCGGACGCGGGAAGGCAAGCTGCAGATCGAATTGGCCCAGTTGCAACATTTGCTCCCCCGCCTGACGCGGTTCTGGGGACACTTGTCACGCCAAAAGGGCGGCATTGGCATGCGCGGCGAAGGCGAAACCCAGTTGGAAACCGACCGCCGGCGCGTCCAGGACCGCATCGCGCGCATTGAGCGCGAACTGGAGGTGGTGCGCCGCCAGCGCGGCACCCAGCGCCAGGCCCGCCAGCGGAATCATTGGGCGCTGGCCTCGATTGTGGGGTACACCAACGCCGGCAAATCCACCTTGCTCAACGCGCTCACGGGCGCCGAGGTCTTCGCCGAAAACAAGCTGTTTGCCACCTTGGACCCGACCACGCGCCGCTTGCGGCTGCCCACCAACCAGAATGTCCTGCTCACCGACACGGTGGGCTTTATCCGCAAACTGCCGCACGGCTTGGTCGAGGCGTTCAAGGCCACCCTCGAAGAGGTGGTCCAAGCCGACTTGCTCCTGCACGTCGTGGATGTGAGCCATCCCCAGGTGGACCAGCAAATCCGCTCGGTGGACGCCGTCCTCGAGGAAATCGGCGCCGACGGCAAGCCGACGCTCATGGTCTTCAACAAGGTGGACCAACTCAACGGCAACCAGGCCACCCTCACCCGCTTCCTGGAGCAATACCCCAACTCCGTCGCCATTTCCGCCACCACCGGCGAAGGAATTCCCGCCCTTTTGGCCCAGCTCGGCAGCGCCCTGCGCCCCATCCGCGACTTTCTCGAACTCGCCGTCCCCCACGACCGCCCGGGGGTTATCGCCCGCCTTCACGAGGTCGGCCAGGTCGTCGAGCGCCATTACGACGGCGACACCGCCCGCTTCAAGGCCCGCATTCCGCCTCACCTGCGGGACGAGTTCGCCCCCTTCCTGGTTCGCCAGTTGCAGACGGCGTAGGAAGGGCTTAATCCCAAAGCCGGTAAGGCAGGGCGTTTTTCTCCAACACCATCCCGCACTGCGGGCAGGGGTCGGGGTCGTTCCACGCGGAAACCCGATGGATGGCAGAAACGGGGCACTGGAGTTTGTAGTGCTGCCAGCGGCTCCGGCGGACGCCCTGGCACGGCAGCCGGCTGAGCGCCGCCTCGAATGACGGCGGTGAATCCATCTTCGATTTGGCCGCCTTCGATTTGCGCGCCTTGGCCGCCAGCGGACGCAACAGGCCGCCGAAGGGCGGCGTTGGCTCCGAAATCCGGAGGCGCGTCACCGCATCATAAAGTTTGCGGCAGTCCCGACAGGAAATGGTTTGCACAAACAAATCACGGCCACGGTCGGCGCCGCCGGACACGGTGGCGCGATAGCCGCACCTCGAGCATTCGAACCAGAACGACCGGCCCATAATAATCCGGGAATATAAAGGGGCTGGCGCAGAGCTCAAACCTTTCCCACAGGAACCTTTACCGCCTGGTTGCCCGGGGGCGGGCGGCCGTTGGCCCCTTCAAGCTTCCCGGGAAGGTGCTTTTCCGGAAACGCCGCTCAAGGCGCAAGGCGGATCACGCTGACGCCATACATTCCCAGCGGAATCCAAAGGCCGCGCTCCCGCGCGCCTTGAGCCTGATCCAGTTCGAAGAAAACACAGCCCGGCGAAAGGGCGCCGCCCAGCGGCTGCAAGGCCGCAGGATTGGTCGCATCAAACAGCCGGACCGACCGATCCGTTAATTCCACCGCCAACAAGTCATCTCGCGCAACCAACACCTTGCCGGGCAGCTCGAGCTTGATGCTCCCCTCCAAAGTAAACTCGCCGGTGTCGGCCAGCGTCCAGGTTTCCAATGCGCCCGCTTGCCCCTCCGTCCCGCTGTTCCCCGTCCGGCCCAGTAGAACATGCGAGCCCCAAACCCGCAGCGGGTTCGGCCACGCCTCGGGCAGCGCCAGGGAGGCCACCCAGTACGCGGCCACCCCGTCATACGCGCTGGCATCCAGGTATTCGCTGGCGGATGCCACCCCCTCCGAAGTCCAATGATACCCCCTGGTGTAAAGCAATTCCCCGGCGTGAGAAATCCCCTGGAGGGTGCCCGGGATGTTCACCGGCTTCCGGACGGTTGGAGAAACCGGGTCCGCGTAGTCAATAACGTCCAGGTAAGTGCGCTGCCGCCAATTGTTGGTCAAGGCGGGTTCCAGCGCCTGGTGGCTAAGGTAGATGAGGCTGCCGGTTCCAACGGGCCGGCTGAAGTTCCACCAACCATTCGTGGCCAGGTTCAGTTGCGAAACCAGTTCGGGCTCGGACGGACGGCTTACGTCAAAAGCCACCAACTGCCCGCCGCCGTAGCTCGCCACCGGCCAAAACCAGTATCCGCCGGCCGCGATTGGCCCCCCAAGGATCAGCGGGTCCCCCGGCCCCCACCAACCATAATCCACGTAGCCGCCCACCCACACCACCAAATCGGGCTGAGGCCAAACCGGCTCCCACTCGCCGCCCAGGGCGGGCCAAGGGAGGCTGGCCGACGCCTGCCCAACACGCGCAGCTCGGGCAACGCCTCCAAACCCACGACGGTCAAAGTCATCTTCGCCTCCGGCTCGCCGACGTCCCCCTCGACTGTGGTGTCCAGCGGCATGACGCATCCCTGGCTCGGGCTCTGCACCACATACAGGCGCTCTCCCCGCAGCGCTGCGCCGGAAACCGGCAGCGTCCCCAAAGCCAGTTGACTCAGCACCTGGTTCGGCTCCCAGGCCGGCGTCACCCGCACGGACGCCTGCTCCTGCCGCCCCCATCCGTTCAACCCAGCCGCAATTTCCAACAGGTAATCCCCTTTCACGAACAACCGGTCCACCGGCCACGCCAGCGCCAGCTCGCCACGCACCACCGGATGGTCCCGGTCCGTGGCGTCCACGCTCAACAACTCCCACCCGGACACCGAGAGAATACGGTTGCGAGCAAAGGCGGCGCGGCGCGGCTGGCAGGGGTGTTCGATGACTCCTCGCGCCACCAAGCCGCCGGCGTTAAGGTCAATCAACTGAACACGCGACGTCCAGCCGTTGGTCGTATCCCCGCTATACGGAACCAGGATCAAACCCAGGTCGTCCAGCACCGCAAACGCCTTCTCGTCGTTGTTGGCTTCGCTCCAGGAGTAGTTCTCTCCCAGCCGCACCCGGCTCAGGAGCGAGGGCCGCGCCGGATCCTGAACGTCAAATAGCGAAACCGCCACCCGCCCGGATTCCACCCCGACGGTCACCAGCCGCTCCCCCAGCGGTTCAATGTAGGTGGACCATCCGGGCACATCCACCCACCCCGCAATGCGCGGCCGGCTCGGCTCCGACAAATCCACCACCCAGAGCGGATCAATCTGCAAAAAGGTGACCACATAAACCCGGTCCTGATCGAAGCGGGTGGCGTGCAGCCGTTCACCCGCGCCCAACAGCAGTTCGCCCAGCTTGACCAGCCCCGTCGGCCCCGCGGACCGCGGGTCGGGCAGCCGGAACGTCTCCAGCCGTGTCACCACCCCGCTGCCGGTGTGAGTGTCCTCCGATATCGTGGTGAGAACGCCTCCCGAATAGTTCAACTTGAACTTGTCCCCCACGCGGCCGGCGAGCCGCAGCGACGCATAAGGCGCCATCGTCCCCTCCGGCGCGGTGATATCCACCAGCCGAACCACCGACTGCCACCAGTTGGTTGGATCCTGCGTCACCACAAAGAGATAAAGGTCTGTGGCGGCAACCACATTGCCATAACCGGGATACCACAACGGATTGCGCTCCACCGGCATGGCCGGGTCGGCCAGGTCAAAAGCGCTCACCCGCGTTCCCCATTCCCAGGTGTCGCTGCCCGACACTGGACGATAGGTCTGCGAGGCCACATACAGCGCCGTGCCCACCATCCGGCTTTCCTGAATCCGGCCCGGCACCACCAGGTTCCGCACCACGCGGGGCTGGCCTCCGCCCACGCCCACAATCACCACCCGGCTGTCTTCGCCGTCGTACCCGCAGCCGTGATGCGCCAACAACACCACGTGGTTCGAACCCGCCAAGTACATCTGCTCGCCCGCGGCGGGCAGCTCCAGTGTACCCCGCACGCTCGCCCGGTCCGGATCGCCAATGTCAATGACCTGCAGGCCCCGGTATTGGTTGAAGAAATACAGCGTGTCCCCCTTCACCTTCCAGATGTCGGATTCAACCACTTCACGCCCTGCCCCGCCCGCCCCCGGCACGGTGGTGCCGTCATACGGCTCCAGCCCACCTCCCACCGCGACCACCGGCCCCCCGGGATAGCTGGCCGGTCCGCCCCAGAACGAGTTCGTGCCAGTGTAAAAGGCCGCAGGCAACGGCTGACGCACATCCGCCCGCACCCGCAGCAGCTCACTCTCCTGCGTGTGCGGAAGTCGAAAGGTGACTTGCCCTCCCGCCCCGTCCGAGGCGGCCACCGCCGCCGGGACCCACGCCCCGCTGCCCAAACGACTCCGGCTCTCCAGCACGACCCGCTGGACGCCAGGCGGAACATTCACCTCCACCGTTACGTTGCTGCCTCGCAGTTGGATGGAAGTGATCACTGGCTGGACCACCTGCGAAAGCGAAGCCTCCGGCGCCGCCATCAGCGCCAGCACGGCCCATGACACCCCCCATAAACCAAAGCCTCTTCGAAAAAAGTTGGTGCTCATACGACAGGGATGGATTTGAACAATCCTAAACGTAGGCCTCCCCTCTCCTCCCGTCAATGAGTGCCTTTTCGCACGACCACGAGGATTCTTGCCGCCGACCGCGGCAATGAGAACGCGGGCTGACATGCCGCACACTCGCTCGCGAAGACCCGCGACCAGGTGCCCCCCTTCGGCGCCTCCTTTCCCGGGCACCTGCGGAACTCCGGCCTGCGCCCAACACTGCGCTGGACAGCCAGAACCGCTGCGCCAACAATGGGGCGCACACGGACAACCTGGGCGGCCGGTCGTTTGCCGCACCCAGGCCCGATAACTTGCGCAAGAAGACCAGACCATGATAGCTGCCTTTCGAATCGCTCTATGCAGGGGCGGGACTTGGTGCGCCCTGGCTTTGACCATGGGTATGGTGATGAGCAGGGCCGCCTCGGCCGCCGCTCCGGATTCCGCTCAACCCGGCCCGGCCGATGGCGTGGGAGCCGCCGCCGAAGCCGGGGCGTTGGCGCAACCCTTTGTTGACGGCGCGATTGCCGCCGCCTCGCGGCAGTATCGCTGGCTGCTGACGCAGCTTCCTGAGGAAGGCAAACTCCCCCGGAGTTTTGCGGACGGCAAATGGCAGATGGTCTTCTCCCGCGATTGGACCAGCGGATTCTTCCCCGGATCGCTCTGGTACCTTTACGAGGCGACCGGCGATTCGTTCTGGCGGGAGGCGGCCACGCGTTACACGGCTCTCCTGGAACAGGAGCAGACCAACCGGCGGACGCATGATGTGGGCTTCATGCTCAATTGCAGTTACGGGAATGGTTACCGCCTCACGCGGACCCCGGCGTATCGCGAGGTCCTCCTCCGGGGAGCCCAGTCGCTGAGCACGCGCTTCAATCCGGCGGTCGGCATGATCCGCTCCTGGGATCATGGCGCCTGGAAATACCCCGTCATCATTGACAACATGATGAACCTGGAGTTGCTCCTGTGGGCGGCAAAAGAGGGAGCCCAACCGCGCCTACGCGAGGTGGCGCTCTCGCATGCCGACCGAACGATCCTGCATCACTTCCGGCCCGACCACAGCACGTGGCACGTGGTGGACTTCAACCCGGCCGATGGCGCGGTCTTGAAGAAGCAGACGCATCAGGGGGCGGCGGACGACTCGGCCTGGGCGCGGGGCCAGTCCTGGGGGCTCTACGGCTATACCATGATGTTCCGGGAAACGCGCAAACCGGAGTACCTGGCGCAGGCGGAGAAGATCGCCCGGTTCCTCATGAACCATCCGCGCCTGCCTGCCGACAAGGTGCCTTACTGGGATTACGATGCACCCGGCATTCCCGCCGCGCCCCGCGACGCCTCCGCCGCGGCGATCATGGCTTCGGCGCTGATCGAATTGAGCCAGTTGGGAACGCCGGAGTTCGGCCGGCAATGCCTCCAGTTCGCCCGGGCGCAACTGCGCTCCCTCGCCTCGCCCGCGTACTTTGCGAAGCCGGGCGAAAATGGCGGCTTCCTCCTCAAGCACTGCGTCGGGCACCTGCCGAAGAATTCCGAAGTGGACGTGCCGCTGAACTACGCCGACTACTATTTTCTGGAAGCGCTGCTGCGGTATCGCCAGCGGGCGGAGCCAGGCA
>Ga0209407_1005040_pt1 | contig 10527 bp, 8 predicted proteins | sample AD_JPNHG3_MetaG_FD_184410 | JGI IMG/M metagenome (GOLD analysis project Ga0209407, IMG submission 184410) | Active sludge microbial communities of municipal wastewater-treating anaerobic digesters from Japan - AD_JPNHG3_MetaG (SPAdes) (version 2) | ecosystem: Engineered > Bioreactor > Anaerobic >...
GAGCTTTAATGCTTCTTCTTTGAATTCTTTACTGTACTTCATAGTCGTTTTCCCTTTCCGGTTTTGTTACTTATATTCTACCAGATTTTTGGGTGTTTGTCGACTGCTCTTTCAGTATAACACTTCAACGAGCGTTCCGTCAAACTCAATTGATTACATTTTTACAGATCCGCCTTTTGGGGATAATCTCATGTACTCTGAGTTAAGTTTTATGTGGGAGGCGTGGCTCAAGGTCACTACACAAAATTCCACTGAAGCTATTATCAATAGTGCTCAACATAAAGGTCTAATTGAATATCAAACCTTAATGACCAAGTGTTTCGAGGAATACTATCGTGTATTGAAGCCGGGACATTGGATGACAGTAGAGTTTCATAATTCGAAAAACGCTGTATGGAATGCAATTCAAGAAAGTCTTAGTCGTGCAGGGTTTATTATTGCAGATGTCAGAACTCTTGATAAGAAGCAAAGTTCCTATACACAGATCAAGAATACTACGGCAGTAAAACAAGATCTTGTAATATCTGTTTATAAGCCGAAGAATAAGTTTACTACCGAATTCCATTTAAAAGCGGGTACCGAAGAAACCGCATGGGCTTTTGTGCGTCAGCATCTTGAGAATGTTCCTGTTGTCGTTGATTCAGACAAAAACGGAAAACTTGACATCGTTGCTGAACGTCAAGCATTCCTCTTGTTCGACCGCATGGTTGCATATCATATCATGAATGGACTTGCAGTTCCAATAGATGCACCAAGCTTTTACAAAGGTCTTGATGATCGTTTTCTAAAACGCGACGGGATGTATTTCCTGCCTAATCAAGTAAATGAATATGATATGATTAGAGCAACTTGTGATATCGAGCCAATCCAGTTTTCTTTCTTTGTTTCTGATGAAAAATCAGCTATAGGCTGGTTATATCAGCAACTTGATGAGAACAACGGCGGCAACCCTCAAACTTATGCTGAGCTGATGCCTAAGTTCATGCAGGAGTTGAAAGCAGTTGATAAACACGAAAAGCTCCCTGAACTTTCTGAAATTCTGGAAGAAAACTTCCTAAAAGATGATGGCGGGCGATGGTATGTCCCTGACCTAACCAAGAGCGGAGATATTGCCAAGCTACGTGAAAAGAACCTGTTGAAAGAATTCCAAGAATACATGGCGAGCAAAGGCAAGCTGAAGGTATTCCGTTCTGAAGCAATCCGCGCTGGTTTTGCAAAACTCTGGAAAGACAAGGACTATGCCGCAATTGTTGCTATGGCTGAACGTTTGCCAGAAGAAACAATTCAGGAAGATCCGAACCTCCTGATGTATTATGATATTAGCTTGAGCAGAGTATAATCTGCTTCAAAGGAGATGATTTAATGTTGCAGATTGGCGATTTTGCATTTGATACAACAACTCGCGCCAATGTGCAGGTGCTGGAAAAGATAGTCGCGTGGGGCTTTACTTCCTATCGCGTTTTCAATCCAGCCACAGGCAAGGTTTATAAGGTGTCAGAAGAACAATTGAATAAAGAAGGCGGCACCAACACCTATGATGAGAATTATCTCCGCTATGTAATGCTGCTCTCGAAAATCAAAAATGAAACCGCTGGCGGGCTTCTTTCATCACTCGCCAGCGGAGTGATTCCGCTTCCGCATCAGCTTCATGTTCTGAACCGAGTAATGGAGCATAAAACAATCAGATACATACTGGCTGATGAAGTCGGTCTCGGAAAAACGATCGAAGCCGGTATGGTAATCAAAGAACTGAAAGCCAGAGGCTTGATTCAGCGTATTTTGGTCGTGTGCCCTACCGGTCTCGTAACACAGTGGGCATCAGAAATGCGGGAGAAATTTCATGAAAAGTTCCATGTGATTCTCCCGTCAGATTATGATACGATTCGCCGCCTTACAGATAATGATGATGTATATGGGCAGTATGATCAGGTCATATCACCAATGGATTCCATCAAACCTCTGGTTAAGCGTATCGGCTGGTCGGAGGAAAAGATTGAGCAATATAATCAGGAACGTATATATTCGATCATCAATAGCGGCTGGGACTTAGTTATCATCGATGAGGCACATCGTGTTGCGGGTTCTACCGGCGAGGTTGCGAGATATAAGCTCGGACATCTTCTTTCGCAAGCAAGTCCATATTTGTTGCTTTTGTCTGCAACACCTCATAACGGCAAAACAGAGCCGTTCTTGAGGCTTGTTCGCCTTCTCGATGAAGAAGCCTTCCCGAATGCTCGGTCAATTGTTAAAGAGCAGGTTGCGCCATATCTGATACGAACCGAAAAGCGCGAAGCGATAGACAACAACGGAAACAGGCTCTTCAAAAACAGGATCACCCACTTGGAACTTCTGAACTGGGATGAGCGTCATACTATGCAACGCGAGCTTTATAACATGGTGACTTCTTATGTTTCAAAAACATACAACAAAGCTCTGCGTAATCGAAAAAAGAATATGTGCCTGATTTTCCTGCTAATCATTATGCAGCGCATGGTTACAAGCAGCACGACAGCAGTAAGGCAAAGCCTTGAAAGACGTCTTGAAGTCTTAAAGAATCAGACTACAAAATTGGGTTCACTAACAGAAGCCGACCTTGCTGAGCTTGATATCGAGGACGGTGTTGAAGAGGCATTAGAAGCGATTTCACTTGATGCTAAAGAGGAAATCTCAGAGCTTGAAAACATTATTTTTACGGCAAAACAAGCTGAATTACAGCATCCTGATGTAAAAATCGAAAAGCTTTTTGATATAATCGACTCTCTTTTAAGTGAAGATCAGAATCAGAAGATTATTATATTCACAGAGTTTGTTGCTACACAGGAATATTTAAAGCAGAAACTCCTCTCCAGAAGCTATACTGTTTCGATCTTGAACGGTAGTATGAGCATTGAAGAAAGGAACGATGCGCTTCAGGAATTCCGCGATAAGACAAACATCTTCATCTCAACGGATGCCGGTGGAGAAGGTTTGAACCTGCAGTTTAGTAATATTATCATTAACTACGATCTTCCGTGGAATCCAATGAAGATCGAGCAGCGTTGCGGTCGTGCTGATCGTATCGGTCAGATGCGCGACGTCCAGATTTATAATTTCATAGTAGAGGATACTGTAGAAAACCGCGTTCGTGAAGTTTTAGAAGAAAAGCTATCTGTGATTTTGCAGGAAATCGGTGTTGATAAATATTCGGATGTATTGGACAGCGAGGTTGCCGAGCTTGACTTTACCGAAACCTATATGCGTTCTATTTCACAGCCAGCAAAGCTAAAAGAAGCAATGGCTCCTGTAGAGACGGAAGTAAGACAGCAAATGGCGAATGCCCGAAAATACAAAGATGTTATCAAAGAGGATAAGGATTTATCTGAACTGGTCGGTCGTGAATCAGATTTTGATGTAGAGGAGGCTCTGCAACAGCTATTAATCTACTACGACAACTGGCAGGGAAATGAATTGACTCTAATGACAAACATCGGCATAAATGATGATAGAATAACTAAACACCTTAAGTTGGATATTGTTCAGGATCGATTCTCTCCGCTCCTTTCATTATCAATAAAGAATTTCCCTAATGAAGCAGGTTATTTTATGCTCTGGGAATTGTCACTTACAGACGTCGACAGCGATCGGCGCATTATTCCAATTTTCGTAAATGAAGCCTTCGTATTACGCCCGGTTGCAGGAAAAAGGATTTCAGATGTTCTTCTTGATCCGAATTCAAAATTGTCTGTAAAATCAGTGCCTAATATCGGCGCGGATGATTATGCTTCTTTAGAAAAAATCAGCATGGATTTCGCTTATGATGTCTTTGTTACTATGAAATCGCAATACTTACAAAGGAATCAGGAAAGCTACAATAAATATATGTATGCTTTGCAGCTTCGCACAGAAGCTGCTGACCAGATAGGAATTGAAAATATCAAGCAATCCCGCTTGGCGAGACTTCGAAGAGAAAAAGAAACAATAGAGGAACAGTATAGAAGAGGACAGCAGGTCTTCCCTGATTTTCGCATGGTTATGCTTGTCAGATTGGAGGCGTGAATATGATCGCTGAATATATTTATGAAAAGGCAGAAGCGGATTATTCGAATCGCGTCTTGCTGATGGATTTGGATGACCTTGAAAGTCTTACCCATTACAGTACTTATTTCTCTCTAAAGGGTTTCAGTATCATTCACTATCAGAACGATCTTCAACTTAGAAGTGAGTACGATAATGCTTTTTATGATGACAATGGGAAATACCTACTAATAGTCTCTAAGGAAAGCTATGTTCCTTACGACATCATCAGGAGATACAGATGCACAAACATATCTCTTTCAGCTATTTTTCCTAAATTGAATACTTCTGTCATTAAGGATCATTCAGAAATCAACTATGATTTGCTTGCACTTGCCTATAAAGACCTGTTTGTTGATATATCGGATTGCCAACAAACTGAAAGGTTCATCAGAACTGCTGTTTATTCAACAACAAATGTTCAGACATTTATTAATATTAAGAATGCAGAATTGCATTCATTAGTTCAATCAGCAGTAACATATAAGGATTGGTGCGAAGTCGCAAATCTTAAAGCGGCAATTGACAGCATGGCTGCTGAGTATGAGCTTATTATAGAGACGGATGACATACATGAAGGATTCGTTTCTTTTATTCTTGAAAACTACGGCAAGTTAAAAGGAAAACCAGATACAGACAGTCCTGTTCTGGTAAGCCAAGCGATGGACTTTATGTACGAGAATAGCGATAATCATAAATTTGCTATTATCGTAATGGACGGAATGTCAGAGTTTGATTGGACGATTATATCCCGGAGCTTTAATGGCATTCATTATATCAAATCTGATGTTTACGCAATGATCCCTACAACAACATCAGTGTCCCGGCAATGCCTGCTTTCAAACAAGTTACCGCTTATGCTTAAAAATCCGTGGAGCCAAAGCAAGGAAAAAAATGAGTTTATAGAATGTGCCGAGAGACTCGGCTTTTCTTCAGAACAAATCGGCTATGACCGCGGTTATGAGGCAGACTTCGGACCTTTTATACGATGCGGTGCCGTGATTATCAATGACGTTGATGATATTGTTCATTCGCAAAAGTATAGCCGAACCGGAATGTATCGTGATATAAGTGCGCTCACCAAACAAGGTCAGCTTGCAAAGCTGGTTAAACGCTTATTATCAAACGGCTTTGACGTCTTCATAACTGCTGATCATGGAAATACGCCATGTGTAGGCATGGGACAGCTTAAAAAGCTGGGCGTTGAAACAGAAACAAAAAGTCGGAGAATGCTTGTCCTAAAGGATTTTGCTGATAGCCAATCTTATAAAGAGCAGTATTCTTTGATTGAATTCAATAAAAACAATTACCTGAGTAAGGACTATTGCTATCTGCTCTGTGGCGCTGGCGCGTCATTTGATGCGCGTGGAGAGCGCGTAATGAGTCATGGCGGTATTACGATAGATGAGGTAATCGTACCATTTATTACAATTAAGGCGGTAGATAACAATGGCTAAGACTGTCGGACTATCAAGAAAGATCACGTTGCAATGGCTCAATAAAGCTGTCGAACTTCGTGAGGCTAACTTGACCGAAGAAGAATATAAAACAAAGATGAACGAATACCTTTCCTTTGAAATAGGCAGCCCAACAAATCTGCGCAAAACAAGAGAAATACTTATGCGTCTGTGGTTTTATGAGGATGATCAGATTGTCACACAGATTCGTAATGAGGCTCTTCCGTTAATAAAAAAGCATCCTGATTATGCTATGCCTATCCACTGGTGCATTATGTTGGTGTCCTATCCCGTTTTTGCTGATCTCAGTAGATTGATGAGTAAAATCGCAGAATTTAACGACGTCATTATACTTAGTCAGCTTAAGCAAAAACTGTTCGACGAATGGGGTGAGCGTTCCACGCTGTATCATTCTACAGACAAGATTATTCAGACCATAAAGGAACTTGGTGTTATTACTGCAAACAAACCGGGAAAGTATACAATCATCAAGCACACTGTGAGCAATTCTGAAATTGTTGAATTTATGCTTCATGTTGCTTTGAAGGTCGATGGGAACAGCTACTATTCATTTACTGAATTAAACGATTTCGCCGTCCTCTATCCTTTTGATTATCAGGTGTCAAGAGAAATCGTTACATCCGACGAGATGATTGTATGCTCAAATCTTGGAGGAGAGTTATCTGTTGCCTTAAAGGAGATGTGATATATGCCAGAACAGAAAATTATCGACCGGGAAACCTACCGTGCGATAAAGAAAATGAGCCGTGATGAGCTACAAGCCTTCCTAATGCGCTACGCTGACGGACTGCTGGAGAAAGACGGCAAGTCTATTGACCTACGGGAGGTTGAAAAAGACGTCCGGCAGATCAAAGGCATCGGTGATAAACGCGTCGAAGAAATCATGGCAGTATTTGAAAAGCATCTGGGCGTTTGAAAAAAGCCGCTGAGTGGTACATTCCACTCGGCGGCTTTCTACATTTTAACGAACCCACATAAAATTTAACGAACCTATCGGGTTCGTTAAATTTTGCACCCAGCGGCTTTCAGCGCACCGGCAACAGGGCAAAAAAATAAGACCTCATCGGTCTGACGTTTGCGAAAAGCCCTGAAATCAAGCCTTTTTGCGGTATTCCTTGTATCAATCCCGTAACTGCTTTATCGTATACGCGTCCCTCATATGGCTCAAGAATTTCAACCATAGTACGAACAAGACAAGCCGGAGTATAGAATTCGCCACCTTTTTGTAATTCATTTGCGGCAAACTCGCCAAGGAAGTATTCATAGATACGCCCAAGCAGGTCTTTTTCTACGGCTTCTTTTGTGCCGACCTTGATATTAGTAAATAGATCAATAATCTCGCCTAAGTTCACGTTACGGTTATCTGGATCGTTATAAACTTTGAATAGTACGCCTTTGAGCGTCGGGTTTTCTTTTTCGATAGAATCGAGCGCTTTATCTAGGATCTCTCCAATATTGTAATCTTTGGCGTGATCCACGAGATATTGCCAGCGTGCGTTTTCTGGTACGAAGAATACGTTTTCCTCAGCGTAAGCGTCGCGGTCCTCTTCAAGGCCTAAACCTTCTTCTTTTAGAGCATTATAGCGCTCGTCGAAAGAGTCGGAGATGTACTTTAGGAATATAAGACCAAGAATTAGGAATTTGTAATTTGTCACAGAAACGCCGCCACGCATTTTATCGGCAGCCGCCCAGAGAGTCTTTTCTAGGTCTTTAATATTGCTACTCAAAATCTTTCCTCCGAAAATTATTGAAACTATCTATAATAATATTATTACAGATAGAGAATATCTTCCAGTGTGCCGGTGCTATGGAGGAGAAAAAGAGTCTGGTGCATTTAGATGCAATTAGGTGCGTATTGGTGCTTATTGGTTGCATTATAGGTGCGCCTAATAATAAACGAGCAATCGGGAATAGCCGATTGCTCGTCATATAATTATTATATTGAATATGAGTATTACTTATAAAAGAAAAACACCCCTATAAATAGCGGTGCTTTTCTATATGGTCTTACCCCAGAGGGGTTCAAATAAGACCATCAAATATGGCAGGGGCAGAAGGACTTGAACCCTCGGCACGCGGTTTTGGAGACCGCTGCTCTACCAACTGAGCTATACCCCTATTTATGTTGTGAATCAGATTCGTGACTCACAACATAAAATATTATAACACAAACTCACGATGTTGTCAACCGTTCACAGAATATTTTTTTATTTTAACAAAACTTCTCATTCTGTATAGAGGGTATTGATCCTTACAGCGTTGCAAGAATTGCCAATATCACGGCAATATTCAAGTTCCTCGGGACGATTCTGATAGAATCTGAAAACAGCCTCGCCACCCTCATCGACAGAAAGCAGAGTTTCTATACGAAGCTTAGGGTATTCCTGAGCGATCCTTTTTTCAAACTCGTCCACAAAAAGGACAATATCCGAGAAATCCGTTTTGAACCAAAGCTGTTCATGGATCCTGAATTCGTTTGCACCTGCTTCAGCGCCTGTATAATCGCCGAACATATCCATAAGGGATGCAATAGTTCCCTCATCGTTCTGTCCCGTAAGGATACATCCGTGTTCATAGCTGATGCTTTTGAAGAGCTTCTTAATAGCGTGATTAACGTCGATCTTATGAAGCCTGCTTACGCTTGCATTTTTATGCTGATCGTACAGGCGATGCATTGACTCATTCATTTTCAACATAGTAAATCCTCCAATTTTTTACAAAAGCGGAGCGAACATATTAAGCAGATCTCCCGATATTTTTTTAAACAGCGGTCTGTTTTTACAATCGTCAAGCGTTACAAGGTGTGAAACCCTGACCGTGTCATCGAAATCCTGCTTCATATCCCCGATCGCTGCGCATCCGTACATAATTGCAGCGGACTCGAAATGCAGATAGAAGCTTCTGTAATCGAGATTTATCGTACCGATAACAGCAGTTTTATCATCTGCAATACAGCCCTTTGCGTGGATAAAACCGGGGGTATATTCGTATACCTTCACTCCCGATCCTATCAGCTTAGGATAGTTGTTCCAAGCTATCATGTTAACATACCATTTGTCAGGAATATGCGGAGTTATTATTCTTACATCCACCCCCTTCTTTGCGGCAAAAACGAGCGCATTTTTCATTTCCTCGTCGAGGATAAGGTACGGAGTTGTTATATAAACATACTCTCTTGCGTTATTTATCAGCTCCATGTAAGCAAGCTTACCGACAGGCTCGTTATCCAGCGGAGAATCCGAGAAAGGCTGGATATAGCCGTCAAAGGGTACATCTGCAAAGCTGCTAACATCGGGGAAGTATTGCTGACAGTCGTCACCAGAACCACTGCGCACATCCCAAAGCTGTAAAAACATCACTGTGTAATTCCAGACCGCTTCGCCCTTTATCATAAGAGCAGTATCCTTCCAGTGGCCGAAGCGTACTTTTCTGTTGATATATTCATCTGCAAGGTTAGTACCGCCGTTGAAGGCGATATTACCGTCGATAACGATGATCTTTCTGTGATCCCTGTTATTCTGGATTGAAGAGAGGACTGGCGTAAACGGATTGAACGCACGGCATTTGACACCGCTCTCTTCAAGTTCACGGAACGGAAGCGAATTGCTCCTCAGACCTGTACCGATACCGTCATAAAGGAGTCTTACATCAACGCCCTCTCTCGACTTGCGCATCAGCACTTCTGACACCTTATCGAGCATATACCCCTTTGAAATTATGAAATACTCCATAAAGATGAATTTTTCGGCTTTTTCGAGTTCTCTGAGCATAGCCTCGAACTGTATCTCGCCAAGGGGGAAATACTCCGCTGAACGGTTCCTGTATACGGGATAGAGTCCGCTGTTATACACATAGCCCGAAAGGTTGGAATAGTCAGGGGAAGCTGTTTTTATTTCGTTTATAACGTCATTATCCTGAACAAGATGATTCTTGATGATCTTCTGATATTCCGCATCCTTAGCCTTCGGGAATTTCTGAGTCTGCTTGACATAGAGGTAAGCAACTCCGCCGAACAGCGGAAGGATACTTATAAGAACGATCCAAGCCATTTTGTAGGAATCAGGTTCACTTTTATTCATGAGATAAACGACAAGAACAGCATCGAGTATTATCAGCATCAGATAGACAAGATAGAACCTTTCGCCGATAGAATACACAGCTATCAGAAGAAAGACGATCTGGAACACCAGGAGGATGACTGACATAGCGTTACGTCCGAAAAGACGTCTCAGCAATTTAATTATCATTTTTTCACCTCACAGCACTGGTATTTTTTCAGCAGATGTGATATAATAGAGTTTAATGCAGTAACTAAGCAGAAATAATATTATATATACTATAAAAATAAATTATTCATATCGTAAAACAATTACTTAACCATAAGATGCGATATCACTATTATATCACATCTTTTTCAAGAAAGGAAGAGGTTTTTGAAGAAATTATACCCATATTCACGAAAAGTTTACTATTACGAAACAGATAAGATGCAAATAATGCACCACTCAAACTACATCCGTATCTTTGAAGAGACAAGAGTCGACTTCCTTGAACAGGCAGGTATGCCTTTCAGCCGTATCGAGTCCCTCGGACTTATGATGCCTGTTCTCTCTGTGGAGTGTAGCTATAAACGCCCCCTGCGTTTCGGCGAAAGCTTTGAGGTACATTACTGCATAGAGAAATTCAACGGAGTCTCTCTCGATGTAAGATACAAAGTGGTCTGCTGTGAGGACGGCGCTGTTTGTGCCGAAGGACGTTCCTCCCACTGCTTTACCGACAACGATCTTAAGCCTGTACGTACAAAGCGCACCTATCCCGAAGTCTACGCCGTATTTGCCGAACAGGTCTGTATCGAGGTCTGATAGTACACGCTTACATCCATATAGAACGAATTTGCTTTAATTTGTTTAATTTATGTTAATTTTTACAAATAGCACTTGTAATTGCGCCGTATATAATGTATAATGATTATTATAGCGCATGTTGTATCGCATAC
>Ga0209407_1005088_pt1 | contig 10467 bp, 8 predicted proteins | sample AD_JPNHG3_MetaG_FD_184410 | JGI IMG/M metagenome (GOLD analysis project Ga0209407, IMG submission 184410) | Active sludge microbial communities of municipal wastewater-treating anaerobic digesters from Japan - AD_JPNHG3_MetaG (SPAdes) (version 2) | ecosystem: Engineered > Bioreactor > Anaerobic >...
CACCGGCTGCGGCGATGGCCCGAGCCCGCCCGCATTAAAGTAGGCCAGGTCGGCGGCCAGCGGAAACTGCCGGCGAATGTTGCTCCAGAATTGCTCGTCGTCAGAAGCTGGGCCGGCGCGTTGCGCGGGTGGTTCATCGCGCGACGGGGCACGAACGCCCAGCCCAAACGCCGCCGAAGCCACCGCGCCCCCGAGGCACTGCCGCAGGAACTGGCGGCGGTCAGGCTCACCCTGCGTATTTGCCGGCATGACGCACCCAAACCCTACGCTAGCTGAAAGAGGTCGCGCGGACGTAGTGCCGACTTTTACGAGAAGTCGGCGCCTGCGCCAAGGCCGAGTTTGCTTCACGATCCCGCGCGGCCGGAACCACCCTGCCACAGGTGCTGCCGGTCAGTACGGTCGGCGCACCGCCTCCGGGAGTACGTAAAGACCCGCTCAGGGCGCCGGCGGAGCGCGGATCGCCCTCCGGAAATACTCAGAAGTCGACGCACAGGCAGGGGTTCGGATCGCACGGAACGCCGTCGCCTTTATACGTGCCGCCGCCGTCCGCGCACTCCATCGGCCGCTGGTAAACGCATTCGGAAGCGTAGCAGCAGGCGCCGCGCACTTCGCCGCACGGCGGCTCCAGCTCGTCGCAGGTGGCAAACGCGCTGAACCGCCAGTGCGGGACACTTATGCAGTCCGAAAACCCTACGTCATCAGCACAGGTTCCAGCCCACTCATCGCAGCATGCGCCGTACACGTCCGGGTCAACGATAGCGAACTCCCCGATCGCGAAATCAGCGCCGCTGAAACACGTTAGCGTGATGTTATCCACGTAGCTTCCGCACACACCGACATAGGTAGCGCCGCCCGAGCCATGCGCCGTAAATGGTTCAGACTCGTACCGATTGTTGACCACGACCCCAGGGCAACGCAGTCGTATAGCAGCATGTGGCGGCACTCGTGCGCGTGCGAGCCGCTCTATCGCGCTTGCTGCTATGAGGCCGTTTCGCCGGCTTTCTGCCTCGACGCTGTCGACATCATGGATTGCCTCGCCACGGGCGGGCGACCGTAGGCGAAGGATCAGGCCCGAACGGGGTCATGAGATACGTGCCCAGCGTATCCGGCGGGGCCGCCGACCCGACGCTGGTGTCGAACCCGTACAACCACCCCGCCGCAGCCGCCGGCTGAACAATGAAGCTCGTCGCGCCTGGCGCCGCACTCGCCTGAGCGGTGCAAGTCAGTGCAATTGTCGGGGCCGCTCCCGCATTCGAAGCCGGGTCGCTTCTGTGCGCCGTGCCCAGGTTTGCCCGAGGCTGGCTTTGGCGGCCGCTGTTGGCAGGCAGGTTTTGGGCGGCGGCGTTCCCGGTAGCCAAATACCTCCTGAATTGCGTAGTGCTCTCCGAGACTCGATCGCGCTCAGTGCCATGCTGAGCGTTCGTGCAAACCCAGTGTAACACAATCTGTGGCGCGCTAGGCACTACTTTTTCAACTGGCGCAGCCCGCCTCGCAGAGGCGCACATCTTGGCTGGGCAGACACTTACGTGCTGAGCCGTCCGGTCCGCGCCCTCTCACAGGCCGCACAACCAGCAATATGCACACCCCGTGATTGCCGCAGAAGGCCAGCTCCGCGCCAGTATGGCAGTTCCATTCCAGAGGCCGCAACACGCGGCCCGGACCTGCGGACGCTATCTGACGCGGACTTTCAGGCGCGGCGGAAGCTGAGTCCCAAGCCGGCGGATATCAGCCTGAATTTGCCCTTCAGAAGATGACCGCGCAGTTCAAGGAGAACTTGTCCTTCTATGTCGCCGCTAATGCACAACTGCGCATCGCCCCCATCAACACGCCGCACCCAACCGCGGCCGCCCGACAGCCGACCTTCATATTCAAGGTAAATTCGGCGGTGGTCCGCTATACGCTCGGCCGCAATCGGGGCATCCGTCTCAATCGGGTTTTCTGAAAGGCGCCACGTGGCCAGGCGCTCTTGACCCGGCACTTCAACCACCAGGTCCCAATGCACGGCGCCCGCCCCCTCCGGTGCTCCTTCCGCAGGCGAACGGCTGACCGGCTCATGATGTTCCAGCAACGCAAACATGATCTTCAGCATAACACGCCAACTCGCATCACGCCCAGCGCCTGCGGGGCGACGCTCCCTGAGAACCTGACACGCAGCAATCACAACTCTGAGCCCCATTTCATCCGAAATTCACGGGTGATTCAGCGGCCCGCCCCCATAATCGTGCGGTCTCTGCGACCCGTGGTCCGCCCAGCGGACCCTACAAACGAGGGCTTTACCATGGCCGACACAACCAGCGACTACCTGTTGCAGCGAATTTACGATTGGGGCGTGCGCCTGATCTACGGCTTTCCCGGCGACGGCATAAACGGAATCCTCGGCGCGCTCGACCGCGCCAAGGACAGAATCCGCTTCATCCAGTCGCGTCACGAGGAACTGGCCGCCTTCTCCGCCTGCGCTCACGCCAAATTTACCGGCCAGGTGGGTGTTTGCATGGCAACGTCGGGGCCGGGCGCCATTCACCTGCTGAACGGCCTCTACGACGCCAAGAAAGACCATCAGCCGGTGGTGGCCATCGTTGGCCAATCGGCCACCTTCGCCTTGGGCGCCGATTTTCAGCAGGAGGTGGACCTGCAAACGCTTTTCAAGGATGTAGCCGACCGTTACGTGGGAATGGTGCAATCGCCCATCGCCGTGCGCCACGTGGTCGACCAGGCGTTCCGCATCGCGATCGCCGAGCGCACCGTCACGTGCGTCATCATTCCCGCGGACATCCAGGAGCAATCCGCGGTCGAATCTCCGCCGCGCAAACACGGCGCAACCTTCAGCGGAGTCGGCTATCTTCGCCCGGAAGTAGTGCCCCGCGAGCAAGACTTGCGGGCCGCGGCGCGCGTACTGAACGAGGGTGAAAAAGTCGCCATGCTCGTCGGCGCGGGAGCGCTGAACGCCACTGACGAGGTGCTCGAAGCGGCGGACATTCTGGGCGCGGGCATCGCCAAAGCGCTGCTGGGCAAGGCCGCCGTGCCGGACGATCTGCCTTTCGTGACCGGCTCCATCGGGCTGCTGGGAACGCGCCCGAGCTGGAACATGATGATGAACTGCGACACGCTGTTCATGATCGGCTCGGGATTTCCGTACTCCGAATTCCTGCCAAAGGAGGGGCAAGCGCGCGGCGTGCAAATCGACATCGAAGGACGGGCGCTCAACCTGCGCTATCCCATGGAAGTGCCCTTGCAGGGCGACAGTAAGTTGACGCTGCAGAGACTGATCCCCATGCTCCAGCGCAAGCGCGAGCGGTCCTGGCGCGAGGAAATCGAGGCCGATGTCCAGGAATGGTGGCGCATAATGGAGACCCGCGCCGCTCTCCCCGCCAACCCCATAAATCCACAGAAGGTTTACTGGGAACTCTCGCGACACCTGCCAGACCGGTGCATCATCACGTCCGACTCAGGCTCTTCCGCGAACTGGTTCGCGCGCGACCTGAAGGTGCGCCGCGGCATGATGTGTTCGTTGTCGGGCAACCTCGCGACGATGTGTCCGGCAGTGCCGTATGCCCTGGCCGCCAAGTTCGCCTTCCCCGAGCGGGTCGTCATAGCCTGCGTAGGCGATGGGGCCATGCAGATGTTGGGCAACAACGGCTTGATAACCGTCGCCGCCCACTGGCAGGAATGGACGGACCCGCGCCTGATCGTCTGCGTCCTGGATAACCGTGATTTGAACCAGGTCACCTGGGAGCAGCGCGTGCTCGCCGGAGACCCGAAATTCGAGGCCTCGCAGGAGCTGCCGGCATTCTCGTACGCCGCTTACGCCGCCCAACTCGGGCTAAAAGGTATCCGCGTCGAACGGCCAACTGAGGTTGGGTCCGCCTGGGACGAAGCCTTCGCGGCGGATCGGCCGGCCGTCGTCGATTTCCTCACCGATCCGGACGTGCCGCCGCTGCCGCCGCATATAACTCTGGAGCAAGCCCGGAATTACGCCTCTTCGATACTGAAGGGCGATCCGGACCGGATGGGTATGATTCGGCAGTCGTTCCGCCAGTTGGTGGAACCGGTCCTGGCTCGCTGAGCCGCGAGGTAAGCGCGGCACGCTGGGATTTCCGGAGGACGGGCCCTCTTTTCTGCTCACGGCAGGGCCATAAGTCCTGCCGGGCGTCGAGACTTCGACGGGGAGGCCGATACATACCGGAGAAGCCGGTAAGTACTTGTAGTCACCAGTCCGGTCCAACGGTCATCAGAAGATTCGCCAGTAATCGCGGCGGTTTGAATGGTAGTTTCCGCGGGCGCCGGCCGCTTATTGCGTCGGCGCTGTGAGCGCGCAAATTTTTTCAAATTTTTTTCCATTTTCATGAGCGCGCGCGGCGCAGTTTACGTTTTATAGGTAGGCGATGCATTTGCGGGTTTGCTGACCGGCGGCACGCCTAACGCAGGTTGAGGAAAGAGGCAGCGCGGCCTTGCCCATCACAAGACCGCGCATGTCCCGAGTGTTAGGTCCTTGTTTTTCGACCCTGGGCGGGTCACTGGAGGAAGCTATGCGCCATAACTGGATCAAAGCTGGAGTATGGGTGTGTACATTGTCTGTAGTTTCACTAGCTGTGGCCCAAAGCGGGCTGCCGCCCGATCGGTACGTCCGTTACCGGATTCATTCCGACCCGACGAACACCGAGAGCGCTGTGGTCTGGGACATCATCCTACAGTTGGTGGCCAAACAGCGCAACGAACAGCAAGTGGGCTGGGAAGTGGAAACTATAACCTTTCATCACCTGACGTCCGAGAACGACCCGGTCTCTTGGTCCAACGTTGCTCCGCCGGTCGGCACACCGGACGGGCTGTGGTGGGTGGAACACCTCGATGCCGACCAGCCGCAGACCGACGAATTTCTGCAGCCGCCGCCGATGTCGGGCGTCGGCCTTCCGCTAGATCCGGCAAACGGACAGTTGACCTACAGCATCGCGGGCGTGCCCAATCTGCTCCCCGGACCGTTTGAGCACACGGCCGCGCTGACTTATAGCTTCTCGGCTGACGATCCGCCCACCTCGGCTGAAGAAGAGGACGAGGTCGCGGAGGGAGATAGCGGGCCGGGCGCTCCGCCGGCGTAACGCCTGCCCTCCGCATACTGGAAGCAACGGGTGCGCTCGTGCAGCACTATTCTCGGGGGGAGGATTGGCTCGCTGCACGCAGCGCCGCCCGTTTTGTCAGGAGGTCGCGATTGGATTGAATTACCTGCAACTCAGAAGTGAGCCAACCGTGCGAGACGCCGCGCGCTTCCAGACTCCGTAGTTCGACTTCGACCTCATCCAGTATGGCGGCCGCCGCGGCGTCCGCCTCGGGCGTGTCGAACGTGAGGTGCCAGCCTGCCAGCTTAGACTTCGAAAAAATGAATTGCAGCTCGCGCTCGACCTCATCAGGCCGGGCGCAAAAAAGCCTTTCGCGTATGTCATAAGACTTCTTATACCAATCCCAGGCCTCTGGCATTTGACGCAGCTTGCGACACGCTTTCCCCAATTGCTCATATGCACGGGCCAGCTCCGACTGGCAGTTCGCGTCTTCTAAGTCAGACGCGCACGCCAGCTCCCTGATCACTGTCGCTTGCAGTAGGACGGATTTGGCCTCTTCGAATTCACTCTGAGCTATGTGAAGGCGCCCCTCGTTAAGGTACATCCTGGCTCGCTGGTCGGTCCAGTCGCAACTCTCCGCTTGACCCGCAGGCAACTCTAAGAGAAGCGCACGCGTCTTTTCCAGGCATGCTCTTGCTTCCTCGAAGTTGTTCACATCAAGGCAAATCTGGAACAGCCGGTCGTAGACCGCATAAAGATCTTGCCGCCAATCGCCGATCGTCGGATCAACGGCCAGGAGATACTCACCGGCCTGAGCCGCCTTTGCCAGTGCCTGGTGTGCCTCCGTCAGGCCGCCGCGCGTGTTGAGTAATACCGCTCCGAGCCGCAGATATACCCGCAGCATCATATAACGCCGGTTCACGTCCACGGGGCGCGCGGCGCTTAGCCAGTTCCGGATTTCTGAACATTCGCGCAGCGCCTCCACTGCGGCGCTCTGCCGGCCCATGCTGATGGCTGCGTCGCTGTACCGTTCGTACGCCAACGCCAGCAGCGCCTGTCCCGCCTCGGTTTGCAACAGGCCGGAATGCGCGTGAACCAGGTTCAGGGCGGCTTCGGCCTCGGCCAAGGCGGGCCCAAACTCGTTGCGGCGCCAAAGATGGTGACTAAGCTCGATCCTCGCCTCGACGAGCACCGACGCGAATTCGACCGCGTCCGGGAGAGCTTCCAGTAGCTTCTCCTCAATCTGAATCGCCTGGCGGTAGTGCTCCCGCGGATCATAGCTCACCTCGCCCAGCTTGAAGTGCGCCCGGGCAGCGTCGTGAGCGAATCCCAAGTTCGCAGGGGCGGCGGCGAACTGTTCCTGCGCAATTCGCAGAAACGTTTCATAATTTTCAGTCGCCTTCTCGTGCTCCCGGCGAGCCCGGAAGATGTCGCCCTGCCGTTCGTACAATTTGGCCGTCACGTCCGTGAGCGTCTGGTCAGAGGCTGCCAGCGCTTCAAGCGCCGGCAACTCGTCGGCTACCACGTTCAATAGGTTGTTGCTCACCGCGGTACCGCCCGCCAGCGGCCGAATCGATTCGTCTATATCCGTTACCACCTTATCAAATATGGAATGCGCAACGCGGAAACCCTCCCGAGCCTTGTCACGCTGCTCCCGGGCCTCCAGCCACAAACCTGTGGCAACTGCGGCGCTCACAGCCAACGTCAGCAGGACGACCGCGGCCGCCCCGAATAGCCCTCGGTGACGCCGCACCGTCTTCCGCAAGACGTAGAGGCTGTGGTTGGCCCGCGCCGACACCGCCTCGCCCTTCAGGTACCGCTCCAAATCCTCCGCCAGAGCCGCCGCGGACTGGTAGCGTTGCTCCTTGTCCTTGGCCAACGCCTTGCGGATGATCATCTCCAAGTCACGCGACAGCTCGCGCCAGGACCCATCCGGATCAACCCGGTGCGCCGTGCGCTGCATCGGCAGCGGGTCGGCGTCCAGGATCTGGAGCTGCAGGCTCGTGCGCCCGCCTTCCTCATACGGCAACGCGCCGGTCAGGAGCCGGTATAGCACAACTCCCAGCGAGTAAATATCCGATCGAACATCCACCTGTTCGTCGAGCCCGCTCACCTGCTCAGGGCTCAGGTACGGAAGAGTTCCGATAACCTGGCCGGCAACCGATACACGCGAATGCCCGTCGCCCTCCTTACGCCACATATCCTTGGCCAGCCCGAAATCCAAAATGCGCGGGACCCCATCGACATCAACCAGGATGTTGGCCGGGCTCAGATCGCGGTGGATTATGCCGCGCTGGTGGGCATGGCTTACGGCCAGGCATACCGTGATGAAGTGCCGGACAATCTCGCGTACCGGCGGCGCGTGCAAGAAGACGTAGTCATCGATCGGCAGCCCCTCCACGAACTCCATCGCGCAGTAGTTCCGCCCGCGCACCACCCCGCCCTCATAAACCGTCACTATGTTCGGATGATTGAGGCGCGAACACAGCTCAACCTCTTGTGCGAAACGCCGGCGCTGCCGCTCCGACGCCAATGGGCCGTCCAGCAGCACCTTGATCGCCACGATGCGCTTGGTCGTCCGCTGGGCGGCCTTGTACACGATGCCTTGACCGCCGTATTCCACGCGCTCCAGGATCTCGTAGTTTGGTAGCTCGTCCTGAAGATAAGCTAGGTCCTGACGCCAGACCGCCTCAAGAGGGTCTTCTGCCTGTGGGGAATAGCGCGCCGTGAGGGCCGCCGCCTGTATGGCGCGCAGCGTGCGCAGCCGCTCGCCCAACTCCGGCATCAAATGGGGGTGCTCTTGTTCAAGCCTGCTGTCGTCCGCGGCGGTCCGGTTCATGGCCTCGTGAACGATGGCCTGGATGCGTTCTTCGCGCTCGGACGACGCGCTAGGATGCCGCTGTTTTGGCAGTTTCATCGGCGCCTTCCGCGCCAACCTGGTCCGCCGCTCCTTCTTGTGAACGTGCATCGCTGAAGAACTTGGCGGCGTGACCAAGTCGCTCGCGCAATTCGCGCAAACCATTGAACAACAACGCGCTTATGGCCGGCGCAGACTTCCCCATCCGCGCGGCTATCTCCTTGGGGCCTAACCCCTCGATGTAGCGCATTCTGATTGCTTGCCGCCGATCAGCTCTCAAACGCGCAAGTGCCACCCGCACCGCACGCGACGCCTCTTTCTCCGACATCGCCCGGCTGGGCGTCCTCTCGTGTGAAGCAAGTAATTCGAGCAGTCCGGACGAAAAAGAGCTGTGTTTGCCTGAAACTTGCACACGCCCGCCGCCCCGCTTCTTTGCATGCGCCAGACGTAGGGCGTCCAACAGCTTGCGGTTGACCACGCTGATGATCCAGCGCTCCACCAGCGCGGAGTCTTCGATCCGCAGACCGCCCATTCCCCTAAACGCTGCAATCCACGCTTCTTGCAGAACGTCGTCCGCAAGAATGTTGGCCGCCAGACTCGGCGGGATCCGCTGCGCGACGTACTCGCGGAGCTCAGGCGCGCGCCGCATCAAGTGCTGCTGCAGAAACAGTTCTCGCGAGTGCAGGTCGGACATTAATCAGCCTAAACCTACAACTACCGCACTCGGCAAAAAAATTCTACAAAAATATTTTCATTTTCATGAGCGCGCCGAGCGCAGTTTACGTTTTAGTACTTATGGCTCGAGTTTTTCGCAACCCGGAAGCGCTTCCACCGGTGATCATACCCGATTGCGATCATCCAAACAACGAATTCCTACCCGTGGCGAGCTTCCTCGACACGGCTGAGGCGATTCTGCCCGGGTGCCAGTACTCCTCAGGGGCGGGGCTGACGCCGGCCTGGGGACCCCGTGTTGTAAAGGAGCGTCGGCAGCACAGCGGCCCTTGACTGAAAAGTTGCCTATGGACCGTAGCGACACCCCTAGCTGTCGGATCGCCGCCAAGGCGAAACATGATGATCCGACGCGTATGTGCATCGCCGGGTTCCGGAGCACGATGGAAGCGATCCGTCATCACGAAAGCACCAGAGGAGGCATGAATCACACCCCGACCCTGTTCCTGCTGGGCGTGGACGCCGCCGTGCGCCACTCACTGGAGGGCGTCGTGGCAGCCGGGGGGTGCTCTTTGGAGTACCATAGCACTGCACGCAGTTTTCTACAGGCTTACGACCCCACCCGCCCCGGTTGCGTGGTCCTTGACATCGCGACCGTAGCTTCTGACGCGTCAGAGCTGCAGAAGAAGCTCAGCAGCGGCAACCCTCCACTGCCCATCATCATCCTCGCGGGCGAAGGCCCGTTGCCGCAAATCTCGCGCGGCTTCAGCCTTGGTCCCGTGGATTTACTGCGAAAACCCGTGGACGCTTCCGAATTGTGCCGCGCCGTGACAAACGCCCTGGCACGCGATCAAGAGGCCCGCTGCCGCATCGGCCTCATCGCCGAATTACGCGCCCGTGCCGCCCAACTCACCCCCCAGGAACAAGAAGTTATGAGACTTATGGTTCAAGGGCTGGCACAAAAGCACATTGCGGCCAAGCTGAAGATCAGCACCAGAACGGTGCAACTCCGCCGCACGGCCGTTATGCGGAAAATGCAGGCCGCTTCGCTCGCGGAATTGGTGCAGTTTCTCCTCATCTTGAATAGCCCGGCCGCCACGCCTGAAACGGCGCCGGCCGACATGACCCAACCTAACCCCTCCTGATCCCGCCCAGCGGACGGTCCACGCTAACCGCACCGCTGGGCCTTTTTTTGCTCCCGACCCTTTAACTGGCTACGTCAGCAGTCATTTCGACCATCGTGGGTCGAAGTCCCAGTTTCTCGAAAAACACTCGCGCATTTCCGTTGGCCCACGCCGTCATCAGCACGACGCGCGGCGCACCGCGCGCACGCAGATGTTCGAGCATGCTTCTGACCAGAGCGGTCCCCACCCCAAGCCCGCGCCGGTCGCCCCTGACCATTAAGTCGTGAAATCGGCCGTGGACGCCTAAAAGATCGGGCCAACTCGGACCTTCAATCTGCCCAAACGCGTACCCCACCACCTCTTGTGAACGTCCGGACGACCCTTCTCCGACAAGCTCACATTCGGCCAACAGCACAACCGCACTCGCATCATTCAGCCGCCCTTCCAGAAAGCGGCTGTACCCGGCCTCGAGTTGCGGTGAGAGTATTTCGAAGCGCTGCGGGTCGAGACGCTGATGAAAACGGATCAATTCCGCCCCAAGCGCCGCCAGCGCCGGTACATCCGCAACTCGCGCTTCTCGCACTGCAAATCTTCTCTGAGTCATGCCGGCAATTCTAACCCGCATCAGCGCCGAGCAGGACCCGGGCGTGCCGACGGCGCCTCCGGAGCAGAAAAAAAAACGGCCGGCCGCCAGGCCGACCGCGGTTTGGAGGAGGGTCTTGTGCTCTTGTGCAACTGGTTCGCGCACCGCCTCGACTATGCTCAC
>Ga0209407_1005089_pt1 | contig 10467 bp, 14 predicted proteins | sample AD_JPNHG3_MetaG_FD_184410 | JGI IMG/M metagenome (GOLD analysis project Ga0209407, IMG submission 184410) | Active sludge microbial communities of municipal wastewater-treating anaerobic digesters from Japan - AD_JPNHG3_MetaG (SPAdes) (version 2) | ecosystem: Engineered > Bioreactor > Anaerobic...
CGGTGAACCAGGGGCACAAGGCCGTGCGTGAGAACCGGCACGGGAAGTTGATTGATTTTCATGAAGCACGAATATCCGCAATCGCATTTTCTGTCAACGCTCAAATCGAGACAAAGCTTTCCTGAAAATCCATCCTTCGGCCGAGTCGACGGGGCAACCCATGCGGACCAGGGTTTTCCCGGGATGAAGATGCCGGAAAAGATCGCGTTCTTTTTGAAAAGGCCCCTGCGGGAAAACGGGATTTCTCTTGCTATCCGGCCACATTATCCGTAAGATTCCCGGGTGAAAAAACGATTTACCGACCGTCGTCTTATCCGACAAGAGGCGGGGAGGACGCATTGATTCGACGAATCCTTTTTGGGCTGGCGGCCGCCGGTCTGCTGATCCACTTCATCTTTGCGTACATTGAGGCAGGCAAAGGGATTGACGGCGCCAAGGCATCGCCTACCATCTTTTACGGCCGACCGCTGGAAATCCGGAAAGGGGATCACCCGGGCAATCTCCGCCTGACCGAACGGCTGAACCGGCTTTCCTACCGGCAGGTACAGGAAAAGCCGGTCAAACCCGGGACTTTTTCGCGAACCAGGGATCGGATGAGGTTGTTTCTTCGTGACACGAAAGGAAACGGTCGTTCGATGCCGTCCGGGCCGGTGGACATCGCACTCGACGACGGACGGGTGGCTTCGCTGGTCTCCCCGGACGGCAAACCTTTGCATTCGATCCGCCTTGAGCCGGAGGAAATCGGCCGCCTGACGGGGCCCAAAATGGCGCTTCACGCGCCGGTCCCTCTTTCCGAAATTTCCCCTTACCTGCAAAACGCGGTCATCGCCTGCGAAGACAAGCGCTTTTACCATCACTTCGGAATCGACCCTTTCGCGGCCGGACGGGCCGTATGGGTCAATCTGCGTGAAAAACGATTGGTCCAGGGCGCCTCCACCATTACGCAGCAGCTGGCGAGAACCGTCTTCCTTTCCCCCCAAAAAACTTTCGCGCGCAAGTTGCGGGAGATGGAACTCGCACTGGCGCTGGAGCTGCGCTACTCCAAACGGCAGATTCTGGAAATGTATCTGAATAGAATTTATCTGGGACAGGCCGGCGATCAGGGCATTTACGGCGTTGACGAAGCATCCCGCTTTTATTTTTCCAGACGCGCGCGGGACCTTTCCCTCGAGGAGGCGGCGCTGCTCGCCGGCATCCTCCACGCCCCGAACCGGTACGGTCTTGCCAGAAATCCCCGGACGGCCATGGAGCGGCGCGGTAAAGTCCTGTCCAGAATGAGGAAACTGGACAGGATCACACAGCCGGAGTTCGAACGGGCCTCGGCGGCGCCGGTAAGAATCCACGCCGGAGCGCCCCCCGCCCGCCTCCCGTCCTATTTTATCGATTACATTCTGAGGATCACCCAAGAAGAGCTGGGCGAGGAGCGACTCTATCATACCGGATACCGGTATTACACCACTCTTGATTCTATTCAACAGACCGCCGCGGAAGATGCGGTTGCCCGCGGCCTCGAAACCATCGAAAAATCGGCCCATGGAGCCGGTGAGCCGCTGCAGGCGGCGCTGGTCGCCGTCGATCCGAAAACCGGATTCATCACGGCGATGGTCGGCGGACGCAACTACGCGCAGACAAGATTCAACCGGGCGGTGGACGCTTTGCGCCAGCCGGGAAGCGCTTTCAAGCCCTTTGTCCTTTTGGCGGCGCTCTCCCAATCGCTCACAAAGCACGGCCACTGGACGCTCTCCACGCCGGTTTCCGGAAAACCGATTTCACTTTCCACACCCGAAGGAATGTGGACGCCGACCAATTTTGAAAACAAGGCTTACGGCAACATCACGCTCCGGAAGGTTATCGAAGATTCCGTCAACACCGCCACCGTCCGGCTGGCCTCCGACGTGGGGTTCAAAGAAGTTTTAAAAACCGCCCGGGAGGCCGGCATCGTCAGCCCCCTTCTGCCCGTTCCCTCCATGGCGCTGGGCAGCTTTGAAGTGTCGCCCCTCGAGCTTGCCTATGCCTACGCGACCCTTGCTTCCGGCGGAACTCGCTTTGAACGGTTTGCCCTTTTTTCCGTGACAACGCCGGACGGAGACCGGGTCTGGTCCGGAAAAATGAAACGCAAGCAGGTTTTTGATCCGCGGATAACGTATCTGACCGGCTACGCGCTGGAAGGGGTTGTGGAGCGCGGCACGGCCGGCGAGGCCCGTCTTCTGCAGATCGATTTCCCCGTATCGGGAAAAACCGGAACGACCAACGGGAACCGGGATTCCTGGTTTGTGGGCTATACGCCCGACATCGTCTGCGCCGTGTGGGTGGGGTATGATTCCGGAGCGGACACCGGCCTGACCGGCGCCGCCGGGGCGCTGCGCATTCACGCGCGTTTTATGCGTTCCTTCTATTCCCAGTCCGGACCGCGGCCCGTCGCCGCTCCGGAGGGGATTGAAACCGCGTTGATCGATCCGGATTCCGGATACCTGGCCACGCCATTATGCCCCCGAACCTTTCAGGAAGCCTACCTTCAGGGAACCGCGCCCGGAAAAACCTGCCCCGAGCATCCGGCCCACCCGGTTATGGACGCGCTTCGCGGACAGGCGAGCCGCGCGGGGGCGTTCCTCCGCGGTCTGCTGCCCCGATAATCAGAGCGTCGAGGCATCCGAGCTTCGCGTCGCGGCCGGCTTCCGAAAAAGCTTTCCACCCGCCGTGCCGTCTTTACCGATTTATTGTTTTTCAGCGACGATCACCTGCGTTTTGGGCAGATACCGGTCAAAGGACTCCATCAGGGCCTCGGATCCCTCCAGCTCCATGACCTGCGACCACGTATTGGCCCAGCTTTGCAAAACCGGTGCATAGGGGGGACGGATGTTGTCCAGAACGGCGCCCTGCAGGCGATCCTTCCGGTACGCGAGCCAAAACAGCGACATGAAGACCGTCCAGTAAAACCCCCAGGTATCGTACTTCAGCACCGCGAGCCCCGCATCCTTCACCAGTCTGAGGAATCGATTCCGGTCAAAGATCTGAATATGGTTGGGCGCCGTAAAATAAATCGGATCCGCGACGGGCGTCTGCAGTCTTTCCGAGCGGGCATCCGGCACGGTGATCAGATAACGGGCGTTGGGCCTGCCTACCCGAACCAGCTCCGCCATGATTTTTTCGGGCTCCGGCGTGTGCTCCAGCATTTCCGTGCAGAGGATTTTTGTCGCGTACGCGTCCGGCAGCGGAAGGGGCAGAGAATCACTGATGAACGCCTCATACTTTCTTGCGTTGGTATCCTTCATTTTCTCCGCGAGTGCCTTGATTTTGCCGGCATCCGAATCGGAAAAAACAACGTGAGCCCCCTGACGGGCGCAAAACAGAGCGGCGTTACCCTCCCCGCACCCTACATCCAGCACTACATCCTGTGGGGTTATCTGAAACCCGGCGAACAGCTCTCCGGTCTGGAGCCGGTACCAGCCGCGCTTTACCGCGTCCTGCAGTCCGCAGACGCGGGGATCCGCGTCTTCCCGAGCCGCCGCGGTCTTGACGTCGCCGACCGGCCCTTCGCCGGCGGCGGTTTGCGTCGCCGGGTGAGATGGGGGCACGGCATGGTTTTCAGGACCGGATGGCCTGATACATTTTCTGATATTTTTCATGAATCATCGTGCGATCAAATTCGTAAAACCGGTTCAACAGGTCCTCCAGTTCGTCCTTTCGGAAATAGGACTCCGCCGCGGGGAAGAACACGGCATCCTCCTTCCGGATGTGGACCGGGTAGAACGCTGCCAGCCAAAGCAGGATGGACGCAATCGCCGGAACGACGGCTCGATCGCCGTTTTTGAATTTTTCGTTCAGTTCCACGACTTCCTTTACTTTCACCCGCGCCTGCCGATGCTCCTCGGTTAATTCATTCATGATGCGCAGATGGTCCTGATCCGGCTTTTTCTTCGCCAGTTCCGTAAACAGGATGTCTTCTTCCTTTCCGTGATGCGTGCGGTCCGCGTACGTTTTGATAAAATCGACGACGGCTTCAACCCATGCCGGGGAATAGCCCATCCCGGTCATGGACCTTGCCTTTTGTTCGGCCGCGGAAAACACTTTTTCAATCAACCGGTGTTCGATCATCAGGAGCCCGCGCGGTTTCATTGCCTTCCCCTCCATGAAAACGGGTTGTTTGAAATTTCAAGAGAAGGCGACTTCTCAACCTCCTCCCCTCCTCCGCGGTCTGCCGGATCGGCGCCGACGCGTGATGAATGCTCGAACCTCGGGATGTCGTGTAGCACAAAAACGCCGCAGGGCAAAACAGGATTTTCAAGCGTTCGAACTATCGCTTGACAAGCAAAATCAGACCGCCTATAAAATTCGTGAAAAACGGCGCCATCAAAAATATGGCCCATCAACCTGTCGGCGCCGGCAACCGCCGGCCCCGGAGAAAAGAGGGATTTCACATGGAAAAAGAATACCGGATCGGAACCTTTTGCAAGGACATCAAGTGCCGCAAGCACAAAGCGATCGAGAAGCTCAGCGGAAACGCATACCTCAGAAAAAAACAGGTGCACTGCAAAGATTGCGAGGCCTGGAAGTTTTTCAACTGGTCAAAGGAAAAAAAATTCCGCATCGTTCATTCTCTGCCCCAGATGTCGAACAAAGAGCTGGCCGCAAGGCTCAGAGGCCTGGATATGGTTCGGGTGGAGGACTTGACCGAAGACGAAATCATGTGCCTGTAAAGGCGACGTCTGCAGGAGACAGCGGATGGATATCTACGAGCAACTCAGGATGATTCTGGATTCCCACCCCTCGACCGCGCCCGAAGGAGACGCCATCCATGAGATTCTCCGCCTCCTCTTCACGCCGGAGGAGGCGGCCGTCGCCGTCTGCATGAGCTTCAAACCCAAAAGCCCCGCAGACCTTGCCCGGTCCGCAGGCATCGATGAAACGGCGGCGACCCTTCACCTGGAATCCATGGCCGACAAAGGCGTCATTTTTTCAAAAAACCAGAGCGGCAAAAAACGGTACGGCCTGGTTCCCCTCATTCCGGGCGTCTTCGAGTTTCCTTTCATGAAGGGCGGCGGCACCCCGATGCACGACCGCCTGGCGAAACTCTGGGAAGCCTACCACGCGGAAAGCCTCGGCGCTTCCTTTGCCGGCAATCCCACGCCCATGATGAGAGTGGTCGCCGTGGAAAAATCCGTGACGCCGGAACAACAGGTCCATCCGTATGACGAGGTCAGGCGCCTGATTGAAAACTCAGGCTACGTCGCTCTGACCCGATGCGCCTGCCGGATCAGCGTCGCCCAATGCGATAAACCGAAAGAGGTGTGCCTCATCTTCGACGGCGTGGGTGAATTTCTCGTGGAGCGCGGGTTCGCGCGCCAAATCAGCAAGGCGGAGGGCATCCGGGTTCTGGATCAGGCGGAGGAAGCCGGACTGGTCCACACCAGCAACAACAGCGCGGACAAAGCCAGCGTGATCTGCAACTGCTGCCCGTGCTGCTGCACAATCCTGCGGGCGAGAACGCAGTTGGATCATCCCCACGCTTTCGCTCCCAGCCGCTTTGCGGCATTCGTTAAACGCGATGACTGCATCGGGTGCGGCCTGTGCGCCGATGAGCGCTGTCCGATGCATGCCATAGAGATCGTTGAAGAGGTCTCCTGGGTTCATGAAGAAAAATGCATCGGGTGCGGTCTTTGCGTTTCCACCTGTCCCTCCGGCGCCATGGGGCTTACGGAAAGAAAGCCGGTTCCGGCCATTCCCGCAACAACGCAGGAAATGGCGATCCAGGTTCTCCAGGAGAAGGGAAGACTGGAAGCCTTTATGAAAGTCATGCAACGCTGACAACCGAAAACGGGGGACGACATGGCCGATGATGTGCGGATGATCGAAGTCAAAGAAGACATTCTGGCGGACAACAACCGTGTCGCAAAAAGCCTTCGTCAGCAGCTCTCCGATACGAAAACCCTGCTGTTGAACCTGATGTCCTCCCCCGGATCCGGCAAAACCAGCCTCATCCTCCGAACGATGGAAGGCCTGAAAGGCAGCGCGAAGCTCGGCGTCATCGAGGCCGATATCGATTCCAAAGTCGACGCCGAAAAAGTGGCGGCCGGAGGAATTCCCGCCGTTCAACTGCGCACGGGCGGCTTCTGCCATCTCGATGCAACCATGGTCACGCAGGGACTGGATGCCCTGCCCGCCCAAGACCTGGATCTGATCATCATTGAAAACGTCGGTAACCTGGTTTGTCCCGCCGAATTTGACACGGGCGCCCACAAAAACGTCATGATCCTCAGCGTACCGGAAGGCGACGACAAACCGCTGAAATACCCGCTCATGTTCACGGTCTCGGATGCCCTGCTGATCAACAAGATCGATTATCTGGCGCAGAGCGATTTTGACATGGCCGCGGCACGCGAGAGAATTCTGGCGCTGAAGCCCGACATCAACATTTTTGAAGTATCCTGCAAAACCGGCGCGGGCATCGCACAATGGATCGCCTGGCTGAAAAAAGAGATGGATGACTTTTCAGCCTGCGGAAAGGAGCCGAAACCGTCATGTCCCAGGGAATGATCCTTCTGCTTGGGACAGCCGCGTTCATCGGCTTTTTTCACACCCTGCCGGGCCCCGACCATTATCTTCCCTTCGTGGTCATGGGAAAAGCGCGGAAATGGTCGATCGCGAAGGTTTTCTGAGTTACCCTACCGTGCGGCATGGGGCACGCGGCAAGCTCCGTCGGGCTGGGGTTGGCCGGCATCGCACCGGGAATCACGGTTACAAGATTAACCGCCATCGAATCCTTTCGCGGCAATCTGGCCGCGTGGGCTTGGATGGCCTTCGGGCTGGCGTATTTTGTCTGGGGCCTTCGGCGGGCCCGGCGGCACAGGCCCCATGAACATCTTCACATCCACTCCGACGGTTGCACGCACATTCACCCGCACGTCCACACGGAAGAACACTCCCCTTTTCACGAAGGGGAAGAAACGGGCCATCTTACGCCCTGGGTGCTTTTTATCATTTTCGTACTCGGCCCCTGCGAGCCGCTGATTCCGATCCTCCGGTATCCGGCGGCAAAGGAGAATCTATGGGGCGTGGTCCTGGTTACGGCCGTATTCAGCGCAGCGACCCTTTTGACCATGCTGGCCGTTGTGATCTCTTCGTTCTGGGGGCTCAACCGTCTTCCGCTGAAAAGGATGGAGCGATTTACCCACGCGGCGGCCGGCGGATCGATTTGTCTTTGCGGAGCCGCGATTCAGTTTCTTGGATTATAAAACTTTGTCGCCGGCTGCGTGGATTCAGATCACCTCCAGATTCCGGATGCGGTATTCGCGGCCGGAAACAAGAGACAGGCTCTTTTGGCCGCAGAACGGACAGGCCAAATCCCGCAGGTTTTCCCGCTCCACATCGAAGGACTCGCCGCAGGACTCGCATCGGAACACAATGGGGTTCCACTGGATTTTAATTTTTGCATCCCGGGCGATCGTATCTTTGCTGAGATAGTCAAAATAGCGCTGCATCCACTCTTCTTCCAGGTCGCTCAGCCGGCCGACTTCCAGGTGAACGGCAAGGACGCTTCGGACATTGTGAATCCTGGCCTGCTGCAAAACGATATCCAGAATGCTCTTCATCACCGGCAATTCATGCATGCAATCATCCTCTCCGGCCTTTCCGCGCAGGGTAGAAAGCGGTCGCCGGCCTCGTTTCCTTCAGTTCCCGGTAGGACGTAACCGGAAGCCCCCCGACATCCCGGTCGATCCGCCCGAGAAGATCATTGACCGTGGCTTCGACATTCTCCACGGAAACGTGAATCGCCTGCTTCGGACAAGCCTGCGCGCAGAGGCCGCATGTCTTGCACAACGCCGGGTCGATCCGGGATTTTCCACCGCCGACAACCGCGGCGCCGGTCCAGCAGACCGAGGCGCATTGACCGCATCCGGTGCAGGCGTCCTGATCCACACAGACCGTCACGCCGTACAGACGATGGATACAGGCTTGCGCCTCGGGTGGAAGGTGACGGTAATAGTCGAAATTCGTGCAGCAGCAGGGGCAGCAGAAGCAAACCGTGGTGAACGGCCGGTCTTGGGATACGTTCCAGATGGTATTGTCCGCCGAAACATGTCCGATAAAGGGAACCAGGCCCGCCGCCAGGGCCTTGTGCAGGTGCGCGATCGCTTCTTCAGCGGACGCATGATGCGCCACGGTGGTATCTTCCTCGGCCGTGGGAAGTCCGATGTGAATGCAGCCGATGTTCCGGTCGTACTTCTTGCATTTCCAGGCGTCCCGGCATGTGCAGCGATGCGTAATGACGCGGTGCTCCGAACGGCGGATCATACCTTCCAGAATGACCACCGGCAGGGGCAGGCTTTCAACGTTGAGCAGCGCGTTGACGGGCAGGTAGGAGATATTGAGCTGATCCGGCGTCGTCGCCTTTACCCGGATCCGGTGCATAAGTCCGCCGAAAACCGGCACGGACGGCTTCAGGTAGGCAAGCTTCCAGAGGCTCGCCAGAAAGGTCAGGTACCACTTGGGCCGTTTTCCCACGGTAAATCCCTTTTCCTTTCCGGCATCCTCAACCACGCCTGTCCAGAAGAATGCTCATGAACGTTCGGTCGAGCGCGCGGGGCAGTCCGATAAAATAAACCAGCGCAACGGCCAGATCACCCAGCGCGGCGAGCACAATCGGGATCCCCATCCCGGCATACAGCCCAAACCATAAACACGCGGCAAAGGCGGCGACGCGCGACATCCCGTCCCAGAAGACAAGGGTGGCGCGGTTCTCCAAATCCCGGGAACAAACCATCAGGATGATACCGAGGAAAAAAAGGAAAACGGCGGGAAACATCAGCCAGAACGGAGGATCGGGCGGCTCGATACCCGTAAGGCGAATCAGGCCGGGCATCGTGAAAAGAATGCCCAGCAACCCATTGAGAAGACCGCTCAGGAACACGAATGTTTTCATATCAACGTCCTTTTCCGGCGGATGGGATCGGCAGATCTGAAACGCCCCGAATCCACCGGACCAGATCCGCATACAGGACGTCTTCGTTCTGCAGGTCGAGGGAGATGGCCTGCTCGGGACAACATTCCACGCAGCGGCCGCAGCCGGCGCAGGAATCTCCGATTACCGCCTTTTCATTGACCAGGGTGATGTCCGCAAGGAAACACTGCTTGACGCATGCGCCGCAGCCGGTGCAGGCGTCACGATCCACCCGAACCGACAGGCCGGGAAGTTTCTGATAGGCACCCTGCAGGGAGGGACCCCGGTGCTTCATATACGTGCGATACAGGCAGTTGGTGTCGTCGCAGTAGCAGATGAACATGAGATCATGGAATCTCGTCTGAAAAGCGACCGGATCCATCCACACATGGGCAACGTTGGCGATCAGGCCCGCTTCGGCGGCGCGATCCACATGGCGAAACGCTTCCTCCCGGGTAGCCCTTCTTCCATGGCTGGGATGAATCCGCCGGACGGCGGGTCCCAGCGCCATGCACCCGATGTCCTGCGGCGGATGGGACACTTTGTTGTGCCTTCGGCAGATGCATTCGTCAAAGATGAACAGCTCCTCCACTTCCGCCAGAAGTCTTTTGACGATGCGTCGGGGCAGCGCGACGTTTTCCGGCCCCCGAACGTCGATCTGGAGGGGAATGGAACTCACTTCATTGAACGGCCGCATGAAAAAAAGATAAATCAGCCATTTCAAAACGGGGACATTGCTGAGCCGTTTCCCCGCCTGAATCACCGGCCACGCGAGTCGAACCGCCTGCCTCACGAAATTGCGGCCGGGACCGTATTGGAAGTGGAAAAAATTCATGGGCCGGGTCTCTGAATGGGAAGGTTCGACACCGACCGTTGGGGGGTCAAAGCAAGAGGAACCGTCCGCCCAACGGATCGGCACGGAAACGCACAAAATCCTTCACGGCGTTTTCGCCGATTCATCCGTCTTCGCCAAACAACGCCCACGAGGGGGAAATCGACGGCACGGCCGTCTCCGCTACAGGCACATGATTTCTTCTTCGGTCAAATCCTCGACCCGAACCGGATCAATCCCCTTGATCATGGCGGCCAGCTGCTTGTTGGAAATTTCGGGCCAGGTATGGATAATGCGCCATTGGTTGTCTTTCGCCCAGTTGAAAAATCTCCAGGCCAGGCACGTCTTGCAGTGCACTTTCTTTTTTTTGAGGTAGGCGGCTCCGGTAAGGCCTTCCAGATCCTTGTGCTTGGGGCATTTGACCTCGATGCAGTAGGTACCCGATTTGTATTCTCTGCTCATGGATGGTCCCTCTTTTCTCCGCTTCCGGACTGCGCCGGAAACGAGACGATGAACAGGCCGGCGGCATTCCGCAGGTTCCCTGTTGTGGTGCAAAACTATAGGGTGTCCGTTTTAGGTTGTCAAGCGATAGTTTGCCGCGAGGAAGCGGCCGATGCGGCTTCATGAATTCCCTGCCGCATGCGCCCCGCAAGGCCTCCGGCTCGGGGGCTACAGGTCCTTCGTGACCAGATCAAAA
>Ga0209407_1005097_pt1 | contig 10451 bp, 9 predicted proteins | sample AD_JPNHG3_MetaG_FD_184410 | JGI IMG/M metagenome (GOLD analysis project Ga0209407, IMG submission 184410) | Active sludge microbial communities of municipal wastewater-treating anaerobic digesters from Japan - AD_JPNHG3_MetaG (SPAdes) (version 2) | ecosystem: Engineered > Bioreactor > Anaerobic >...
AAAGATATTTTACCTAATTGGAAAATAATATGTCCTCATCCTATGTGTATGCTTGGTCATAAAGCCATTCCTTTTAAAGTAGAAATGGTCATCAGAGGATATCTAAGTGGTCACGCTTGGAGAGAATATAAAGATGGCAAACGCACTCTCTGCGGTCAACCATTACCAGATGGGTTAAAAGAAAATGATCCTCTCCCCCACCCTATCATTACTCCTACTACAAAAGCTATAGAAGGACATGATGAAGATATCACACCAGAAGAAATTATCAGTGCTGGCTTGGTGTCTAAAGAAGATTATTCGAAACTCGAAAATTATACTTTACAATTATTCGAAAGAGGTACACAATTAGCTAAACAAAAAGGCCTTATCCTAGTAGATACAAAATATGAATTTGGGAAATTAAATGGAGATATTATTCTCATAGATGAAATACATACTCCAGACTCCTCTAGATATTTCTATGCTGATGGTTACGAAGAAAGACAAAAGTTAGGGCAACCACAAAAGCAATTATCAAAAGAATTTGTTCGCCAGTGGCTTATGAATCAAGGATTCTCTGGACAAGATAATCAAAAAGTTCCTATTATGCCACCAGAGATTATTCACGAAGTTTCTCATAGATATATAGAACTATACGAAATGCTGACAGGTAAAGTCTTTCAACCAATTAATTATAATAATTTGGAAGACGAAATGCAAAGAAATATTTTGAAATATTTATAAAATAAAGTTCTTAAAAAAATTATTTTATAACGCTAATAATGTTTCTATAACATTTTGAGTGGGTAGATAAAAATAGTAAATTTGTATAAAAAATTATTGAATTAGGCGTTTAGATAATAACCCCAAAATGGCTCTCTCTGTGTTCTTTGTATATAAAACTTTGTGGCCTTTGTGTTAAAAAAATATAATTAAGAAGTTATATATAGAATATTAACCACAGAGAACACAAAGAAATCACAGAGTTCACAAATAAGAGCCAATTATTACTTAAACGCCTAATTCAAATATTTTAATCAAATGGCTATAAAAAAAGGATAGGGTGTCGTTAACTGAGTAATTTATATGATAAACAGTTATTATTTGTAAATCCACATTAATACTGGCTTGGGACTATTTTTTAGCATAGAGTCAATTATCATAAAGTTTTTGTTTGAAATAGCGGGACATCCCCATCCTTCAGGTGTCCCATCAGGATAGATTTCCTCATCTGGAACTAATTCCCAAGAATGTAATATAATTAATCTTTTAAATGCATTACTATTTGTTGAATCTAATCCATATAGTGTGTATTTAATTTTAACCCCCCCAATTACTATATCCTCTTTCACCAATTTTGTACTTACCCAATGAAGAGCAATGACTCCCAACAACATTACTAAATTTAGGATTATCTTTTGATTCGTCTTTACTCCATGAATTATCACAACACCCATGTGAAACTAAAAAGCTATGAATTATGGTGTCTTGTGTGAAACTCCACACAAAAAACCGTTTAAATCCAGAATGCAAACTCATATCTATTAATATGCAGAAATCAGAATTAAAATTTTTTGATTTGCAGAATTGAAATGCCTCTTTAGCTTTTGTTTGTGTAGCTTGAATATTTAAGGTGGGTTTTATTGTTTTATATGTTGATGTGTTTTCTTTTGGGTTATTGCATAAAAAAATTAATGCTATAAATAAGATTAGTGGATTATGCAAAAAAACGAACTTAAAAAACATAATAATTTTATTACAAAAATATTAAAAAATTAAGAAATTAAACGTTTAGATAATAACCACAAAAATAGCTCCTTCTGTGCTCTTTGTATGCAAAACTTTGTGGCCTTCGTGTTAAAAAATATTAGTTAGAAATTATAATTAGCATATTAACCACAGAAAATGCAATAAATCACAGAGTTCACAAAGGAAAAGCCAATTATTACTTAAACAAAGTTACATTCATAGGTATATTATTATATTCGACCACAAAGTATACAAAGAAGGAATGAAGAGCACAAAGTACCATCATTTTTTTAATTTTTTACTTATTTCCATATTATAAATGCAACTTGGTATAAGTAAAATTACCATATAAGAAAGTAATTTTACTATAACAGATTATTAAGATAAATCATTAAAAATTAAAATTACCATGAAAGATAATAAAATTATAATTCGATAAAATATAATTACGCTAAAAGATTTTTTATAACAATGATAATTTAATGAGAAGGTAGAGAAAAATAAATGAAAATCTGTAAAATATTAAATTTTAATTTTCCTAAATATCAAACTACTTATTTGTTTATAATTTGGATCTGTTGCGCCATAAACAGATTTTACATATTTTTTCACTTCTTTTGCTATGTCAACCAATTTCAGGACGAAACAACTACACAATCTCCTCTCATGGTTTACAACCTCGCAATCTACGGCTTGATCAGACAGTGTAAACCCTTCTATCCCTGCACTGTTGTTTTATTGCAAATCATTTCTAAAGGCGGACTTGGACAGCATACAATGGCAAAATTTTAAGAAAAAGTTTAGGTACAATTTTTGCATTAAAATTTTAAAATGAAAAAATTATGAAAAATCATGACAGAATCTTTAGTTTTGTTATTACTTTTGTATTAATTATTTGTTTCTCTGGATGTATATCCGAAAAACAACTAATTAAAACAGAAGGAATTATTAGTGATACAGTGGAAATTAATAATGAAATAAAAAAATTTTTGGGTAACGAGATTATTAAAATCATCAAATCGTCTGATAGCATTCAAAGTTTTATTGTAAAATCATTTAAAGAAGCTGAAAACAATAATACTATTAATGGGTATCCTATAACATTTACAGGTCCATTATTAACAAATAAACAAATAGATACTTTACAAAAAATAATCTTTAATAAAGATGCGTATGATTTTGAAAATAGTAAATTATGCCTATTTACTCCAAATGTTGCTTTTAAAATATATCAAAAAAGGGAAGTAGTTGATTTACTTATAAGTTTTGATTGCTATAAATGGTGTTTTATCTATAATGGGGAGAATTTTTTAATAGATTTTAATCCTAAAAAAGCTCAATTAACTAAATTTGTTAAAGAAATTTTCCCAAATAATGAATATATTATTAACCTTAAATAATAAAAAATATGAAAAAAAATAAACTTATATTAATTTTCATTTTTTTAAGCATAATATCGTTATTTGGGATAAATGATAAAATCTATGCACAGGAAAATAGCAAATTATATATGATAATTTTTGCTAATACAGATGCAGAAGATATAGGTAAATGTTGTATGGTTGATTACAATAATATGATTAAGGAAGCAGAAAAAATCTCTAATTATACTGGTTTAACATTAATAAAAAAATATTATTATGGTTCAGATTTTACAAAAAACAATCTCATAGAAACTATTGATAATTTAGAATGTACCATTAATGATATTGTATTCTTTTATTTCACTGGGCATGGCTTTAGATATAAAAATATGGATAATGATCCTTTACCTATTCTTTCTGTTCCAGATTATCAATATAAAATTGATATGAAATATATAAAAGAAAAAATAGAATCTAAAAATCCTCGTCTATCTATCATAATAGCTGATTGTTGTAATCAAGAAGTCAATATTACAAAAACAGAAGAATTAGCAACTGTAGAAGTTATTAAAGAAAATTATAAAAATTTATTTTTACGCACGAAAGGTTCTGTAGTTGCTACAAGTAGTAAGGCAGGCAAAAGTGGTGAATCTTATGAAGGGTTTTCTTATTGTAATCCAAGAATAGGCGGTATATTTACCTATTGTTTTTTACTCTCTTTACATCAACTTACTGAATCAAATTATAATAAAAAAGCAACATGGGAAGACTTAATGAACAACACTAAAAATCAGATTAGTAATCTAAAAATTTATACCAATACACAAATTCCTTATTATAATATTAATGTAGAATATACATCAGACATGATAGAAGATTTTTCAATTAAACTTAAAAAATAAATATTATGAAAGCACATTACATTTTTAAGTATTTATATCAAAAACAAGTAAAATTTATTTATTTGTTATTGATATTATTTTCTTTTGTAAATATACCGAGCTATTCGCAGTCTTTACATGCTATCATTTTTGCTGCAACTGATGAGGAAAATGAAATTATAAGAAGTGGTTTATATAAGTCGGTAAGCCAAATGGAAGAAGAATTTGAACTAATTGCTAAATATACTAATTTATCTTTAAAAAAATATTATTATACTGGTTCGGATTTTAATAAATATAAACTTGAAAGTGTTATAAATTCACTTTACTGTGGAAGCAATGATGTTATTATATTTTATTATGGAGGGCATGGCTTCAGATATGATAATCAATACAGTAAATGGCCTGTGCTAGCAGTTGGGTATGATATAGATGAGGAAGAAGAAGTTAAACAAAATGCTGTGGAATTTGAATGGGTAATAAATAAATTAAAAAGTAAGGGTTCTAAATTAACAATTGCAATTTCTGAATCGTGTAATAATGAAATAGGTTTATTCACACCTACCACTAACGAAATAAAAGGATTGGCTACATTATCTATTATGACAAGAAATCCACAAAGATATAAAGAGTTGTATTTACAATCTGAGGGTACGGTGATTATATCCGCTTCTGATAAAGAAGCTCATATTTCTGGAGAAAATGGTGGCTATTTGACCCAAGCATTTATAGAAGTACATAAAGAACTTACAAGTATATCTAATGGAGCGGATTGGAATACATTATGTGAAAAAATCAAAAAACGTACCCAAACTCTATCAGAAATAAATGATCTTTCTATTCAAATTCCTATAGTAGAAGTGAATATTACTAATTTTAGCGGTGGAGTTTCTAATGTTGCATGGGATGGATTTTTGAATAATAATAACTACTACCAGCAGCAGCCCAATAATTTTGTTTATAATAGTAATTACGGAACATATAATTTTGTGATTGCAAAAATAGTTTTCTTTAATGGTAATGTATATTTCCTGATGTCTGATAATTATATTATTTCTGTTGATATATATGGAAGAATGTATTGTATGGGCTATAGATCAATACCTTTATATCCAGGTAATTTTATCTGGGATATAAGATTGCCATCGCCTATGGGGTTAGGACGTTGGGGAGTTGATCCTTTTGGCAGAATATGGACTTTTGATAATTTGAGGGGATGGTATATTGTTGGCATTGTATATTATTAATGAAAGTAATTTTTAACTAAAAAAAATTTTTTATTCGTTTGTATATAAATTTAAAATTTTTATGTAATTTTGCATGTCAAATAAAAAAAATATAAACCTGTTGATAAATATTCTTATAACAATACAAAAATTAATTCTTAATAACAACACAGCATTTAATAAAAATAAATATCATGAAAAAGACAGTAATAATATGCGTAATTTTTATCGTTTTTGGTTTGATTTTTTCTTCGTGCAAAAAACATAGAGAAAATCTGTCTTATAAAAACATTGAATTAACCCAAATCCAAAAAAACATGGTAGCATCAGGCAACTCATTTTCTTTTGACATGCTGCGGACGATATACCAAGACAACAATGATAACAAAAACTTGATGATTTCTCCGATAAGTGTTCATCACGCCCTTGCCATGACTGCAAACGGGGCAAAAGAAAACACTTTGAACGAAATGCTTGATGTGTTGGGATTTGATGATTATAACATGGATGAATTCAATGCCTATTACAAATACATAATGAATGAACTGGTAGAACTTGACCCGGAAGTGGAAATGGAGATTGCAAATTCCATCTGGTACAGTAATAATTTCAATGTATTGCCTTCTTTTCTTGATGTCAACCAGGAATATTACGATGCAAAAATAGAAGCACTGAATTTTTCTTCCCCTAATGCAGTTTCAAAAATAAATGAATGGGTTCAAGATGCCACCCATCAAAAGATTGATAGAATTATTGATTACATTTCTCCTGATGCAGTGATGTATCTTATCAATGCCATTTACTTTTACGGCACATGGAAATACGAATTTGATAAATCGCAAACCCAAAATAAAGTTTTCTATCTTGCTAATGACGAAACCATTGGAGTGCCTATGATGCAAGTGGAAGCTGATTTGAAATATTTTTCAGCAGACGGCACATCATTTGTAGAGATACCCTACGGCCATGGTAATTTTGTGATGGATGTTATTTTACCTGCACAAGGCCAGACACCTGGAGATGTTTTATCAACATTAACTGCAACTACATGGTCAGAATGGACAAGCAGACTATATAAAAGAACAATTAATTTATCCATGCCAAAATTCAAATTTAAATGGGGAGAAAAAGATATGAAAGAGATATTAGTATCACTTGGTATTATGGATTTATTTGATTCCACAACAGCAGACTTGTCGGGCATTAACGACCAAAGGCAATTGTATGTTAACAAGGTATTGCATAAAACCTATATTGATGTCAATGAAGAAGGCACAGAAGCTGCTGCCGTAACAGCAGTAGAAATGGATTTTATTTCGATTGACGATGACTCCTCTCAACCGTTTTATGTCAATATCAACCGTCCATTCATTTTCCTGATACGAGAAAGTAGTACTGAAAGCATTTTGTTTTCAGGAGTTGTCAATAATCCTCAGCTAGAATAATCTTATGATTACACATTCATCCGAAACTTCTCCTGTTTTTGAAAAAGGTTAGGATTTTTTGAAATATGAAAATTTCAGAACTTCTTACCTATTTCGTAATTTAAAAAAACACCTTTTTATAACGGATCTTCCTTTAATAAAATAAATTTTTATACTAAACCGTTATCAAATAGAATTTTTAATCCAATGATATAAACAAACAGATTTTACCATTTCTTTATCAAGATTTTTCAACTGTTCAACTAATGCCTCCTTAATGTATTTTATTGAATCGAACGTTTTATTCTTGAATTCTCCTTTTTCTCTTATATGATGCCATAAATTTTCCACTGGGTTCACTTCGGGCGAATAGGAAGGTTGAAACATGGGAACTATATTATCCCACTTTTTCGCCTTATATACCGTATGCCACGAGGCTTTATCCATTCCTATGGTTATTCTATAGTTTTGAAATTCTTTCGATAAACCATCCATAAACAAGGACATACATAAGGTATTGACATAGGGCAATATTAAGGAATAGGATTCACCTGTTTGCGGACACACCGCCACATAGGCGTACGTGTATTGCCGGATAATCTGATTACCTACGTTGGCTCGACTACCGGCAGGAACCCAACATTAACACGTATTATCAATATGGCAGAATATGGACTTTTGATAATTTGAGGGGATGGTATATTGTTGGCATTGTATATTATTAATAAATGTGAATTTTATTTAATTTTGCATGTTAAACAAAAAATAAATATAGGAGAATAAAATTATGAAAAAAAAATTTAGTTTTTTTAATTATTATTGCAGTTTTCACTGCAATGTTCGGACTTCAAAATAATTGCTATGGACAAAATTATATTATTAATATAGTCCCATATTTTGCATTACCATCATATATGTATGCAGGCGAAATAGAAGTATTTGTATTAGTGGATAATCAAGAAGGAGCATGGGTTGGATGTACATGTTATGATAAATGGAATAAGGCTACGGATTATGAACCTGTAAAAGTTAGTGGTATTGGAAAAAGTAGTGTCAAATTTTGGTGGGCTTATGGTAGTAGATCTAGTTGGAAATCTACTCCGGAATATAAGAAATGCATCATTAGTTTATGGGAAAAGAAATATAATAAGAATGAAGGTCCAGATCCTAACAATTATTCGGGCAAAAAAAACGGATATTATATGTGGGGATTATTAGATAAACAAGTTTGCTACACCGTTTACAAAGGAAATTATTAATTGACCTTACGCAAAATTTTCTGTTTTATGTGACTATTTTAACTTGGTTTGTTTATGTCATCTAATTGTTTTATATTTTGTTTTTAATTATAAATGAAAATAAATCTTATTATATTTATCGTTGTAGTAAATGTGATGAAAATATGCCAAAGGAAAGTAATATATGCCCTAATTGTGGTGTTAAATTAAAGTATACACGTGAAGTTTAGAATATTAATTATTAATTCTGGGCTCTATTCTGAATCATTGTTGTTAGAAATCTTTTTTCGGTTTAAAAAATTTGTTATAATTTTATAATACAAATCATTAAATATAAAAGACATGAAAAAATTTAGTAAATCAATGATAATCTTAAATGTCATTATAGTTTTATTATTTGGCTTATTTCTTCTATTCCCTTGTAGGAATAATGGTGCCTTTGCTCAGGCACCTATCATTAAATGGCAAAAATGTCTTGGCGGAACAGGTTTAGATAGAGCAAATTCCATTCAGCAGACAAGTGATGGAGGATTTATTGTGGCTGGCACAACAGAGTCCTATGACGGCGATGTATCAGGAAATCATGGAGGTGAAGACATTTTGGTGGTGAAACTAACAAGTTTGGGAGGCATTCAGTGGCAAAAATGTCTTGGCGGAACAAATTCAGATTATGCAATATCTATCTGGCAAACAAGTGATGGGGGATTTATTTTAACTGGCTATATATATTCCAATGATGGTGATGTATCAGGTAATCATGGAAATAATGCTATTTGGTTAGTGAAACTAACAAGTTTAGGATGCATTCAGTGGCAAAAATGTCTAGACGGAACAAATTATGATAATGTAGAATCCATTCAGCAAACAAGTGATGGTGGATTTATTGTGGCTGGCACGACAAACTCAAATGATGTCGATGTGTCAGGAAATCATGGAGACGAAGACATTTTGGTAGTGAAACTAACAAATTTGGGAGATATTCAATGGCAAAAATGCCTCGGCGGAACGTATTATGATTTTGCAGAATCCATTCAGCAAACAAGTGAGGGTGGATTTATTGTGGCTGGCACGACAAACTCAAATGATGTCGATGTGTCAGGAAATCATGGAGATTTTGACTATTGGATAGTGAAACTAACAAGTTTGGGAGGCATTCAATGGCAAAAATGTTTAGGCGGAACGTATGATGATTCCGCTGAATCCATTCAGCAAACAAGTGATGGTGGATTTATTGTGGCTGGCTGTACAGAGTTCTATGACGGCGATGTGTCAGCAAATCATGGAGGTGATGAGGCTTTGATAGTGAAACTTAATAGTTTAGGGGATATTCAATGGCAAAAATGCCTCGGCGGGGCAATTAATGAAAGTGCTACCTACATCCAACAAACAAGTGATGGTGGATTTATTATGACTGGCTGTACATATTCTAATGATGGCGATGTGTCAGGAAATCATGGAGATAATGACATTTGGGTAGTGAAACTAACAAGTTTAGGAGGTATTCAATGGCAAAAATGCCTCGGCGGAACGTATTATGATTTTGCAGAATCTATTCAAAAAACAAGTGATGGGGGATATATTGTTACTGGCTTAACAGAGTCCAATGATGGTGATGTATCAGGAAATCATGGAGGTGAAGACATTTGGATAGTGAAATTAAAATAATAATAGGGGATTATGCGAAAACTGTCCAGCAGGCAAGAGATTAAGAATTTATTATGACTGGCTGTACATATTCTAATGACGGTGATGTGTCTGGAAATCATGGAGATAGAGACTATTGGGTAGTGGAACTTAAAAAATGAGTTTGGCTAAATAAATAAACTATACAATTAAAAATTATTATCAGTATATCCCCATCCTTTCAGAGAAAAAACATTAATAACAACTTCCATTTTAAAAAAAATTTTTTATTCGTTTATATATAATTAAAAATTTTTATCTAATTTTGCATGTCAAACAAAAAATATAGGAGGACAAAATTATGAGTAATACAAATTTATGGCTAGAATTAATAGTAATAGCTTTGTGCATTATTTCTCTTTGGATAATATTTCAAAAAGCCAACAAACCAGGATGGGCAGCTATTATTCCCATTTATAATTTTATAGTTTATTTAGAAGTAGTTAAAAAACCTTGGTGGTGGCTTTTTCTAATGCTAATTCCAATTGTAAATGTTGTTATTTTAATAATTGTAACACATAGATTATCTTTATCTTTTGGTAAAGGTGCTGGCTTTACAGTGGGTTTAATATTTCTCCCCTTTATTTTTTATCCTATTTTAGCTTTTGGAAATGCTAAATATCAAGAATTAAACACTAATACCATACCTGAAAATAAAGAATAGAAAAAGTTGTTTGTTTTTTATACATATTTTTTATTGTCAAAAGACCAAATGGTTTAATTTTACAGCCTAAAATGTTTTAATCAAATGGCTATAAAAAAAGAATAGGGGGTCGCTAACTGAGTAATTTATATGATAAACAGTTATTATTTGTAAATCCACATTAATACTGGCTTGGGACTATTTTTTAGCATAGAGTCAATTATCATAAAGTTTTTGTTTGAAATAGCGGGACATCCCCAT
>Ga0209407_1005098_pt1 | contig 10449 bp, 5 predicted proteins | sample AD_JPNHG3_MetaG_FD_184410 | JGI IMG/M metagenome (GOLD analysis project Ga0209407, IMG submission 184410) | Active sludge microbial communities of municipal wastewater-treating anaerobic digesters from Japan - AD_JPNHG3_MetaG (SPAdes) (version 2) | ecosystem: Engineered > Bioreactor > Anaerobic >...
GTTCCGAACCGGAGTCAAGAGCGTCATCGCCGACGCGCAGGTCGGCTTCGCCGGCTTCGCGGACAGCCAGTTCTCTCAGATGACGACGCTCCTGGCGAGTCTTGACGGCGCGGACTACGACTTCGCGGAGGGCCACTTCTACAAGTTCGACGAGGGGTCCATCGCGACTTGGAAGTCTGCGAGGCCGGACGATTTCATATCCCGGCTCGCGGCGGCTGGCGACTCAGCGAAACCCATCTTCGACGGCGAAATGTCTGCTCCCTGCGGCGTGCTCGCGACCTCCGACGCCAAGGGTCATGCCAACGGCCCGAGGGAGAAGCGGCAGGTCGAGGAAACCATCCAGATGCTGATGTATCAGCGCGCGAAGGGCTTCCTCGGCGTCGCGCTCTGGCCCGTGACGGACCTGGAGCCGAAGGGCACGAACGAAGGCAACAAGTGGGGCGGGAAGGACGGCCTGTTCTACACAACGGTAGGAGAGGCTACACCGAACGGCATCAAGCCCGTTTACTACGCGGTCAAGAACCTCGCACAGTGTAAGGGTATCCTCGTTGACCTCGGCAGCGTGCAGACGGTGGGCAGCATCGTGCTGTCCTGCTCAGACCGCGCGCAGGTCGAGTCTGTGCGCGTCCTGGGCAGCCTGACCTGCACAGATGCGGTCAGTGCCCCGCCCAAGGTCACAGCGGCCCTGACGGGCGGGACAGGCGTCTTCGTCGTGGACGTGATCGACGGCGACGGCGCGCTCGTGACCGAGACGTGGCAGGCTGTCTGCAATGCCGAAGGCACGTTCGACGTGACCGGCTCGGTGAGCGGGGCTCAGGGCACGGCCACCAAGGGCGTGCTGTTTGAGTCCTACAACGCCGTTTGCAGCTTCACGATCCCTGATGCGACCTACACGGAAGGGCAGACGTTCGAGTGGGGCACATTCAAGGGCGACGACTTCGCGCAGCTCGGGACGGCGGAAGGCGCAGCCGGGGCCGGGGACATCACGGTTGACTGCGCGGACGCGAGCGCGCGCTACCTGCTGATCGAGTTCACCCGGGCGGTGGGCGCACTCTACATCGGGCTGAAACAGGTCACGGTGCTGGACGATGCTGACGCCGAGATCACGCCGGCGGGATACGTGATCGAAGGCTGGCAGGAGGAGTTCATCCCGGCGTGAGGGTGATACTGCCGGCGATACTACTCGCGCTGTCTGTCCCGGCTTTCGGCGAGGCTGACGGCGTGACATGGACCTACACGGAGTACGGCTACACCATCACGCACCGGGCGACCTCTCCGCTTCCCGTCTATGGCCAGACACTCGTCCTGCAGGGCGAGACACGCTGGGTTGACAGATGGTGGCAGACGGCAGGCGTGATAACCGAGGAAGCGCTTGCGTTCACCATCCAGCCCGAAGTGCGCGCAAAGGAGTGGCAGTACGTCATCCCCGAGCAGATGAACGTCATCATCGACAGCGGCGCCGGTGACGGCGGGATTGAAATGGCAAGCGGCAGGCTCAGGGTGTGGGTAAACACGCCGAACGACGGCATTCAGCACATGTTCCGGTGGAGGATGGTGCTGAAGGAGAAGACGTTGAACCCACAACCGACCCCAACAGCAGAGGAGAGCAATGAAAGAACCCCCGATGGTGCGGGATCTGAACCAGCTTCAGCCGTACCTGATTGATCGTGTGAAGCGCATTCTGAACCGGCTGGAAGCACGAGGCTTCGACCCGGTCGTGGTGGAAACCAGGCGCACGCTCGCGCGTCAGACGTGGCTCTACGGGGTGGGGCGCTGGCACAGCCGGAACCGTAAGCCAGTCACACAGACGATGCTCAGCAAGCACCTTGTCGGCAAGGCCGTGGACATCGCAAGCCGTTCCCATGGCTGGAGGAGCAAGGCGTTCTTCGACGCGTTGAAGCAGGAGGCGAACCGGGAGGGAATGGCCCGGCCCTTCGACGATTGGGACCAGGCGCATATCGAGTGGAGGGGCGGGAAGCTGTGAGTGTGGACCTGAGCATGGTGAAGGGCGCTCGCGACCTGAAGCGTATCGTCAGAGACGCCGACGGGCAGTTCGTGCTGCGCCCGATTGACAAGTTGAGCCGGCCGGAACGCGCGGTCGCGGTCGGGTTCCTGTACCAGATGGCCGAGGAACTCGGACACCGGGGCGATATGGCGCTGGCTGCTGCGCATCTGGACAAGAGTGCCGGGGCGCTCCTGCTGACGCCCGATGGGTCGGCGGCTGTCGGCATCCTGATCTTCGCGGTGACGTGCCCTGACCACTGGTGGGATGTGCAGGAACATACAACTCTGTTCGTTCGGGACCTGTACATCTCTCCCAAGTTCCGGGGCTATCGGACCATCCGGCAGATCGGCAATCTGCTCTGCACGTTGGCGAAAGCCCGGCCCGAGATACGGCGCATCGCCTGGCGTTCCATCCGGGGGCGCGTCCCTCTTTACGACCGCATCGCCGAGCGGTCGGTGATCTACGAAGCTGAGGTGTAACTATGGCCGGCAAAGGAGGCACGTCGAATGGGACTGTTCAGTAGCATCGGAAAGATTCTCGGACTGAGCGGTGGCGGCTACAAAGAGACTTCCGCAGACAAGGCCGCGGCGGCGGCGCTCGCCGATTCTGGTGCCCTGGGACAGCGGATATGGGAAGACTACGGCCGGCCTGACGCGCAGGGCGCGCTCAAGGCCAAGCAGAACGTCCGCTCGTTCAACAACTCCATCTACGGTTTCCTTGGTGGGCAGCCGGGCGGCACTGGGGCAACCGGCACGCCGGCCACAGGCGGCACAGGGGCTACTGGCGGGACTGCGCCAGCAGCCGGGCCGAAAGTCGTGTCGTGGGACCAGGCAAAGCCTCTGTTCAACGCTATGAAGGTGGGAGGGAAAACCATCCCATACAGTAACGCCGACCATAGCTCATGGGATTCGATTGGGAATATCATCCGAAGTATCAACAACGACCAGTGGTGGCGAGCCTATGGCGAGGACTTCAAGCGGCAGGTCAAGGCCGATCCGGTAATGAAGGGCTACCTCGCACAGAACATGCCACAGGAAACACTGACGAAGATTGGGTTGACGAAAGAGACCCCCGACTTCTTCGCCCAGGCCGGAGGCGGAACGCCGGTTGCGGACCGCAACCTCGACCTCTCCAAGTTCGGCTTTGGACAGCAGATTGCAACCCCGGCGCTACAGCAGACTCCGATTGATCTTGCCTCCACGCCCGGCGGCATCAGCCCGGACGATTACAAGACCCTCAGCTTCCTCTCCCTGCTCCCCAAGGACACCGACTGGACGGCCGCGCCTGATGCCGCCACTGTCGGGCAGAAGTACGCCGACACGCTGAACGCGGCCAACCTGACCCGGCTGGACCAGCAGAAGCGGGCGAAGACCGGAGCCGCGGCCGCAGCCCAGGCGATGCGTGGAGCGGGCGGGGGCGGCACAATGGGGAACGCGACGGACCGGGCCGTGGATCTGTGGGCCGGGCGAGAGTCCGCAAGGATGAACGCCGACACCATCGGCAAGCAAATGGAACTGGAAGCACTGCTCCGCAACGAGGCGAACACGCTGCTGGAGCGCAAGGCAGGGCTGGGGCAGAACGTGCTTGGTGCGGAGAACCAGCGCGTGCTGTCGGACGCCGGGCTCGCGAACACGGTCGCGCAGCAGAATCGCGACGACTGGTATCGGAAGGCGGAACTCCAGCGCAGCATCGACGCCGATGCGAACCAGAACGCATGGGGGCGAGTCGGCTGGCAGGCGCAGGAGCGTGATAACGCCAAGGGCGACGTGATGAGCCTCCTGAACTACCTCCAGGCCGACGCTATCGGGCAACTCAACCCCTACAACGCCGTCAACGCCTCCAGCAACTACGCAAACCAGATGGCCGGCCACGCGGGGCAGATCGGCTCGCGACAGCAGCAGTGGAGTTCCAATGCCCTTGCCAACGCTGGCCTGATCGGGAACCTCTTTGGGGCCGCTCTCGGCTCCCCGTGGCTCGGGAAGCTGTTCTAAGGTGACACGACGATGAACCCACTCCTCTTTGGACTCGCAAATGCCCTGGGCGGCTATATGAACTCCCGCAACGCGACGTACGCACGCGAGCAGGAGGAGAAGCGCTATCAGGACCAGCTTGCGCGCGAGGACGCGGCACGCCAGGAGCAGCAGCAGTACCGGGACATTCAGGATGCCAAGGACACCCGGGACATGCTGATGCGCCGGGACCTCGCCGGGGCCGAGAACTTCTTCGCGCAGGCGCAGCAGGCGCGCGACAGCATGGATGAACCGACGGCGCTGCAACTCGGGGAGAAGGGGAACGAACTCCTGCGCCGCTGGCAGTATCCAGAGCGCGACCTGTCCTACCTGAAGGTGACTCCGAAGATCGCTTTGGAGAACGCGGCAGTCTATGCCAAGATGGGGATTCCCGCAGGCATGGCGGAGCGGGCGATGGGCCCGGCGGGCGCCGCATTGTTCGCAGACAAGTTTCGGCCGCAAGCGCCTGTGCAACAGCCTGCGCCGGCGATGACGGAGGCGGAAGTGCCATCCCAACCACCGCCTCCGTCCCCACCAGGAGTGCAAGACTGGATCAACCCGCAGGCCCCCGCCGGAACGAACCCGTTCAGATCCCCGGCGGAAGTGTTCTCAATGACGCCGCTGCCGTCCCCGGAGATGTATCGCAAGCCCGACATGAATCTGATACGCCAGAACACGCCGGTCAGTCCGTTCGAGGAAGCATACGGAAAACTACCGGGGCCAGTGAACCGGACGGAAATGGTGGACGCGCTACTGAAGGGCTCAGCCGGTGGGCTGGACAAGGAGGGGCTTGCCGCCATCCCGGAAGTGCTGGACCCGACAAACCCGATCACCGCCGAGACTGCAGGGAAGTTCGAGAACTCGATGGCGCGCGACTACAAGCGCAGCCTCACGGAGAAGAACTTCGCTTCCGCCGACTACCAGAACGCGAAGAAAGAGCTGCTGCTGCCCGAGCTGTTGATCAAAGAGAAGGACGCCGAAACCCGTGCGGCGAATGCGAAGTCCGCAGCAGAAAAGAGGGACGCAGAGATTGCGCTGGCGGAGCGCAGGCTGGCGAACGCCGAGTTCTTGGCACAGATCGCATCCCGCAGGGTGGACATCTACGGCCGGTCTGTGGACGACCGTCGGGCCGCGACTGCGGAACGTCTGGCCGCTATGGAGCGCGATGCTGCGCTTGACGCGCTGAAGGGCGCGACGAGCGCTTATTCGTGGGGGCTGGACAATCTCGGGAAGACGATGGAGGGCATCGGGCGCGGAATGCTCCCGGACGGAACTACGCTGCCCCCAGCCACCACGCAGCCGGGACAGAAGGTGTCGGCGTCGCAGTATGACCGGGACGTGAACCGATGGCGCAAGGACGGGGTGCTTTCCGCCAACGGGATGTTCTTCCCCGGCAAAGTCGTTGACCAGTACATCCGCGAAAACCTGAAGGGCCACACTACTGAACAGATGTGGCAGAAACTCCGCACCCGCCTGGGCATTCAGTAGGAGCAAGGCACATGCCTCAGACCGGAACGATAGACGACCTCCGCTTGATGATGAGCGGGGGGACCCCTTTGGGCACGGCACCAACCCCCGCCGCGGCGCCTCTCGCTGCACCCCCAAACGTCGCGCAAACATCACCCCAACCCCCGGTCGTTGGAGGGTTGGGCGACCTGCGCCGCATGATGGGGAACGCCCCAACCCCACTTCCCGCCTGGAACGAAGCATCCGTCAACGCCGGTATCCGGGCCGTGCGGTCGTTCGCCGGGACGCCGTACAAGTGGGGCGGACGCGAACCGGGGAGAGGTGCGGACTGCTCGGGCTTCGTTCAGTGCTCTTTTGAGTCCATCGGACTCAAACTCCCGCGCACGGCAGCGGAGCAGTACAAGGCCACTCAGCGGATCGACGAGGGGCAACTGCAACCACTGGACCTCGTGTTCTTCCAGAACACAGGGGGGCGCAAGGGGATTACGCACGTCGGGGTTTACCTGGGCAACGGGCGCATCGCCGAGATGTCCAGCAACTCGAAGGCTTACGTCGAGACGGACCTGAACACGCCCTACCACCGCAAGCACCTGGCCGGCTTCGGCACGGTGCGCCACGACCCGGACAAATACCGCCTGCCGGCCGTGAAGGCTGAGGCGAAAGCCGCGGAGGCCACAGCGAAAGGCACGCCCGAGGACGGACGCACGGCGTTTGTCCAGAACTACAAGGGCGCGAAGCTCTCCGCGCAGGCCGTGGACGACATTCGGGCCTGGTTCATTCAGAAGCAGCCCGGAGAGAAGCTGGAGGATTTGCTTGTTGATGTTCAGCAGGCGCATCCCGGCTGGAACCCGGAAGCGGTGAAGTATGCCTACCTGACACTGAGGCTCGGCAAGGATGACCTGGAGCGGCTGGGGAAGGCACAGACGCCGCTGGTGAAGGCAAATCGCGCGCGCCAGCAGGCTATAGCAGAACGGGCCGCACTGATGGCCGGGGGCGATCCCACGATGGGACTGTTGACCACCCCGGCTGCGCCACTGTCTGCCGCTGACACGCAGAGAGCCCGCGAGTCGGCACAGACCGGGCACGACATAAACGTCGCCGCCCTGAAAGCGGCCGCAACCGTGGCAGGCGGGGCCGCTGCTCCCGGCGCGATTGCGAAGGCCATGACGGCAAAGACGGTTATCCCTGCATTGAAAGGCGCAGCCGTTGGGACCGGCATGCTCGGAACAGGGCGTGTCGCAGACAAGTACGTCCGCGGGGCACTACTGAACCGCGAGGAAAAGTTGAACGCGGAACGCCAGAAAGAGCTTGCGTTAGCCTGGTCCTCAATCGGGAAGGCACTTGGCAGCAAGGCGGCTAGGGGGGGAGAGACGCCTCGCCCGGACCGTCCAGACAAGGCGTTGCTGGCCGGTTACATCGCCGGAGAGCTTCAGACTGCAGGAGATGTGACGCGGTGGGGTGGCGACGCAGCAGCTGCAGCGCGCGCGAAGCGGCTGTCTGAGGCCCAGGTGCTTCCCGAGCATGTCAAGGAAATGCGTGAGCATGCCGTGTGGGAGCCTGCGTGGTGGAAGCTGGCAGTCAAAAACTGGGGCGCTCCGTTCATGTACGAAGTCGGCACGCAGATCGGGCGGCAGTGGCCGGAGATGCTGGCCACTGCCGCCGCCGGCTTGGGCGCGGCAATTGCCGGGAGGGCAGTCGCTCCGGCTGTAATGGCATCCGCTGCTGTAGGACTCCCCACAAAAACCAACGTCGAACGCAAGTCCAGTTTCGGCGAGATGCTGGCAGAGTCCGGGGTTGACCTGAGTAGCGAAAAAAGCCTGCGCGGTTTTCTCGACTCCCCAAAAGCGGTTGCGCGCCTGAAGGCGCGCGCGCAGAAACGCGGCATTGCGGTTGCATCCTTCGATACCTTGATGGATGTCTTGACAGGCCACCTGGTCGGCGGGGCTTTTAGTGAGGCCGGAGGGAGTGCCTGGAAGAAACTGGCCAAGACAGCAGCAGGCGCGGTCGGGCAGATGGCCGGCGAAGGGGTTTCGGAAGCGGCTGGCAAGGTCGCTGAGGGCAAGAATCCGCTCTCCAAAGCCGAGTTGAATGACGTTCTGCTCGAAATGGTTTTTGGGGCCGGAACGTCAGCCGTGACAACCGCAGCGCAAGCGGGAGCCGGTATGGTGGCACGGGCTCCTGGAGCGGCAGCGCAGGCCGCTTCCGCCGCAAAGGAAGAAGCAACCGGCGTCAACCGGCAGGTCCCCCCTGCGTATGCCTCTGCACCGAAGGCGCGAGTCAACCCGGTCGAGACGGACGGGGTGAAGCGCTACCAGGCCGAGGTCGAGGGCGTCACGATTCCGGGCGAGTTCGATACCGTGGAGGAGGCGCTTGTAAACGCCGCCACGAGCAAGACGGCGCAGGTCGCGCAGCTCAAACGCGCGTTGAAAGAGACCCCCAGCGTCCGGCACGCCGAGTTCACGCCGATGGAGGACGGTTCCATCCGCATCAAGGCCGAAGGCGGGGCCGAAACAACCGTTCGGGTGGAGTCCGACGAGTTCTTCTCGGCCCGCGAGCAACAAGAGCGGAAGGCTTACGAGGTTTCACGGCAGACGCTTGGCGCAAATGAGGGTGTTGGGACCGGAGCATTCTACGACCGCAACACGAACACGATGTATCTCCGCGAGGGCTACGACATCGGGGAGATCAGCCACGAGGTAGTCCACTGGCTGCGCAAGAGCGGGATCGTCACCAGCCAGGAACTTTTGGACATGGCGCACTACGGCCGGAAACGCTACGGGCGCGGGTTCGACGTGAAAGACGAAAGGGCTGTCGAGGATGCAGCCGCATACGCGCTCCAGTTCGCGACACGGGAGGAGAAGCACCCGGCCAGCATCCGCAAGGTTGTCTCCAAAGTCGCCGACTTCCTTCGGGCGCTCACCAGTTCGCAGTATCGCGCCGGCCGCAGGATGGTCGGGCAGTTCAATACCGGCTACGCACAAGCCCGGCCGATTGCCGGGGCGCAGCAGGTGCAGGGCGCCCAGGCGCCACAGGCCAGCGAGGAAGGGGCGCCCCCTGCCGCTACAAGGGAGATGATAGACGCGGCGCTGACGCGGGAGATACCGCGCGAGATCAACACCCTGGACGACCTGAAGCGTTCGCTCCCGGTTTACGACGGGCCGATGTTCACAAGGAACGACGACCCCACATGGCTTGCGAAGTCCGCAAGCAGCCCCACGTTGACGGGCGCAAGGATGGCAGTCACACCGGACGGCCAGATATTGGCAGGGTCCGGTAGGGGTATCGTAGCGCCGCAGGACAGCGAGTCTATCATCCGGGACATCGCAGGAATGGGCGAAGGAGCCCCGCAGCAGCCCGCGCAACCTGCGCCGGAGGCTCCCGTGCCCACCCCGCCCCCCGCGCCGCCCGTAGCGCCCACACAGGAGCAGCAGGCGGATGCTGTGCAGGCGAGTCAACGGGCAGCATCCGCCGGCCTGGCGGACATCTCTACGGACATTGTGATGATGGACCCGGAGACTATCGGCGTTGACCGCAACGTCCAGTGGAAACGGGCGAACATCACCGACGAAGTGAACCAGGTCAGCGACGAACTGAAGGGCGTGAAGGACTACAACCAGAGGCAGGGCGGCATTCTGCGCGTATGGTTGCGCAACGACGGCTCAATCGTGATTGCCCATGGCCACCACCGGCTGGAACTTGCCAAGCGTGCCGCCCGGTTTGTGGACGAGGTCCCGTCCGGGGACCCGAGGCGCCCGTTGATGCTGAAGGAACTCGGCGAGCGCAAGGTTCCGGTTCAGATCCTCCGCGAGTCGGACGGCTGGACGCTGGAGGCCGTGCGCGGGTGGGCGGCACTGGAGAACATCCGGGACGGCAAGGGGAGCGCCGCGGATGCCGTGGGTGCGATCCGCGACCTTGGAATGGACATCACGGACATGGCGGATTACGGGATCAGCCCCCGCTCCGCGATGTATCGGAACACCAAGGGGCTGATGAAGCTGGGGCCGCAGTCCACTGAAGCAGTCCGCAACAACGCTGTCCCCGAGGAGGTCGGGGCGGCTGTCGGTGAGGTGTTCTCGGACGACGCCAAGCAGCTTCGTGTTATGGAGAGCGCGGCCAAGCACGGTTACGTCCGCTACCAGGATGCGCTGAGGTATGCAACGGAAGTCGCTGCCAAGGAGAAGATACGCAGGGACAAGCGGGTTGCAGAGCAGGCACAGGGTGACATTTTTGGCGACAGCGAACGCTGGCTCGACATTTCCGCGTTCGAGACAGAAATCAAGGATATACTGAGAAAGAGGGCTGTCCGTGAGTTGGACAGGATACTCCAGGGCACAGACATCGTGGACTTCCGGGAAGGTGAGTTCATTGACACTGAGTCCCGGTTGGCCGATGCCAGGGAGTATGGCGAGAAGCCGGCCGCTGTGCGTCACAAGGCAGAGCAGGTATTCAACTATGACAGAGAAGTTTCGAGTGCCATCACCCGAGGAGCTGAGTCGATTGCGGACGGCCGACCCGTTTCCGTGGCCGAAATCGCCTCCGAAGTTTGGCCGCAGTTCGAGCAGTCCGTCAGGCGGCCAATCAAAGACATCATCGCCGGAGCATCCGCCCAGCGGCCAGCAGCCACCCGAGAGGTAACACCGCAGCCAGCGCCGCAGGAAGCTGCGCCCGCACCCCCACGCAAGCGCGGCGTGAAGAAGGTGACGTCAACACCACCCGAAGAACGCGGGTCGGAGTTTGTTGGGTATTACCAGCGCGTCAAAGAGACCAACCCCAACATAGACATCCTTCTGATGCGGGCAGGCAATGCGTACGTGATTCTGGACGAGGATGCGCGGCGTGCAGCGCAGGTATTGGGCGTCCCGCTGACTGGCCGTCGTGGCGGGCATGATGTTCTTGAGGTTTACTACCGCGATGCCCGAGGGTTCGTGGATCGGTTACTTGAGGCTGATGTAGCGGCAGGGAGATTTG
>Ga0209407_1005105_pt1 | contig 10442 bp, 7 predicted proteins | sample AD_JPNHG3_MetaG_FD_184410 | JGI IMG/M metagenome (GOLD analysis project Ga0209407, IMG submission 184410) | Active sludge microbial communities of municipal wastewater-treating anaerobic digesters from Japan - AD_JPNHG3_MetaG (SPAdes) (version 2) | ecosystem: Engineered > Bioreactor > Anaerobic >...
AACTACGTTATCTTTCTTCATGGTGTGTGTATCCTTTCCTTTTTATTTTTACCGGCTGATTGTCGGGAAACTCTCAACCGGTGGATACACCACCTATCTTCCTAAACACAACTTTTGTTTATATCTCTTTTTGAAACTTCGGCAGCTTTTTTGCCGTATGATCAATCGGTTTTGATGCGGGATGATGAAAAAAAAATATTTGATGAGCTTGATTATATTTCTAAAGAGATTATGCTTCTGGCAAGCAAAGAAATCAGTAAATCGTCAAGTTATTATTTTGTATTTTTTGTCTTTTTAGCTGTGTTGGTTATTATCTCTGTTTTCATAGTTATTCTTATTGTCAGAGTTAAATGAAAAGATAATAAATGTTTCTTTTCATCATATCTTCTGATGCTTGTCATCATTATGAAATATTGCATTGCTATCTTCAATGCATAATAAAGAGGTGTAAAAGTGCATGAGTAAGCAAATACAAGGTCAATTGTACGTTCAGTTAATCGGTAACCCGCAGCCGGAGAAGCTGGAAATGCTTAAAATACTTGATCTTTTAGAAATTAAATATGATTCTCTGGGCGTGGATGTATCCACGCTTCCTTTCGCGCCGGGAGACACTACTGCCGGAAGTGAAGCGGAACTCCAAACGATTGTAAAGGGCAAGATATCGGATGTCGATTTGCCGCAAACAATAACCGAGTCTAATTATTACGCGAATACCAGAAAAAGAACGAGGGCGGGCGATGCGCCAAAGAAGACATTAGATAAGTTAGACGATTATCTGCAAAAAAACTCAGAAGGGATATGGGAAAACAGTTGGGTGCGTATTCCGCTGAATGTTTTGAGCCCCTACGCGAGAAGCATTTTTGAAGGCGATCTTTTGCTGGATAAAACGCAGCCGGAAAAAGGCAAGCGGAGTGATTCGGAAAACTTCTTCTGTCAATATAAAGGCGAAAAATTTATCCGTGTGCCGATAAGCTACCTGCTGAAGTTATCTCTGGCGGAAATAATCGGTTATCCTCATTTTGATCATTCGCTTGTCAGGGAATCGGGCATAAAGATTATCCAGCATTATCTGAACGATAATACATCTCCGGAAATATCTTCCTTTTACGTAAGTACGCTGCCTTCAGGCGAGGGAATAGGCAAAAACGCCGCGCAGGAAATGGCTACACGGTTTCTCCTGACGCAGCTGCTGGTTATGTACGCCAATAGAAAATTCATGCTTGCCGAAAACGGGCAGGAGGCAATGATTTATTATTCGCCTCATCCTCCTGTCAGGCAAAGGATACTTAGCGAGTCTATATCTGATGCTTTTTATCGGGAATTATTTATGAACCCTTGCCTTTCGGGTTGGTCCAGGGGTCAGGATAAATATGAATATATGCACTTATGCCATAGAGTGCTCAGTCGCAGCCAGTTTAACGCTGTGTTAAAATTAAGAGAGGCGGGAATCATTACTAATAATCTCGTAGCGTTGCCTAATCTTTCCAATATCAGCTTGGCCAATAATGGAACCCATGTGAGTTTAGGCAGCATAAAGCTGACAAATCTTTTGCAGGATTCCGCGTCCGGCTATTCAAAATATCATGAAAAATATCTCGGGGATTTAGTAGTGAAAATTGCGGAGCATTTTCTTCCTCTTTTTGTTGGAACTTACAGCGCCGCTCCATATCGGATGGGTTTTAAAGACTTTCATCCCGAAAAGGCATTGGGTTTCCTTCCACATGAATTGGATTTTACCCATTTGCGCATGTTCTGGAGAAGATGGAAAAAGAAAGCTAACCTAAAAATATTAGGCAACTCCGTGACACCTTTTGGTCTGGACTGGCTCGACAACATGATCAGTTCTTTATTTCTGCTTAAGGGTGATTTTGTTTCCGATTTCCGCCTTATTGACTATCTTGTTGCGCTGCTGAGCACGGACAGAAGCCCTGCGCTGAATGGTCGGCTTAACAACAGCCAGCAATTAAAACAAGATTTGGAGAACATGGGTGTCTTTGACAGAAAGATGTCACTTTATCTTTTCGAGAAACTCCGCGAATACGAAATCATGGGTTTTTCTGGCTTTGAAGGAAGGCATTACAGTCTTTTTTGCAGCTTTGAGCAAGACATGAAAAACGCGATTAACATGCAGAATCTTATTTATCTATTAGCATTCAAATATATTGCATCGGGTGAAGTGAAACATGAGAATATTCCAGATGATCCATTTATTGAAAGCGAGAGAAGGCAAGTGATCTTTGGAACCGCCATAGGTATCCCTACTTTTTTTGTACACAAAAATACAGGGAACGAATTTATCAGACGCATCGTGCAAAAGACACAGAAAATTCGCTCCAGTCGCCGTTATCCCGGATATGTCCGTGTTTATAATATTGAATACAGAAAAGCTCTGCTCAAGGTGATAAAAGAAGACGCCGCTGAACTGATTGAGATGATGAACATGAAAGAAACAATCAATGATTTATCGCTTCGTATCGAAGCTCCAGAGATATATTCCGTTGCCGGAAAGTTGACAAAAAGTATTCTTGGCGAAGTTCATGCCCGCGATGCGATGTCCTTGAAAGCGGACAAATTCAACGAAACGGCAGAAAAATATTACAGAGAGACACTGCGGCGTGAACATATTGCTGAAGCTTATAAGTTATTCAAAGAGCAGATATCTTCCTTAAGTGGAAACGCGGCCGCAAAAAGAGAAATAAATAAAATTATGAGAAACTATGGAGAGATTGATGCTTTCCTGAACGCTTTTGAAAAAGATGTCCTTGGCGAAAATGTTTCCACGGAAAAACTGGAAAGGATGATTTCTCTGATGCTTGTTTATATAGATCAGGCGAGTGCTCTTAATCAAAAATATAAACAAGCAAGACTTAGGGATCATATCAATGAAGCATCAGTACATTGAGCGCGCAACCAGAAAGATAAAAACGGAAAATTTATACGGCGACAAAGCGGTGCGTTTTTTATATTCCAGCGTCAAGGAATCGTCGCCATGGCTTTTCCGGCAACTGACCAGCGCAAAAATATCCTGGTTGCTGGGCTATGTCAATTACCGTGGATTTCTTTCGGGAAGAATGAAAGAATATCTTAAGCTACAGAAAAATCTGGCGATAAGCGCAGAGGAGTGTCTGGAACCACTGGAAACGCTCGATACGCCACAAAAAATATTTGAACGGAAAATATGCTACTGGTACTGCCGGCCGATGCCGAACGATCCCGCGGCTATTGTTTCGCCCGCTGATTCGAAGATGATTTTCGGTTCCCTGTCTGAAACCGCCAATATTTTTATAAAAGGCAAGTATTTTGATTGCGAGGAACTATTGGGCGGCAATAAGCGAACATGGTTTAGGGAATTTGAAAAAGGTGACTTCGCGGTATTTCGTCTTACGCCGGAAAAATATCATTATAATCATACGCCGGTTGCCGGAAAAGTCGTCGATTTTTACTCTGTTTCCGGAGACTATCACGCCTGTAATCCAAACGCGGTAGTGTCTCTGGTCACTCCTTATTCAAAAAACAAGAGGGTTGTGACAATTATCGACACGGATGTTGAAGGGGGCACGAGAGCCGGTTTGGTGGCGATGATTGAAGTTGTCGCATTGATGATTGGAGATATCGTGCAGTGTTACAGCGAAAATGAGTACGAAAATCCTGTGTCTGTCGGCACGGGAATGTTTTTGGAAAAAGGTCAGCCCAAAAGCCTCTTTCGGCCCGGCAGCAGCACGGTTGTGCTTATGTTCCAAAACGGCCGGGTGAGATTTGCCGATGACATTTATGCCAACATGTTTAATCCCATGGCCGAAAGCGTTTATAGTGCAGGATTCGGCAAGGCGCTTGTGGAAACGGAGGTAATGGTCAGGTCATTCATAGCCAGCAGCGTAAATGATTGATGATATGGATACAGCGGAAAATTAAAAGGGTGGAATTCATGCAGCAAGAAAAAATTCAACATATAAAAAACTTCTTACTGAAGAAAATGGACGAGCTGCGGAATGTAGCCGGTAACACGCTGCAAAGACTTAAAAACAATGGGGAAAAATACGCGGATGTGTGCGACGCGGCGGCTTACGAATACAGCAAGGCGATAGATCTTGCCGTAAGGGGCAAAGAGAGAAACATGATGCTTGATATCCAGGAAACAATAATGCGCATTGATCGGGGACTTTTCGGCATTTGTGACCATTGTGGTCGAAAGATACCGGAAGAGAGGATGATCGGCGCGCCGTTGAGCAAATTATGTCTGCCCTGCCAGATGGATTTTGAAAAGCGCAATGGCATGCTGCGCAAGCGTTTTTCGCAAAAGGTAAAGATTAAAAATGCATATTGAAATTTTTATTTTAATTCTTGCTTTTATATTCGCCGTTTTATTCTTCTGGGCATTTAAAAGACTGCCGCGGGAAGAGTGGCAGTTTATCTGCTCTTTTCCAGCTCATAAAACAGAGGATGGCCGCTGGCGTGGTTGGAATTTAACCTACTATGGCTTATTTACTGCTTTGGCTTTAATTTGCGCGTTGTTGGCGCTTCTGTTGATGATGTTTTCTATGCGCGTTCCTTCAGCCGTTTCTGTTTTTATTATTGCCGCTATTTTGGTTTTTTGTTTGCCGGCTTCCCGCCTTACTGCCAGGATTCTGGAGAAGAAAAAGTATACATTGTCCGTTGGCGGAACATTTTTTATCGGGATACTTATCGCCCCCTGGATAATTTACGCAGCGGATATTTTAAGCAAAAAATACTTTGCCGTTAATCTTTCCTTGCTCAGCGTCATGACCGCGATGATTGTGGCATACAGCATCGGCGAAGGGCTGGGCAGGTTGGCCTGCATAAGTTTTGGCTGCTGTTACGGTAGAAAGCTTGAGCTCTGTTCTTCATTCACGCGAAAAGTATTTAAAAATATAAACTTTATCTTTACGGGAAAATTGAAGAAAATTTCTTACGCCCATCAATGGGAAGGAAAGGAAGTTATTCCTGTGCAGGCTATGACGGCGGTTATTTATATATTTTCTGGACTAATTGGCATGTATCTATTTTTCCGTGGTTTTGTTTTATTGCCTTTGCTGCTTAATCTTTTTATTACCCAGCTATGGCGGATTCTTTCGGAATTTATGCGTGCTGATTACCGTGGCGAAGGTAAAATATCCGGCTACCAGATTATGGCGTTACTGTCGATCATCTACGGGTTGATAATAATTTATCTTTTTAAAAACACCGACAAGGATGTTCGGCCTGACCTGATTATTGGTTTAAATACCGTTTGTGATCCTTTTATTATTATTTTCATGATCGCTCTTGGATCTGTTGTGTTCATCTATACCGGAAAAAGTAAGGTGACAGACTCAACAATAAACTTTAAAATTATAGAAAAAAACATCTAGCGATATCAATATCATTCAAACTAAATATATCAGTATATCCGCAAAACAATATCTCTTGAAAATAAACAATTTTAGCTTGCCGTTAGGATTATTTTAAAAAATTAATCGCTGACTTTGATAAAACCATAAAAATATTGCCGGTTTGTTTAAGGTGTGTTAATTGAGCTGCGTCAGCACAGGAAGGGACAGTCATACTTTTGAAAAAAGAAAAAATTAATTATCCGGATTACCTCTCGCATCTGAATGTCGATATTATGCGGCTGGGGCTGAAGCCAATTACAGAACTGCTCAGGCGCTTAGGCAATCCGCAAAATGCCCTCAAAACAATTCTTGTTGCCGGCACAAACGGCAAGGGATCAACCGCAGGGATGATTGCCTCTATATTGCAAAGCGCCGGTCATCGCGTAGGTCTTTATACCTCGCCGCATTTGCTTGACGTGCGTGAAAGAATCAAAATTAACGATACAATGATTTCGCGCAGCAAACTGGATGATATTGTTGCTTACCTTGTATCAAAAAAAACAAGACCTTTGACGTATTTTGAAATTCTGACAGCGGCCGCTTTTATCTACTTTTATCAGGAAAAAATTGATATTGCTGTTTTAGAAGTAGGTTTAGGCGGAAGATTGGATGCCACCAATGTCTGCAAACCGCTGGTGTCGGTGATCACCAATGTTTCTTTGGAGCATACCGCGTATTTGGGAAGAACCCTTTCCTCAATCGCTTATGAAAAGGGTGACATCATCAAAAAACGGGGTATCTGTGTCACAGCTGCCACGCAAAAAAGTGTTTTGGAGGTATTTGAAAATATTTGCCGCAAACGAAACGCAAAGCTGTATCAACTTGGTTCTGCTTTTGATATTGTTAGGCGCGATCATATTTTTGATTATAAAGGAATTGCGTTTGATTTAAAAGGATTAAGCATATCACTGGCCGGGGGCTTTCAGATGATTAATGCCGCGCTGGCCATCACGGCCATAGAATCAGTCCGTAATAAAGGCATATCCGCTGATGAAAAAGCGATTCGCCAGGGATTGAAGAAAGTAAAATTACCCGCGCGCCTGGAGGTTTTGTGCCGCAAGCCTTTATTTATTCTTGATGGCGCGCACAATCCGGGCGGAATCAGCGCCTTGAGCCGCGAGATCAGAGACGGCTTTGTTTACCGCCGGCTGATTTTAATTTTTGCCTGCCTGAAAGATAAAGATTATGTCCGGATGCTGGAGGCAATTGCCCCGCTGACATATCGTGTAATTGTTGCGCCGTTGAATACAGCGCGCACTCAAGTTCCTGATAAGATTAACAAAAAAATTAAAATGATGGGATGCCGCGGGCTTCTCGCCCCAAACGTCGCCGAGGCGGTGCAGAAGGCTTTTTCTGTGGCTGCGGATGATGATTTGATTTGTGCCACCGGCTCTCTTTATTTGGCCGCGGAAATAAAACAAAAGTTCCCTAAAATCGCTACTTGTGATAAGAAGCGACGAATTTAACTTCTTGGCCAGAGGGATTTTATTTTGATCAGCAAATTGAAAAACAAATTGGTCGTGGCCTGTTTTGCCTTCGGGATGCTTCTTTTTTCCTACATTAAGGTATCCGCCGAAGAAATCAAAGACGAAAAAAATCCCATAAAGATTGAAGCGGACAGCATGGATTATGACTACACCACGGATAAGTACCATGCGCAGGGCAAGGTGGTCATAAACTATAGCGATATTCTCCTGCAGGCAGATGATGTGGAGTTGGATAATAAAAACAGAGTTGCCACTGCCCAGGGAAACGTTTTATTGAAGATGGGCGATGATTATTTGAAGGGAGACAAGATTGTCTTTAATATAGAGGAAAAAACGGGCATTGCCTACGAAGGACAGGTATTTTACGCGCGTAATCATTTTTACATCAGAGGGAGTAGAATTGAGAAAACGGGAGAGGATACTTATTTCATCGAACAGCCCCGTGCGACAACCTGTGACGGTGATCGGCCGGACTGGGAAATCGCCGGCTCTTCAATGGATGTAACCGTCGAAGGCTACGGATTGGTGAAAAACGCCAGATTCCAGACCAAAGGTCTGCCGGTTCTATATGCTCCTTTCGTGCCTTTTCCGGCCAAGACGAAAAGACAATCGGGATTCCTGCTGCCCTATCTGTCTTATTCCCAGAAAAAAGATGGTCTGGATATTGAAATTCCCTTCTTCTGGGCAATTTCTCCGCAGATGGATGCCACCCTCTATCAAAGATATATTGAAAAAAGGGGATATAAGCAGGGGGCGGAATTCAGGTATTATCTGGGGGACCATTCTTTCGGGACATGGTACGGCGATTTCATCGCGGACGGAAAAGACGTGACGGAAAATTATGATCCGGCAACCAGCCGCGACTGGAAGGGAACGCACAACCGCTGGTCTTATTATATAAATCATCAGACAAACTTTTCTGATGACTTTTATTTCCGGACGGATTTGCGCCAGGTTTCCGATAAATGGTATTTTAAAGACTTTGCATCGCATAATTATTACCTGGATAATTACGGCAAGAACGAAGAAGACCCTTTCAAGAAAGTTCCCTTTCACGGAAATGAATCGTTGCGCTATCTGGAATCAACCGCGCGCGTTTATAAAGGCTGGTCGAATTATAACGTGATGGGGATTTTTAACTATACTGATAATTTCGCCGCGGCTAATAATGATAATACCCTGCAAAAATATCCGGAAATTATTCTCACCGGAATCAAACAACCTCTTCTGTCTACGCCCGTTTATTATGAGCTAACCGGCACTTATGATTATTTATACCGTGGCGCGGGACAGAAAGGCCACTTGTTTGATTTCAGTCCCGCCGTTTCTCTGCCGATTGATGTAGGCGGTTTTATGAAAATCACGCCACAGTTCGCCATCAAGGATACAGCTTGGATCCGCGATGACGATGAAGTTATTGCGGGCGATGAAAAAAGAAGCGGCAATCGCCTTACCTATACCGCTTCCGTAACCGCCAGTTCGCAAATATCGCGCATATTTGACTTCAATATGTTTAACTGGGAAAAAGTACGGCATGAAATCAAACCGGAAATATCCTACGTTTATACGCCGAATGTCGATCAGGATGAAATTCCGGATTATCTGCTGCCCGTGGAAGAGCAAAACGCGGTTATCTGGGCGCTGACCAATACCCTCACGGCCAGAGTCAAGGAAAAAGACGCGGTCAGTTATCTGGAATTTTTAAGGTTGAAGTTATATCAGACTTACGACATCAATGAAGCGTACAGGGATAAAGACGCTTTATCCGCTCCGCGCCGTCCTTTTTCCGATATCGGTATTGAGCTTGATTTCAATCCTCATAAGTATGTTTCTTTCCGGGCGCGTAATAAATACAATACTTACAGCGGCTGGCAACAAATGAATTACGATCTGCGTCTTAGAGACTGGCGCGGCGACATGCTTTCCTTTGGCTACCGGTATACGGTCGATGAAATTGAAGAGTTCAATTTGAACATCAAGGCAATGATTACCAGTAATATCGCGGCGACTTATGAACTGAGGCGAGATGAACGCAATTCGCGAACCGTGGAAAGCACAGTCGGGATTATCTATTACAGTCAGTGCTGGGGAGTGGGGATTGATTTCTCCGAAACTGACGGCGACACCCGAGTTATGCTCAAATTATCGCTGTTTGGCCTAAGCAATATGCCTTGGCGCGAATAAACCTATAAGTTGTTGTTGATAGAAGAATTCTCGTCTTTTAGCATTTAAAAGGTTGCAAAATCGTCACCGGCGGTAATTTTTCTTCGTTGAAAAAACTCAATATTTTTCTTGACAGAAAAAATTATCTTTACTAATCAAAAAATTATAAGCAGCAGGTTCACCATAAAGTAATTTTTGCCGTTGCCACGGCTAAAATAACCAAACAAGCTTCACCTTAAATAAATTACAAAAATCATTACTGGAGGTGCTCTATGCCTTGGCGTGGTAGTGTTTTGTCCCGCAGCTGCCTTTCGCGCAGTATTTTATTAATATTTGTTTTTACGTGTGTTTTTCTTTTTCAGACAGGAGTTTATTCAGATATTGAAGATAATGTTGATGTTAGCCTGGAAAATGACCCGCGCATGCTGGCGGTAAATCCTGTAACCAACAGGGCGGTGGTGACGCACTGGCATTCACATAGCGTATCCGTTGTTGATTTAAATACCGAGAAAGCCATCGCTAAATTATGCGTGGGCAAATTGCCCAAAGGCGTGGCGATAGACACGGAAAGCAACACCGCCGTAGTAGCCAATCAGGCGGGTCGTTCCTTGACGCTGATTAATTTGAATACAAATAGGGTTGCGGCAACCATTGATTTGGATAAAATTCCCAGCAATATCGCGATAAATTCTCAGACGCATATCGCCGCCGTCACCAGCGCCATTGATCAGCATGTATTTTTTATAGATTTAACAACAAAAAAGATTATCGCCAAGACGCGCGTCGGCATGAACGCCGGCGACGTGGCGATTGATCCCATCCGCAATCAGGCGTTTGTCCTAAACAAAATCAGAAAAGATATCAATATTATTAACCTGAATGGTTATAATGTAATCGACACGATTTCCCTGGAAAAAAGGCCACAGGCCATTGATGTAAACCCGGAAACAAATACTCTTATTGTGACCAGTTACCGAGATCATGTGGTTACCGTTATAGATTTATTAACCAAACGAAGCGAGATTATACCTGTGGCCAGATATCCCCTGGATGTCGCTTTTAATACTATCGATAATCGCGCGGTAGTTTTGTGCGACAAGGACAGGAACCTTCTTCTTTTAGACCTCGACACCAATAAGATTATAAAAACATATAAGTTAAACCGTCACCCAAAAAGCGTGGCGGTCAACAGCATCCGCAATACCGCTATTGTAGCGGATGACGAAAAAGACAGTTTAACGATCATTCCTTTGCCGCTTTCGCCGACATTGCCGAGAGATATAAACAAAAGTTGTGTTTAGGAAGATAGGTGGTGTATCCACCGGTTGAGAGTTTCCCGACAATCAGCCGGTAAAAATAAAAAGGAAAGGATACACACACCATGAAGAAAGATAACGTAGTT
>Ga0209407_1005110_pt1 | contig 10437 bp, 4 predicted proteins | sample AD_JPNHG3_MetaG_FD_184410 | JGI IMG/M metagenome (GOLD analysis project Ga0209407, IMG submission 184410) | Active sludge microbial communities of municipal wastewater-treating anaerobic digesters from Japan - AD_JPNHG3_MetaG (SPAdes) (version 2) | ecosystem: Engineered > Bioreactor > Anaerobic >...
AGGTTCTGCCATTTTACATTACCCTTGCTAACCTTTGACCTTTAACGGTCTTTTTGTATAACTGCACTTCATTTAATACCTGTCCTTTGAATTCTGCCTTTAATTCTAAGTTGTTAACAGCATCTGTTAACTTAGTCAATTTGTCAACTACAATATTATCTGACATATTAGGAACTTGCTTACTGGACAACATTGCTTGTATGGCATATAGGATTGCTTCATTACCAGCAGTAGCCTTCTTGGACATTATAAACTCTCCACCTTCCAACTCTACAGGAACACCTCCATTATAATGAGAAGCACCTATTACCAATCCACCTTTAGCAAACTTCTGTTTATTAACTAAAGCTATTTGTGCTAAACCTAAAGAAGATACAATTCCAGCTAACACATAACTAATAGGTATACTGAAATCCTTAAATATTCTCATAACAGCAACTGCTGTATTATAAGCAATTTCTGCAATAGAAACTGCTCTTTTGAACTTCATTAGTTGTCTTTCTTTCTTTTCCCTTTCCTTATCTAATTTCTCTTTTTGTTTTTCAGACCATAAAGCAGACCTATGCTCTTGTCTTGCTCTATCATCTATTTTCTTAACTTCATTATTATACCAATCATTGATTTTATTGTTTAAGTAACTATAATATTCATCCCAAATATTCTTCATTTGTGAGATTAAGTTTTGTAAGTCTGCAATCTTATTATCTCTTAGCTGTTTATCTGTTTCTGCAATTTCCTTTTCATTGGCTTCTTCTTGTTCTTTAGTTAGTTGAATAGTTCCAGCAACTGCCTGTTTCCTAACTTCTCTTGCCTGAATATTGCGTTTTTTGGTCATCTCTCTTTGACTTAATTCTTCATAAGCAGGCATATAAAGTAGCTTCATAACTCCTATAGAAAAGATTTTTGCAGTTCCTTTTCCTTCAAAAAGATTGTCTATATCTTCATAATATTTTTGTTGAGTAGTTTTTAGTATTCTTAAATCTTCCTGATGAGCTTGTTCTAAAAGCTTATAAGAGACTCCCAACTCATTCTTTCTGTCATCCAATACTGACTTAACATCTTCAGGTAAGGGTTTAAGCAATAAGTTGTCTATTTCCTTTATGGTAAGATTTTCAAATTTAGTATTAAGGACATTGGCTTCTTTTCTTATCTCTTCTATAGATAATAAACGAGAGTTAATCCATTCCTTTATAATCTCTATGTTTTTCTTGTTATAGCTCTTATACTCTCTATCCAATCTCTCCATTGTCGTTTCTACATTGGTTTTTGCTTCTACAATATATTCCAACTGAGCTGCCCATAAACCAGAACCCAATAAGTCAATACGAGTATTCAATTCCTCTAACTCTTTTGCAGTTAAGCCTGCTTCTGAATTTAACAATTCAGATAACTGCAATAAATCCAACTTAAACTTCTTTTCATTATTGGCAATTTGCATTATTTCCAAACTTATCCTTTCCTGAGTTGCTATATCATTATCATTCTTGGCTTTTATCCAATCCTCTATTAACTTTTTTAAATTATAATTTTTATTTTGCTCTTTTAAATCATTAACTAACTTTTCATAGAACTTATAAGTAGAAGGAGACATACTAAAGTTCTTGATGATGTTTATATCTTCTTCACTTAATATTTTCTGCAATTCTTTGTTTTCACCAAACTGAAAACCTGCTGTTGTAGGTAACTTATAAGTAGCACCTTTCTTTTTCCATTCTTCTAAACTAAAACCTTGGTATTGAGTAGCTGCAATCAATAATTCATTGATAGTATCATTCATCTGTTTCTGAATAGCTGATTGTACTTCTGCTGTAGAAGCTTCGTCCATCTTCTTTTTTAGATTGCTTAAGATTAAAGTCAATCTTTCTTTCCTGTTTTCATATAACCACTTAACAAAACCCAGCATAGCTTCATCTCGTTCAGTTGGTTTCTCTATTTTATTGATAATCTCAACTGCCTGATCAAAGAGTTCCTGCTCTTTAGCTCTTTCCAATTCCCGTATCTTATCATAATCCAATCCTACAGAAACAGTTTCATAAGATTTAAGATAGGCATCCTCTATTATATTCAAAGCTGCTCTATAATCATACTTTTCAGTAGTTCCAGTTTCAGCTATCTCTCCACCTCCAGTAGGAATACTTGGTCTTTGTTTCATCAAATAATCTAATTGTGCATTGGCTTCTTCTTCCAATATTCTTTTTCCTTCAGTTTCCATTAAAGATGTTGCTTGCAATAATTTCTTTTCTAAATCTGCTTTCTGTTTTTCTAAATCATATAATTGTTTTATGGCTTTATAAAGCTTGTTATCTAAATACGGACCTCCTTGATAATATTGTATAATCGGCATAACATCGTGATATAAATCATATAGCTCTTTTGGTTCTTTAGAATAACCAACTGTAGGAGGTTTAGGTGGTGGTGTATAAGTAAAAGGACTTATGTTTAACTTGGTTGTTAATTCAAAGTATCTCTGTAATTTATTATACAAATCTGTTCCAGAAATAGTTTTACTACCTTGATAAAACCCTTGGATTTTGTAATATTCCTGAAGTTTCTTATATTCCTTGTCAAAATCCGAGAAGAGCATTTTGATTTCTACATCCAAATCATTAACAGCTTCTTGAGCTTTGGAGATAGTAGCTTGATAACCAGCTACTTTGGCAAATGCCTTTAGTTTATCAATGTGTCTCTGCAATGCTTTTGTAGTATTCTCTATTGCTATTTCATACTTATCCCAATAAACTAAATTATTTTCTAACTTTAACTGTTCTAAATCCAACTTTTCAAATTCTGCAGGATACAACTCTCCTAATGCCTTCATTTCCTTCTTTACAGATTCCAATGCTAACTTTCTTCGTTCTTGAGTTTTGGTTTCATCCTTGGCAATTCTGACATACTCTCTTATGTGCATAATATTGGTTTCAAATTTTTGTTTGGCTTCTACTTCTTCTGCAGCATACATCGTTTCATATTCTTTTACAGTTTCATCTATACTCTTATTCAATTCATCCATTTCTTTTTTAGCTTTCTTGGCATTACTTGCTAATTGCCAAATAGCAGCTGCAATACTGGCAATTCCTGCTACTATGGCTACAGGAGCTGCAATTTTAGAAGCTGCCTTCATAGCCACAGAAGCTGCAGCTAATTGAGTATTGCTTCCTGCAATAGATGCACTTAAGGCATTATATTTGGCTATTAACTTACTAATTGCTATGGCTAATATACCAGCTGCAACTGTAGTTAATGCCATCTTGGCTCCCATACCACCAAATAACTTACTTATAGAAACTAATAACTTCTGTCCTTCTATCAATAATGGCATTACTAATTCTGCTATATCCATCATTCCAACAGTAAATTCTTGCTTATACTTCTTCAACCTAAAAGCTTGACTTTCTTCTACCTCCTTAAGAGCTCTTTCTGTTGCACCAGCTGCATTAGAAATCTCTTTATAGAACTTCTCATATCTTTCAGGATCAGTCATCACCGAAGCCATAGCTTTGAAAGCTCGGACATTGCCAGTTAAAGCGATTATCTGTTCCTCAGTTGCTTTATTCAAATCTCTAACTAATCCAGCTAAACCTTTTGCTTTAATGGCATTAGAGTTCATCTCTATACCAAACTCTTTGGCTACTCTCTTAGCTTCCTGTGATCCTCCACTGGCAAAATTCATCATTAACCTATTAAGAGCTGTTATTGCTTCATTGGTCTTTATTCCCTGATTAGTCATTGTAGCTAAAGCTGTTAAGACCTCTCTTATATCAATGCCAAACATAGCTGCTGTTGTAGAAGCTGTAGCAAAGTCCTCTCCTAACTCACCTATGGTAAATCTTCCTACTTTAACTGCCTCAAAGAAAGCATCTGATAAAGTATTGATACTGTCAACCGAATAGCCATAAGCATTGATACTGGAAATAAGCAAAGATGTAGCCTCTTCTAAGGTAGAAAGACCTGCAGTTGCCATCTTGGTTGCACCTGCTAATAACTTTTGCGCAAATTCTGGATTGAAGTTGGAAGACAGTATCTCATACATAGAATTGCCTAACTCTTCTATACTTAAGCCAAAACTTTTAGATAAATCCAATAACTCTCTCTTAATGGCAGGTATGGATTGTCTTTCTACATCTGACATAATGGATTTCATTCTTTGTAACTGTTCATTAAGGGTCATAGCTGCATTTGTAGCTTCCCTAAAACCATTTTGAATAGCATACATTATTTTATAGGAAAACATAGCAGTCCAAACGAAAGACATACGAGAAACAATCTTATCCAGACTAAGATAGTGTCCTATAGTAGCCATTATATTTTCTTTATGAGCTGCACCTGTCTTAATTAAGAGATTACATCTGATTAGGGTTAAATCATTCTGTTGTTTCTCCATTTGTAATTGATGTAACTGTAACATCTCTTCGTTTTGAGACTGCATATATTGCTGTTTTTCTAAGGCTATTTGTTGTCTTTCTTCTTCTGTTACAGCATTGGCTAACATCCTGTCATAACGCAATAAATCATTATGCATTTGGAGATATTTGGCTCTTTGTGCACCTAAAGCATTTAATCTGGTCTCTATATCTCTCTGTAAATAAGCGTTATTGGTTAATAACTCTTCTTTCTTATTTAGGACAGCAGTTAAGTTAATTCTTTTGCCTGCATAAACCTGTCTTTGTTCATCTAACTCTACTATCTTTCTTTGAGTATCATACTCTAAATCAATATCTTTCTTAGCTATCTTTTCTTCTTCATTTAGCTGTCTCTTAGCCTGTATTTGTTCTGCTGTCTGTTGCTTCTGTCTTTCTCGTTCTTCTTTATCTCTCTGTCTATTTTCTGCTTTTTGCTGTCTTTCTCGTTCTTTGGCTTCTTTATCATTTTGCCTTTTTATCTCTGCATCTTGTTTTAATGCCAATTTATCTTCTGCAGCTTTCTTCTTAGCTTCATCTTTATCTTGTTTAATACGAGCAGCTTCTTCTTGACGAGCTTTTCTCTTTTCTGCTTCTGCTTTCTTATTGTCTGCTTTTATATCATTGTTTACTACTTTAATACTATCTGCATTAACCTTAGTCAGATTAAGTTCCTGACTGAGTTTCTGTAACTTTTCAATATGAGCTTTATCATCTGCTTCATTAAGTCCTGTTATTTGTTTCTTAACTGCAGAGATTTGAGATTCCAAATCCTTTCTTTTCAGTAACAAGTTATTCAAAGCATCTGCTCTCTCTACTTCTCCCATCATAGCATAAGCAGGTTTAGCAGCTGTTACGGCTTTGGTATATTCTTCAGGTGCTAACTTCCGAGTAGCTTCTCCTATAGTCTTGGTTTTTGCTTTACCCAATTCGGAAGTTATTTTCTTAGACATACTTTTGAAATCAAGCATATATTGAGCAACTTGCTCTGCTTCTTCATCTGTTAAAAATAACTTCTCTTTAGCAGGATATTTTTCCGTTAACTTACCTAAGGCATCTAGCTGAGTTAATAAACCTTCCAGATTCTTACTGGTAAATGAATAATTTTTAATTCTATTCTTGAGTTCATCTAAGTATTGAGGAGTAAAGTTGGCAGGAACTTCATAAATTTTCTTACCTGCTTGCATAGCCTGAAATTCTGTTTCTGAAACAACATTCTGCTTTCTGCCTAATAATTCTCTGTATCTGATTATATCTTGCTGTTTGGCTACACTCTCACCCGTGAACTTAATTCTTTCTTCAGGCGTCATAGAATAAACAGGACTTTTGGTAATGAAGTCTATTAAGTCCTTTTCTCTTTGTTCAATTGCTTCAGATACAGCTTTAGCAGAAGCTTTATTATTGATAAATAAAACATCCTTAAATAACTTGCCCAAATCATCTGCGTTAGCTGTTACATCTGCTTTAGCTTTAGCACTTTGGACATTCTTCATTACTCCACCAGCAGCTCTGGCATCTGCTTCCTGTTTGCTTAAAACTTTAACTGCTTGGCTATACTGAGTCTGTAGTTGTCTAAGATTATTTAGTTTAACTTCAATTCTTTGGACATTAAGAGCATTATTTAAGATGTCTCCAGGTTCTTTAGATTGTGATAATTCAATTTTTGCCAATCTTAGTTGTTCTTTGGTTTTAGCAATTTCTTGTTTGGTAGAATAAATAACTTTATCTCTTGTTTCTTGAGACATATTTCTAAAGATACTATCTATAGATTCACCTATCATTCCTGTTATGCCTTTGAACTTGGCATAATTCTTATGTAAAGCATCTCGGAATATATCACTGAAATTGGTTACTACATTAACTTGTTCTCTAATCTCAGGACTAATGAATAGACCTTCTAAATTGCCACCTTTAACAGTTTCTTTGGCACTTATAATAATACTTCTTAATCCTGCTAAAGTATGTTTAATCTCCTCATCCATTGTCTTATTCATTTCCATAGTCAGCTTTCTTTGCATAGCAGTAAGATTCTTAAGATTCATTTCAGGAGGAATACCAACAGCAGTTTGGGATACAGATTTATAATAACCTATAGCTTGAGGTTGTTTATTTATTGCATCTCTTAGTTCTTTTACTTGATTGAGTTCATCTAATAAATTGTTAACTTGCTTAATGGAATTGGCTATACCTGTTCCTGTAGTAACATCAAAATTGAATTTATTACTTTGTAAGCTACTTAAAATAGAAGCTACACCTGTAACTTCGGAAAGTTTATCAAAATCAATAGATTTGATAGCACTGCCAATACCTCTGATGGCAGAAGCTAATTCATTCTGTCCTTTAACTTTCCAGACAATATTTACTTCATTAGTAGTTTTTGCCATTTTATCCTTCTTATACCTTAATCTCCAGCTTTTTAGCTAATCTGACTAACTTCTTCAGGTCTGTTACCTGATACTGACTTTGAATAGCAGCATAACTTATATCTCTGATATTCTTAGTTCTAATCAGATAATTAAGAGACCTGAGGTCTCGGTCTGTTCTCTTCAGATTCTTATTCATAGATCTGATTAACCTGTCAACCTTAAACTTGAAGTTATCTTCTGTTTTTTCTATAATCTCAGCTTTCTCAACTTTTACTCTTTTTAGGACATAAGCCATATATTTATTGAATATCTCAGTAAAGATGGTAGTCTGATAGACAGTATTGCGTTTATTGTATTTGGCAAAACTGCCAAAAGGTGCTAACTTGCCTCTCTTTTTAAATCTTCTCTGCATTCTTATCCAAGTCAAATATGCAGCTGCATAAGGTTTCAATAACCAGTTCTTAGGCTCTTTATAACTTAATCCGTATTTGCGTCTTGATCTCCAACCTACTGCTACCATAGGTCTATACAAACCTGCTGCTTCTCTTCTCTTAAACCAACCATATAACTCATTAAGAGTAGGTAAATCATCTTTAGATCTAATACCTGCCATTGCAGTTCCACCACTGGTATAGACACCAAAATCCATTGCTCTATTATAATAACCTTTATCTCTACCAGGTCTCTTATAATAAGACCATAACTCAAAATAGACAGCATAAGGATTTTGTTGAGTTATTTTAGTCATTTGTATCCGCATATATTTGGTAGATAAGCCTGTTATCCATTTCTCTCTGGTTTTATAGACCTTTTCAATAATTGCCTTCATATCTGAGCTTTTGGATGATTTGAAGATTTCGCTATAGACATATAACTGAGTAGAAACATAAAAAACCACATTGGTAACTACAGTATCTTTGAATATTCTGCCTAACAAGAGATTGGCTACTTTATTGCCTTGCACCTTATTAGCTGCGTATCTAACCGTATCAAAGACCTGCATAACTTGATATAAAGCACTTCTAATCAATCTGTCTCGTTCTGATAAGGGAATTTCATTACCTGCTCTACTGAAGTTGTTACCATATTTCTTATAATAATAAGTAGGATTGAGATAAGTGATATTCTCCAAATCTTTGGCTTCTTGCAAAGATCTGCTATCTCTATCCAGGTTATCAATATCTTGTAAGATATCATAAAGCATAGCAGAGCCTATCCGAGAAGAGACAAACCTCGTCTTATCCTTAACCTTCTTTGTTACTTGGGTTGAGGCTTTCTTGATTATACTGGCTCTCAAGTAATTCATTTAATTCTCTCAATAAATCTGCTAAAGCAGTGGAATAATCTACATTCTTAGCTAACTCTATATAAGCATTTCTTCTCTTCAAATCCTTCAAATAAGAAGCACCTTTCAGAACATTCTCTCTCAAATCCTGACAGATAATCTCTTCTGCCAAGATAAGAGCTTCTCCTACATCTATAAGATTACAGTCTATGCCTTTAGCACATAATAAGATTAAGGTGTCTCTAAAGTGGTCTGCTTCTGTTCTTGGTCTGGGATAACCGAATTGTCTATCCCCAACATCTCTTCTCTCATCATCTGTGTAACCGCATTCTCCAGCGTGGAACTTACGCTCTTCAACTGATTGATTAAAACGCTTAATTCCGCTGGAATAAGAGCGAAAAAATCTAAGAGAACCTGCTCTGCTTCTTTTAAGTTATCATCCCAGGCTTTTGCTTCTCCTGAGATAGTTTTCAAAAGATTATTAAATTCATCAGGTCTATCTGCCAGACCTACAATAATCATACTTACTACTCCTTGTGTATCGTTATCTTCAATAACGGGAATAGCCAATAGATTAAGAGATTCCAAAGCCTGCTTAATGGCTAAGATTTTATAAAGCGATACTGTCATTTTTTCTCCTTTTTTTAAGTATAATAAAAAGAATATAAAATAATTTTAGGAGGATTACAGTCTGCATTTGGAATACTGCCTATAATAAATAATTTCAATCCAGCAGCTCTAAATTGATTAAAATAAGTATATCCTTCTACTGTCTTATAATATAAGTAGCATTTACAGATAATATTTTTATAATCTAAACTAAATGGTCGATAAAAAAGAGATGTAAGTGTGGAACTAGGATATTCTTGTCCCAAATATCTAATAGTTCCACTGCTTTTGTATATATAATAAGTTCCTGTCTCAACAGCTTTTAGATAAATTGGTCTATAGGCTCCAGATAAAGCAGTTACTTGAGTTGACCAAGTAGTTTGGTCTAAGCTTAATAATAAATTCTCTGAGTTAGAGGTTAAAGTTATATCAACATTGGGATAAATACTTATTACACTAATTATATCCAGATTATCTGCTTCTGCTACAATTTTAACAAAAGGAACTTCTATATTGTATTCTGTTATATCACTATCCTCATAGCCTTCTTTAATAACATAAGCTCTTACTTGAGAAGTATCTATATAGATATTATCTTTCCAGATCCGATAATCGGTATGAGGATCTCCTCCATCCAATCTATATCTTATTTCGCATTGAGTATATTCTGTATCTATATGCAATAAACCTGTCCCATAATCAAAATATATATTGGGTGCATTCAATTTGCCTTTACTTTGAGGTATCATAATAGTCTTATCTTTTCTGTCTGACAAATCTACGGTTTGAGGTAGGTAGGTATAACCCTCTTTTAACGCAGAATAAACCCCACTACGAGCATTTCTAATCACGGTTGGAGTAAGTATATTAGTTGGATGATTATCTATCGTTAAAATCGCTCCTATTGGGTCTGAGGTTATTCCCAATAAAGGATGATATTCTATGCTTTCACCTAAGCCTACTTCCAGAACTGCAGTCACACCACATAACTTAATCCCGTTCATAACCGTATCCAAATATTCTACTCTCTCTTCTGTCAAACTTAAATTAAGGATTTGCATTATATTATCAAACTCTTGAGCTGCAGACAGTCTTGCTTCCTTAACTCCCATACTGCTCTTTTGATAGACAGAAATAACCAAATTATGATTAACAGGAGTAGATAAACCACTTGCTAAATTAACTGTATCTGACGAATCTATATCTACCAAAATAAATGGATAAATCTCATTCTCGGTTATACCACATAATAATGAGTCTTTAACATTTTGATAACCTGCCTCTGTTAAAGCTTGAATAACCTTAGTCTGTGCCTCTACAATAGTATCCAATACCATAAGCTTAGATGGCTATAAAACCAACTCCTCCTGTAGTTAAAATACCTTCTACCTCTTCTCCACTTGCTCTATAAGGTGTTACAATAACCTTAGCTTCTATTAAATATTTATCTGCAAACTCTACTACTCTCAAAATATCTGTAGGCTTAATAGAACCTTCTCCCCAAGTTTCTATCTGAGTCATTACTGTATCCATATCTATCTTCTTAAGAGCTAAAGCTACATAATAAAGAGCACAATAAGCTTCTGCCATTTCCAAATCTTTGAGTTGTCTTTCGGATGTAGTAGCTAACTCATAATTCCAGGTATCTTTCTCAATTTCTGTAATAATAGCAGTATTATTTTGTAACTCTACATAACTGGTATAAGCAGAGTTACCCAATAACTCATTCATCTTTCTGGCACTTATAGTAAGGATATTGCCACTTATCTTAGTTAAAGCA
>Ga0209407_1005126_pt1 | contig 10410 bp, 10 predicted proteins | sample AD_JPNHG3_MetaG_FD_184410 | JGI IMG/M metagenome (GOLD analysis project Ga0209407, IMG submission 184410) | Active sludge microbial communities of municipal wastewater-treating anaerobic digesters from Japan - AD_JPNHG3_MetaG (SPAdes) (version 2) | ecosystem: Engineered > Bioreactor > Anaerobic...
GGCCCTGGGGTTCGAGGTGGCGATGCTGCAGCCCATCAGGGAGTCCAACTTCGGGAACTTCAAGTTCTGAGCGGAAGAAAGGACCAATTCACAAACAGAAACGGCATGGACCCGACGGTTCCATGCCGTTTTGTTTTCATGGCGCCGAAGCCGGGATTTGAATGCAAGAAATTGACTTTTAGCTAAATCCAGGTATTTCGGTCTTTTCCTTTGATTTCAATATCATAGACGCATATTTAGCGACGTTCAATAGTCGCAACCAGTTAAATAATTTCAACCAAAATCGTTTGAAGGGACCCCAAAAGGGACCCAAAGCGTCCATGCTTTCTGGTTATTCAAAACTCAGATTTGTAAATCCGTCAAGCGGTGATGCGGTGCGCATTGGTTGGTATTTGATAATCTCTTTTAACCCCTCTGCTATCCAACATAAACCTTCAGTTTCGTCTTGCTTAGTAAGTAAACGGAACTGAAAGTAATAGTTACCGTAAGAACAAATATCAACATTTTCTCTACCGACGGTAACATGACCACATCGGGTATATGACTTTTTAGAGCGCCGAACAGGAAAAGAAAAAAATACTGGCAGTATAAGTGAAGCGCAAATATGCCCAGTGAGAATCGGCTCAACCACTCCAATGCCATTACATGTTTGAATTCTCGGGCGTGAATTGCCGAAATGAAATAAATGACCCCGCAGAAGATGGATAGTCTAGCGTATGCCGAAAAACAATGCTGTATAAATAGTTCTTCGAAAACGATTGCCAGGATAAAGCAGCAGAAAAAGATCATTCTATAGCGTATAAATTTTTCCTTGTACTTTAGGAATAGGTAGGCAAGTGGTATATAGACGTAATAATTCTTCATACTCGTAGTTGCGACAGAGATATCATATAGAGGCGACAGCATAAAATACATACAGGATATAACAATCACGAGACCCGAAAGGATCATTTTTGCCGTCTCGTTCAGCGTCATAAATAAAAATGAGAGTGCAGTTGCTCTAATAAGAACAAACAGGAAATAAAAGACAGAACCTCCGGGTCCACCTGCTTTCACGTCATCAAATGACGGCAAGATGATGCTTCCTGTTGTAAGCATATAAAACATGTACTGAACAAGTACCCAAAACAGGAAAATATGACTGAGGTGAAGAAGTCGGTTTTTTATATGGGTCCACGTCAGTGGAATTCTTTGCATGAGTAGATACATAGAAACGGTGATAAAAGTTGGAACGGCCAAGAGGCTAATATATTTATAAAAGAATCCCATGACCTCTCCAAATAAAAGCTGTTCTTGATTCAATCCGCTGAATTTACTTTCAATCGGTTGAAGGTGCCAGATCAGAACCAATACAATGCTTAACGCTTTCAGCATGTCGATTCTGTAGTCTCTTACGCAATTAGGCATTGTTGTTTCTTTCGCTATTGTTTCTTTCGCTATTGTTTCTTTGTACTACGTGCTGAATTAGATGTTAGACTGAGCGGGTGGGGTTTCTGGAGTTTCGCCTGCACCCGTTACAGGGGTTGGGGTCGCTCCATTTTTCTGTAATGTCCTCTTCCACACGATCGTCATGAGGGCCAGGATTATGTAGAACGTAATCGCCTGTGGTCCGAATGTGGCGTCAGCGAAAAAAGCTTGTGCCAGATAGGACACCATGCAGGCGGCGAGCAGCAATCCCCATGTTCGGGCAAAATCGGTTGCACCTCGGACAGCTGTCTGCCATGCCATTTTAAAGAAGACAGCAATCACGTATAGGAACAAACAGAAACCGACCCACCCGGTCCGCATAGCGATGTCCAGGTAGGTGTTGTGGGGGCTTGGGACAATGTTCTCTGGTGGTTGGCGATACTTTTCGGGTACACGTTCGTTATATTTCAGCAGCATCTCTCGATCCTGGTAGAACTGCATTCCAAACCCGACTCCGACGACAGGATGATCTTTGATGATCTCCATGGTCAGCTTGTTCATAGATATGCGTTCATTACTGAGGAGTTTCTCCATATCGAACAAATGACGCTGGGTCATCGAAACCGGCGATAAAAATAGGAAACCCAGCAGGAAGCTTCCCACCAGTAAAAAGACTTTCCATCTACCCCACGTTGCGAATAAAACTGCGGAGACCAGACCAATCAACGTTCCTCTGGTTTGTGTCAGCAGGGTCGACAGAACCGTCCATATAAAGGCCAGTGATAGTAGGACCTTTTCGGGCAACCCTCCTGCGGATACTATCAGCCCTAGCATCAGGACGATTCCAGGGATAGTGACAAATCCGAGATAGTTGATTGACATCTCCTTGAAGCCGAAACGAACCGAGAGAGGATGACCCTCCATCTCGTAAAAAAAGACCATTCCGCCAATCGAAAATAGAGCCGAGGAGAGGGCTATGATCCAGACGAGAATTTTGAATTGACGCTCCGTTTGATAGAAATTTACCAGTATGAAGAAAACGACGAGGTACTTGATGTAGTGCTTCAAGATATCGTGGATTGTGTTCGGTTGGTTCGCGGTAAAAAAAATACCTGCAGCAGACCATATCAGGAAAAGTAGGAAAGGGATCGTAAGGGGCGTCTTGAGCGTAAATTTAGTTTTTTTTGCGATGGCCAAAACGATGACAAACAACAACGCGAGATACAATGTGATCTCTTTGATGGCAGTCGTATGGGGAAAGCTGTTGAAGAAGACAAATATTCCAATAAGGACAGGAATGAGCCTATTAAGATAATCGAATACGATTGTCTTCCTATCGATTTCTTCTATAGAAGGAATGTTTTGAGTAGTATTTTTGCTGCGAGGCAATAAATCACTTTCCATTTCGTGTCTAAATATTTAACCTAATACAAAGGCTGAATCGTAGAAGTTGTTTATTACCAGGAATCACCATGTCATCGTCGGGTTTTTAGCATCTTCTTCTATCTGGATAGGACCAGCAAGGATTGCATCATAAAGATTCAGATTCGTTCCTAAGAAGTAGTAAGTACTGACTGCGTTTTGTGCTGAACCAACGGTAATTATCAACGGAAGCCTCTCTATCCCACACCCAAGATCAGGGTCTGCAATGTGGATACCAGGCTTGAAGATCCTGAAGGTGCTGGCACGCCACGATGCAGCAAGTGACATATCTGATGAAATAAGAGCAGTCGATGCTGTCACGGACCAAACCCCCGTCCTTTTGTAACCTTCACCGTAGACAGCAAGAAGTGCATCCCGACTCGGTATGTAGGAAATATAAGGATTCCCTGCATCATTGATAACAACAGCAGAGATATTTGTGTTGAAGTTCAGATCGGGGAAGTCAGCCCAAGAATATCTCAAGTGAAATGTATCATCTGCCTTACCTTCGACGAGCATGTGCCAGCGGTTTCCTACCACAGTGACCCCAACGTTGAAGAATCCTCCCTCAAGAATCGGTCTTCCTTCGTTCACAATTCTTGGGTAAGTTGGATCATTGACATTGTAGAGATAATATGCTGTGCTTCCCTTGCGGTGTTGCACGATCAGGTAACGGTTCCCTTCATGGACGACCAAATACGGAAAAAGAGAATCGTCCATGATTGGATTTCCAGCGTACTTCTCGAATGTGACCCCATTAGAGCTCGTAGCATACCCCAAGAGATTTCCCGTGTATCGGTAAAACCGATGATAGGTGATTCCATCATAATAGTCAGTCTGCTCTGCGACGTAAGGTCCGACTTCATCATCGGTTCCACTGCAAGACATGAGTTGGAAGAGAATCAAAATAATTGACAAATATCGGATCATGTTAACTCATTTCTCAATACTAATATGAACATTAATCATACTTTAATATATGTAAGTGGCTATAATATCAAGAGATTATTTTGTCCAATCCTGAAAATTTTGTGAGCGACTAATGGTGTAAAGTATATGAGGTATGTGCTGAAAATATGTGGAAATCACGGTCTGGCAATCTTTTTTTTGCAAATAGATGCCGAGAATTGAAGCTAAATTGATTTTTTCCGAAAACCCAGTCCGGGTCTTCGCTTTTGATTTCAATTTGATGGAACGCGATAGGCGGTTTTTCATTCAAATAGGAATGGTCAACTATTGAGGATACATATTGATCTCCTCTACAAATATTTGCCATTCAATGGTATTTGGAATATCATATGCTCTATCAAAGGGTAGCTTTGGAGCGTAAAAATAACACATGGATAATCCAAAAGTTGGATACACAATAGGATATAATATGTTGACCAATAACGGCTGTTTGGACAGAGAGATAGAAGCCCAATCACTCGATGAAATTCATTACAAAATTGTTGAAAATATAGGTAATTTGAAAAAAGGCCAGACTCTTGATTTGCCGGCTGGCTATGGTCGGCTTTCCTATTGGCTATATCAGAGAGGTTTTGATGTAATTGCCGGTGATATTGCTCCAGAAAATTTTAAGATCCCTGAAATTCCTATCTATAAAGTTGATCTTGACGGTGTCTTTCCGTTTGAAAATGAGAGATTTGATCTTGCTTTTTGCATTGAGGGACCAGAACACGTTGAAAATCCCTATCACACCTTCAGGGAATTTGCTCGAGTGTTAAAACCAGGTGGTAAACTTATTATCAGTTATCCCAATTACTCAAACTTGGAATCACGGATCAGGATGATATTCTATGGCGTTCTCGAACCGGTGGAATATCCAGTATGGCAAACTACCAGTTTAAAAAACAATGGTCATATAAACAGACAACCTTTTGCCCTATTGAAGATGTCCCTACTGCATGCAGGCTTTGATGTTGATTGGGTAACGAGCGAGAGTATCAAGCGTAATCAATTGCTCCTTTATCCCGTTTATCTTCTGATTAGATTGTTCTCTTTGATCAAAGGGAAAAAAGGTCAGAAAAAATATTTCTTGCTAGATTCGAATCAGTTCAAAGTATTAATGGGTGGGAACAGTTTGATTTTAATGTGTACAAAACAAACATAATTTCTGACTGAAAAGTTGCCACAGAGGGTAGATCCAGGACACAGGGACAATCCCAGTATGTATCCCGACTAGAGAGACTCTGCGGGCAACCTTCCGACCTGCATAGAGAATGAATCCGCTGGTCAGGGTCTACGCAATACCCTTCTAATCAACTTCTTCAGCGTGTCCCACACGACTTTCAGTATCAACTTTCTCTCACCTCGGACCACCATGACCCTTCAACCTCCCCATTACAGATAATACAGAGGGGAGCATGCGGTGCCAATGGTAGTCCCCTTCGAACCCTTGTGCAGACCCGCATGCAGACCCTCTGGTTGGACATCCCCTGATTCCCTCAGCAGTAAATCCACCCGTGCTCTGGACTGTAAAATTTGCGCTGTTTCATCATAGGCATCAGGAAATCCTGCACCACCTCGTTGTACCTCATCTGTCGCTCCCAGGTTTTGAGAAACGAGAGCATCGCGTTGTGAGCAGTCCACCAGTAGCCATATCGGTCATTGTATTTCTCGGTGGCGCCCTCCTTGATTTTTCCTGACTGCTGAAACATCAGGGTCACCGCTTCCTGAATGAGGTCCTCCTTGATGGATTGGGCGAGATGGTTCCATCGGAAGTTCTTGTAGAAAACCTGCTTGGCGATGCTGTAGCAAATCTCAGGTCTGAAGTTTTCCCTGTCGATGATGACCTGCTTCTTCATGTAGTTCTTCGTGAACCAACCTCGACGCTTGGCCACGCGTGCGCAATTCGTTGAGATACCGTACTTCGACGTGATCTCCTTGACGGTGAGATCGGGTGGCAACTGGACCCTTTCCCTCCGTATCTCAGGGGTAGTCTCCATGTGGATCCTCCGCTGTGGAAGGGGACTGGGATTGTGGGGAATGAATGATGGATTTGCTGCAAGGGGTGGGGATGAGAAGCGTCAGGAATGACCGGAATGTCAGGATCACAGTCATTCCTGCCATTCAAATATGAATGTATATAGTTGGGAGGATATATAATGGATTGGGGTAGGTCGTAGGCTAGGTTAGAACCTATGCTAGGTCGTTCTTTGACGAGCTAACGAGACAAGGATTCGATGCTATTTAACGTTGCACACTAGAATTATTGCGTGTAATCTTCAAGTCATCGTCGATTGCAGGATAAGCATTGCTTTTTGAGTGAGAGGGATATTTCCAGAAAGAAATGAAAATTGAAGTCAAATATTCGCGGAATGATGTGAAACGGGTCCAGGATCTCGTGGCCAGTATGGCAGATCACTACATGGTGGTGGAACGACGCAAACGGAATGTCAAACGACTTGGCATTGATATCTCTCATGGCAGCGTCTGGAAGAAACAGATCGGATGCCTCCTCACTACACAGCAGAATTCGAGCGAAAATTCGGCGGTTCAACGATTTATACGATCAAACTCCCCGCTGTTGTCGCTACGTAAATGTGAGAAAGTCAAAAATGTTGAACGGTTTGCAGAATCGGAACTTTCGGCATTTGGAGGGATCAGGCGGACGACTGTAATTCCCAAGCAGATAGCATATAATTTCAATCTACTTACAACTGGTGGATGGGATGACCTTGATCTATTGCTGTCACAACTGCGGAAGGCGCCCCAATCAAAGGAGACCGAGCGCACCTGTGCAGCAAGGATTGACAACCTGCTTAAAGGGTTTGGACCAAAGCAATCACGAAATCTTCTCCAGTGGCTTGGTCTCACGCAGCACGAGATTCCTATAGACAGCCGTATCATTAGGTGGCTAAAGGAACTCGGCAACTCTAATTCCCTCCGTCTTCTCTCGTCAGCGGCACTTAGCGAGACCGATTATTACTGTTGCATTATGGATGGCATTCAATCACTTTGCGAAGAAGCGAATGTACTTCCGTGTATATTCGACGCTTCGGTCTTTGCGAGTTTCGAAAAACGTGAATAAATAGGTGAAACAAAAACGAATGATACTCACGTCGAAACGCTTACGTATCTACACGATGTTACCGATGATCAAACCCTGCCAATCTTCCCTCCACCTGCTCATCCTTTAACCTCCAAATCACCTCGCACTCGCACAGAAACCGTTCACACAGCATAAGCTCCATCATCTCCCTTGCCCCTTCCCAGTCCAGTCCTCGCTCCGTGCAAAATAGATTGAACCTCCTAAACAGGACCGGTTCTGGTCGATCATACATGCTTCGGTGAACACATTGCCTGGGGTCATTCTCGAATCCTTCCTTTCGAAACTGATGCTGCGTTGACTTGAGATATGCACGAAGATCCTGGACGAAGGATTTGAGTCGGGCAGGATCCAACAAAAAGGTCATGGTGTCTGCGTGGGATTTGAGCTTCTTGTGGGGTATGGTGAGCATGGTGATATCTCCTGTGAATGTTTGTTCGGAGTGAATGGGAGGGAGACGGAGAATCTCGGCAAAGAGGTGTTTAGGCGTGTTTGTGGGGTGTTTAGGGGGCAACGAAACACGGAGTTGGACTCTATGTGGTTGATGTAGAAAAGAAATTGACGCGGGTATAAAGGTGTGTTTAGGTGTTAAGACAAATTTAGAGAGACGAATAAATACAAATAGTGGTGCATTCCACAGGTTGCAAGTTGCTGCCAACACGGGAGTAAGAAAAGAGTTTCTATACAGGATTTATATGGAAGAAGAATATTCTCGGCTCCAAGTGTCCATAGCAGAGGCTCAGTCATTGATGGTTGCTTACGTGACAGGGCAGCGGCATTCAGATCAACCACATCGGTATGAAGATACCTACGAAATATTGGGATTATTGCTGAACAAGCTTGGCATAGCAAACCCAAATCCGCACAAGACCCTCCATGAATTCGATGCGTTTTGCAGACTACGTCATCTTGATCACTATGATCAAAGAAGAGACTATGTGGAGAATTTATATCAGCATATCCTGGATAATCTCTTCGAAAGGGGTCACGACAAAAGCTCATCATATGGGATGCAAACAGAAGCACCCTCTGCCAAGCACGAATTGATCTCGGACAAGAAGAGAGTGTTTGTTGTGCATGGCAGAAATTCTAGACTAAGAAGTGATTTTTTTACATTTTTACGTGCGCTTCACCTGGAGCCTATCGAATGGACTGAAGCGATTTCTTCTACATACATCGGCGATGTACTGAGTGCCGCTTTCTCTCAAGCTCAGGCAATTGTTGTATTGATGACACCAGATGATCTTGTGATTTTGAAGAAACCATTTCAGAGTGAAGACGATGAACTCTATGAAAAAACATTCTACGGCCAAGCTAGACCAAATGTCCTGTTTGAGGCAGGTTTAGCGTTTGGTCATGAACCTAAAAGAACGGTTATCGTTCAGGTCGGGAAACTGAAACCATTTAGTGATATACATGGTAGGCACATTGTTCGTCTTGATAACTCGTCTGAACGACGTCAGGAAGTTGCGAATCGACTTCGTACGGCAGGTTGTGCTGTACGAACGGAGGGTTCTGATTGGCTTTCCGTTGGCGCCTTCCTGATTCAGCCAGAAGAAGATGAAGCAGAGAAAAAGGGGATGGACGAGGAGCAATACAAAGTGATCCTGGGTCTCTCCGAACAGACGAAATTGCAGATGGAAAAGAACCTTGAGAATCTAGATTACTATGAGCGGTTTAAGGAAAAGGAAATTGAAAACATAGAATTGAAGAATGAACTTGAAAAAAGAAAGCGGGAATCGAATTGGGGTGTGTCGATTCGGAAAGGCAACGACCCTCTCAGCACCTGGTTCAAGCGAACAATAAAGGGAAATCCAGACTACATTTTATCCGCGAGCAGAAAAGAATTAGAAATACTTGTCGCCAACACATTTGCAGAAGAACAGTCCACGGCATTTATTCAAAATGCAAAGAAATTGGGTATGGTTGATGACAAATTGCGCCTTACTGAAAGGGGATTCAGTAATCTCATCGCTGCAGCAAAAGCCCTATCTTCAATTGGGAATGAATTCTAAAGAGTGCCGACATTTCATGAGCAGTAAAGATACTTTTTGCTTTTTGGTACTATAAAATGTTTCCCCCTATTTTCAAGAGGAATGTATGGACAGATCTGGAATGTTGAGAAGGATTCGGGCGAGAGAGAGCATAGAGGCCGAATGCAAGGGCTCAATTGAAGAGAAGATAGACAGATATCTTGAGATCGAGCATCAGGAAATAATAGGGGGGCATTATTTTGCTGCTGCTTCTTCCGAATGTTTACACTTATACAGGGATGGCTATTTTATCGGCGCAGTTATGATGAGCCACGCAATAAACGAGGGAATAATTAAATTTGTATCCGAAAGAAATTCGATTGAGAGAGCAAATAAAAAGGGCAGCACAAAAACAATTGAAGATCTTATCAACGAACTCAAAGAGAAAAATATAATTTCGGAAGCGTGTGGCGATGCGTCAATGCATATATGGAAGAGTTATCGCAATGACATTCATCATATGAACCCGACAATAGCAGAAATAAACTTCAAGATGCTTGCAAAGAAGAATCTTCTATCTCTAACGAGGATAGAAAAAGAAATCTTCAGGGTGCAATACAAGAATGGCGCTATCATTCCGGCACAACCTAGATATTGGGACATCAGAGGTGATGGTACAACCCAGGTATATTTAAGAATCGATTAGAAGACGATATACAACGCATTTCTTTCACCACATAATATTGTTCTCTAGCTGTGCAGGGTCTCTATCACAGATAAGATGCTATGAACGTGAACTATTAAGCTTCTCAGGAGAATATCATGGCACTGAAAGAATGTGATGATTGTGGGAATAAAGTAAGTACAGAAGCTGCAAAATGTCCGCATTGTGGAAAACCAAATAGGGAAATAACCTCAAATATATCTCGTGAGCAAACAATTATTCTTGCTGCTTGTCTACTTTATAGCATCATATGGTTGAAACCTCTTCTTGGTCATGTATATAGGCTATTAGATGGAAATGCATTTGTATGCAATACATTCTATTGTCTTAGAATGGCCGATCCGTACAATTATTCTAGAGGGGAACTTTACTATTGTCCGCTGCATATAGAACCCACCACTCACGTTAATGTGCTCCTTAAAGCGTTTTATTATAGCCCTGGATTGCAATCCTTAGTTCCATCGATAGTGTTTGGTCTAGGTGGGATCATATGTATGATAGTTCCACGGTTAAGAAAGAAACTGTTAGATTTTGTATCATCTCTATAAGTTTCAGATAATTCCTAATAATTAGCAAGACTCCTCCTGACAATATCGGGATGGATACTTATCGATAGTTATGGGGCTGTTTCATACATTGGCGTTATTTTGCTCTCGGTCTTACACGTCCTTTTTTTACTTTACACGCCATACACACTCATGCCCGCCATCGAGGATGCATTTATCCTCAGGACCTTCTGGATGCTGTCTTTCCACCTGATCCTAGGGTCATCCCTGTACATGGAGTATAGACCCCAGATGTATTTGTCTGAAAGAGATCGCAATAAGCTATCT
>Ga0209407_1005130_pt1 | contig 10404 bp, 14 predicted proteins | sample AD_JPNHG3_MetaG_FD_184410 | JGI IMG/M metagenome (GOLD analysis project Ga0209407, IMG submission 184410) | Active sludge microbial communities of municipal wastewater-treating anaerobic digesters from Japan - AD_JPNHG3_MetaG (SPAdes) (version 2) | ecosystem: Engineered > Bioreactor > Anaerobic...
AAGCTCCAGTCCACAGACATCCAGGCCGGATACTTGCCGGACGATGACAACGATATTGTCAAGTTCCTGGATGAGATAGTCGAAGAGGTGGACAAGAACCTGTTTGTCCTTGGAAATGCTATCAAGGGCATGAGTGACAGCACCAAAGTAACGCTCAACACTGCCGGATTCATGAGGCTGTCCAAGGACCAGGCCAGTATCAAGACCTTCCCCGGAGGTAACTGAAAATGTTAAACAAGCTCGAAGAGATTCTACCGGGATCGAAGACATACATAATCGCAGTGGCAATGTTCGTCATGGGCTTTGCGGGATACATCAACCCCGAGGCAGCTGGGTTCATCGGAGATCTGATCGGCATGGACCCCGCGAACGTCCTCATGATCGCAGCCTTGATCATGGCTTTCCTACGTAAAATCACAAACAGTCCGGCCAAGATCTGACGCTGGCGGTGACCATGCCAGCCGATTCTGTCGAAACTATGATGGCTCGGATAGACGAGCGAACACACCGTATGGACGAACGAGACGAACGGATAGAGAAGAAGCTAGACGCCCACTGTAACCAGCTCGGTGACCACGAAAAGCGCATTGGCTGTCTTGAAGGTTTCAAGATGTCTGTATATATCGCGTCCGCTCTCGTGGTAACCCTGGTCGGTCTGGCAGTCGCGGCTTTTGGATTATTTTAATGTGGGTGATCAATCTTGACCGACGCTGATTTTCTTGCTCCGACTGTAAACCAATGCATATTGACAAGCCACATCGAGGCCTTGTCGAGAGCCAGCCGGGAAACCGGGATCATCAATGGCAACAGGCTGACCGCATCTACACCTGCGGATATGGTAGTGACGATCGGAGCGGGTAGGATTAAGATAGCCGGAACGCCCGCAGACGTGGCCGAAGATACTGTCACCCTTGATGCCGCCCACACAACTCTGCCCCGGATCGATATTATTTACCGGGATGTGACCGGCGATGCTAAGGCAGCGAAAGGCACACCAGCGACGATCGAAGACCCCAAAGGGCTGAGCGACTGGAAGAGTTATACCTCTCCTCTGCCCCCCTCTTCTATCCCACCCGGAGCTATCATAGGAGCCGTCTGGATACCGGCAGAATGCACAGCCATAACATCTGAATATATCTGGATGTTCGCAGGCGGTGTAGGTGACCTGGCAACCTCCATAGGGACACCAGGCACGGACGCCATGCCAGCCTCAGAGAAGGCGGTGAGGGATGTTCTGGCAGAATGCGCCCCAGCATCCAATGGTGTCACCAACGGCGATTCTCATAACCACTCGGGCGGCGATGGTGCTCAGATAGACCACGGCAGCCTGGCGGGTCGAACAGATGACGACCATTCGATCTATTACAACCAGGCCCGAGGAGATGCCCGGTATGCCCAGCTCGCACATGCCAGCAGGCATACATCAGGCGGTGCGGATGCAATCAAGATAGATGACCTCGCCGCTGGTGATGACAACACAGACCTGAACGCCTCCACCGCAAAGCACGGTCTGATGATGAAGTATCCCAACACCGCGCAGGTTCTGAAGGGAGACGGCTCATGGCTCACCAGGAACTTCGAGATCGATTTCCCATTCGGCGACGGGGAGAACGTCATCGAGGCTGGTGCGGCAGAGGTTGGCGTACCGATAGCCTCCAAGATCACAAGAGTAGACATCTGGGAGGTGGGCCTGGTCTCCAGCTCTATCACCTGCACCCTCTACAAGCACGCAATCGGGGCGGCCAAAGGCTCTGCGGTTGATACTTTCGCCATATCCAGTGATACCGACATGACCGAAACCGGCCTGAACATCTCAGTCAGCCAGCACGAGATTCTGAGGATTGAGGTATCTGGAATCACTGCGGCCAAGCAGATCGTCTGCAGGCTATTCCTTGAAGGGACCTGAGCATGACCAATCTATACGTCTTCTGGAGGAAGGTCACCGATCCGCCCTCCCCCTGGACTAGGCTCACGAGGACTAACCAATATCTGCGGTTCAATGGAACTCCGGGAAATCACTGGACCCAAACAGGAGCTACCACCCACACTCACCCATCCGCAAGTATCAACGTGGGCAATTCCGTTCACGGAGGAGAGCATGGCACCAGACAGACCCCTACAAACGATTCAATCATGGGGACGCATAACCATCCGGTCGCGGGGTACAGTATCGAGAACTCCAATAACAACAATCCGCCGGGGTGGGGTCTTGATATCATCTATATGGACCTGGCCACCTGGGAGAGCAGCGTCCGGTCCTTCCCGGAAGGCTCTATCATAATGTCCAATGGGGTTCTTGTGGACGCCAGCCTGGAGAGGTACAGCGCAGCAGATGGCCGTTACATAGTTCACACCACCCCGGAAACCACGGTGGGCACAAGCACACCGCAGTCGCATACTGTGTCTGGTAGCCTCAGTGAAGTTCAGGGGGTGGTCTTCTCAGATGGTTGGTTTACTCAGAAGGTGGGTGACCGTGCTCTCCATCATGGCCATACCTTCAGCTTCGCCTCCGAGGCCAAATACGTAGAGCCTCGGAACCTGGTCACCAGGCTGTATCACGCTCTTCAGAACACCTCCCGAGCGGTAGCCGGTAGCGTGGTGTTCGTTGACGGCTCAGTAGGATCTAATTGGGAGCTCCTGACGGGTTGGGCGGGCGGAAACCTGAAGGCAGGCAACTCAGACCCCACATTATCCGGATCGGACACGCATACCCAGACTCTCTCAGGCAACAGCTCGACTTACAATGGACCGAATGCGTTTAGCGATCTGTATTATGATCGCTACTGCTGGGATTATCACTATCATCCGATTACAGGCAGTCTGGCCGCAGCTAGTCACGTTCCCTCAAGCAGGCTGATCGTACCTGCTAGGCTGCTCAAGAACCTGTCGAAGCAGAGAACGAGTGCACCCCAGATCATTGGGCTGTGGTAACCTTGGATTTCACTGAAGAGCTCGAGGAGACCGGCCTGAAGTACAAGAAGGCCATCGAGGATCGGATAGATTCTGGTGTGCCGCCTCCCAATGCGCCCAGCACTATCATGAAAAAGGGTCACGACCTGACCCTCCGGGAGACATGGGCCTACCGGGAAAGTATCGAGGTCCACACTGACCCCGAAAGTGTTGAGATCGGGGTTTTCGATCCTAAAATTGCTGAGTACGTTTATTGGAATGAACACGGCACCAAGACAATCCCACCGAGGCCCGTATTCGGGCCGGTGGCTGACGGCCCTGGTGAGAAATTTTTAGACGAGCTTGAAGAAGCGATAGCAGACAAGATTATTGAAGAATTTTAGAGGTAATTGTTATGGCAGCAACTGTTCAGATTGTAGGATACTATGGAGCAGCTCCGGGCACCAAGACCGCCCTGACTGTTCAGAGGTACAACACGGCGATACCCAGCCAGAGAGACCCTGGCCTGAGCTTTCCCAACAACATCCCGCCGACCGGGGAGACTTACCGCTCCTGCTGGATGTACACCGGAGCAGAGATCACCGGCGGAACTTACAGTCAGCTCACCAACTGGCGGTGGGGGACACCTGGCAACATCAAAGCGACCTGGGGCCTGGGAAGCGGCAAGGTTCAGGTCGCTCTGAAGGATACCGGAGATCATGGGTGCCCGGTCGCAAGCTATGAAGCACCAACAGGAGTGTCTGGCAGCTATGGGTATGACATAAAAGATCCCGTGAACGGTCACACATACTACAAGAGCGAGACCGTCCCCTGTGCCGATGCGGACAACTACACAACCACCAGCCCGCTTGTGTTCGATACCACCGTCTACACTCCCGCGAGCCCCCTGAAAGTGACCAAACTGGTAGTCCATCAGCTTGTGCTGGAGGATGACAGCGCCTTTGGTGAGAAGGCGGAGATTTCAAATTTTATCCGGTGGCAGGAGATCTAGATGCCAGAACAGGCAGTTAACGTCCGGGCCTTCGTCGTGTACTCGGATCAGTATATCGCAGAACAAGGAGAGTTAGAGCGAATCCGGGGGGACCCGTTCCCATGTGATGAGGATTTCGGATGCCCGAGATAGGACCCAACTGCTGGAAGGCTGCCCTCTCTTTTTTCTGGTGGCGAGAGTACCGGGATGGCCGGCAGGAACAAGAGTTTGATCTCCTCACCGGCCAGATATCCCCATGGGGACCCAAGACACCCGACGGCCTGGCTAAAGTCGGATGGCTGCCCGTGACCCCTGACCTGGCACAGAAGATGAAGAGCTGTGGAGAGTACGGCATCCCTACCCAATCTCTTGCCGTGATCCTCCCCCTGGCAGAAGGCGAGGAGCCTGTCATCTACAAGGAGACTACCGTCTGGGAGGGGTCACAGGTCCACTGCAAAGCATGTGATGCGGTGTTCCGGTCGAGAGGTCCAGCCACCTCTTGCCCTGTATGCGGTGCAAAGACTGTGTGGCGGTGCCCCAAATGCGGCCAGCTGCAGGACTCCGAGATCTGCCCGGACTGTAAGGTGCAAGGCAATCCCATCAATCCCCTGGAATCCCGCCCCGCCAGGTGGGATGAGACTGAGTACTTCCTCGGGGTCAAGGGCAAGTTCTGCAACCGCTTCAACACATCGAGACTGATCACAGAGCACTGATTTCATGACAGGCTACGGCGATTCTTTCTATGGGTCCGATTGGTACGTAGGCTCTCCATATCGAGCCAACACCGAGCTGAAAGTCGGGATTGTGGCCAGGATCGTCAAGCCGCCCCGATCCGCTCCCCCGGTGATAGATAGCATCGCCTACGGCCTGGCCCAAAGGTTTGATTATCTGCAGCAAGGAATCCAGGCGTTCGCCCTGTTCAATAAGATTGAGTTTGCCAAAGGCGAAAGCGACGGGTTCCTACCATCGTTGGACGATGTCTGGGGAAAGATCTACAGCCTGCCACGGAGGACGGGGGAGAGTGACCACGACTACCGGGTGAGACTACAGACTTATACCAAAGTCCTGACCGGCTGCGGAACGGCTCAGACATCCCAAGAAGTATTAGATTTTCTGATAGGGTTGCCCGGTGCAACTACCGTTCAGTCTGTCTGGCCTGCGCAGGCTAAGATAGAGTTCAATTCAGTCGATGCTATGAGGCTGGCTACTCAGAAGCTGGACCTCCTGAACTCAGTGCTACCGGGCATGTTTGCAGCTGGCGTGGATTACAGCCTGCAGCTCTTCTATCTGGACTGCTACGTGAAGGCAGCCATAAAGGGAGACGCGACGCTGGAGTATCTGGCCAGGGCAGCAGTAGCCACTCAGAACGAGCTGACCTGTGGAGTTGATGCCCTGATCGCTTACGGCAGAGAGACCAACATCCTGATGCATGCGGCTATCCAGATCGGTAGAGAGCTCAATTATCCAATCAGGGCGGCTGTTAGGGCTGAACGGCTCCTGGAACCGGCTATCATTTCGGCCATCAGGGGCAATCCAGAGCTGCCTATCGAGATGAGGGCGGCTATTCGGGCAGACCTCCTGCTATCCATAGGAGCAAAAGCAGCTGTCCGGGGAGAGCCCCAGCTGGACTATACCAGCCTGGCTGCAGTGGCCCGGAACTTCGAGCTGACCTGCAGTATCCTAGCCAGGATCGTGCATATGTACGAACTGGCGGCTGGCATCAAGGCAGCAGTCCAGAGCAATCAGGAGCTATCGGTGGGCGTCAGGGCGAGGATCGCCAGGAGCGGAGCATGACTGAAGAATTACCGACTCTGACCATATCGGCAAGCGACCGGCTCATGACCCGCGTGATTGAGCAGGACCCCACTTCCCCCAGGTACGAGCAAGACCAGTGGGAGGTATCTCAACCTTTGCCTGGGGTCCGGATAATCAACTCCTGGCAGATCTATCATAAGATGTGGCTGGTCCTGGCCTCAACCGATGACGGGAAGTATGAGATCTTCCTGTTTTTCGGTGGAAAGTTCACGCTGGTCCATTCGCACGACACCAAGATCTATAATCTGTTCTACGTGGATGACGGTCATTGCCTCTTTTGTGCTGAAGATGGTTGGTGGGCAACCACCAACACCGGCAGCACCTGGACTGAGCTAGACCTGGGAGAATCTCCCCCAACAGCCCGGTCCGTGGCGGTGATCGGCCTGAGAACCGGCTCATGGGCTCTTGTGGCCTACGGAGAGGATCATAAGATCTATCGAGCGGAGTATCCGGAGGATGGGTGGGATGAGGTCTATGACACCACCACCATCTGGACTGACAAATGGTATCCTGCGATTGCCGGAGGTCCGGCAGGTATCCTGGCTGGAGCTGGAAGCAAGCTGCTGAGGTCTTTGGATACGGGCCAAACCTGGACCGTCCTGAGAGATCTGGGGTCCGTGATCAAGAGTATTGTGGTCTCGAACCAGTCCACGACACCGGTTTTTGCCATAACGGTTGAACCAACGCCTGGCAGCGATATTGACAAGATCTATCTCTCTTATGACCTGGGCGATTCTCTAACAGAGTATGCCAACCGGGCTGGATCGATCAGCTCTGTGCAGTCGGTCGTGCCCACGGGGACGAACGAAGTTCAGACCATGTTCACGGTCCTGGGCAAGAGGACAGCAGACAGCGCCAAGCAGGATTACAAGATCATCGAGGCCTAACAATGCGACTCACCAAGCTCCTCATGGCCATTCTGTTCTTCCTTGTATTGTGGTGGCCGGGGGCGTTCCCGTCACAGCCATGGAGGACATGGTTCTGGGCGACTCGGCCAGGAACGGGCGCGACTTACTCGCCATACACAGAATGGGCTGCCGGTTACTACTGGTTTTACAAGATTCCTGCCGAAAACGGCCATCGAGAGCAGTTAGCGTTCAGATCACCAGAAGACCGCCGGAGCACTGGGTGGGGTCGGCGGCTCATCAAGAAGGATGTTCTCTATATTATCACCCATGCCGGGGATACACCAAACTGGGGGAACGTCAGCCAGTTTATCGATATCGGTCCGCCCTGCGGCAACTGGCGATCGAGTATGTTTGAAGAAGCGGAGATCACCAGAAGCCAAACTTATAGCGTCCAGGCCGCAATCCGAACCGTCCGAGAGCTGCCTGTAAGTATAGGAGCTGCAGTCGCAAAGAATGACGAACTGGATGTAGGCGTGACGGCCACAATCCGGGCTACCCCGGAGCTGCCCATCACAACCCAAGCAGCGATCGCAGGCAATCCCGAGCTTGTGCACCCCATCAGAGCGGCCATCCGAGCAGAGCTCTATCTGGAGCCAGCTATCATAGCCGCCGTGGGAAAGGATTTTTCGTTAGACTGTGGCGCAACCGCGACCGTACAAGGCAATCCGTACAAGTGGTACGGAACCAGGGCAGCGATCAAGGGAGAGACCGAGAAGACTGTAGGAATAGTAGCTTTCGTGGTGAAGAGTCGTGCTGATCAGATTATGCTCGAAATGGAAAACAACTGGCCTCAGGAACTGGATCTCCGGAGCACTCCGAACTCTCCGTCCAAGTTCAGGGACTGGCGGAAACAGCCAATCGGACAATGAGACCGCAGACCTGGTGGCCCGGAGTCTCATAGCTAAGGTCTGCAAGATCCGGGAAGGCCCGGAGTATGATGAGGCTGTCCGGACTGGTAAAGCCTATTGGTTGTCCGTCCTGACAAATCGCCCGGACGATCGAGCTAAGAAGAGATCTGACCAGGCTCTAAGCAAACTCCTGGGGATGCAGGCGATGATGACTGGCAGGAAAATGAGCCGCAAAGAGAATCTGATGAGGACGATCCGTGATACCTTTACCCGCCGCCACTAAGAAGAAGATCCTGGCCTGGCTGCCCCACGTTCTGGACGGCTATGATTATCCTCTGAAGGAGACCGACAATATCCTGCCGGACCTCATAGCCCCGGCGATCACCTATTATTTTTCGTCTGTTGGCACCCCATCACAGTTCTCCTTTCAGCCCCTTAGGACAGTCCGGAACAAGGTAACCTACGAGATGGAGGAGTACTGGGGCCAGTATCATTATGCCACTATGAACGTGGTCCTCCGGGCAAATGATAAAGACGAAATGGAGGCCATGTGGTCAGACTTCTACCAACAGTGCATGGCTACCAGGAGAGACGCGAAAATCTACCACGATGGCTGGAGGTTCCTGGAGATCCTGGATTCCAAGCCATTAGAACCTCAGAGGCTGGACAATGGAAAGAATCTGTATTGGGCGCAAGTGGATCTGCGTTTCGAGTACGAGGTCGTATCTGTCCCAGATGAGGACTACATCAAGCGGGTCCATAACGAGATCTGGGTCGATGAGGACGACGAGCACATCACCTGGTTGTCCGAAGTTCGAGAGGTCGAACTCGCAGTCGGTATCGTTGCATTCATCGCCCCAAGAGGCGACTGATAATTACTTTTTAGTTTGAGGTGAACAATCTTGAAGAAGAAGATACTGATGAGAGTAGCAGACGCTCTGCTGCTGCCTAAACCTCCTGTGACCAGAGAGCAGTATAAGAAATGGGTCAAGGAGTCCGGCCTCATGGCGGCCCGGAACAAGATGATAGAGGTTGAGGTTGACGTTAATGAGTACGAGGTGGCTTAATGGCCGAAATAATGCTCGGTAATCAGTACAATTTCCTGAGACACGTAATCACCCTGGAGAGCATCGGCCAGGTGGCCGTCACAGTAGGCAGGGGTGTGGTCGTGGGGATCGGCACGGCAGACAGAGGACCGGCCATGGTGCCTTACGGCATCGCTGGAAGCTCTGCTAGCAAGATCAAGCGGACTTACTACTCCGGACCGCTCAAAGAAGGCCTGGAAGATGCAGCTGACCAGGGGGCTTCGATCGTCTATGGCGTCCGGGTTCTCGGAGCTGGATACGCTTCGGCATCTCTGACTGTTGACGACGGCACGGACGATGTCGGAACGTTCAATGCGACGGGTCCAGGAGTGGCGGGAAACATCCCCACCATCACGATCGCCAGAGGCGATGCATACGGCTCTATAGTCGAGACTTTCGCAGGCAACGGCGGGACATCTCCCTATGCGCTGCTGTATAATGATATTTATTCTGCAGCCACATCCAACTACGTGAAGGTGGCCGGAGTCACAAAGAAGATCATCTACACCGGAACTCCTGACCCAGGCGAGTGTCTGATCGACCCGGTGGCTGGCACCCTATCATTCGCTGCCCTCGAATGGCCCACCACGGCCCAGCAGGTTGAAGTCAAGTACAAGTACTACAGCCGGAAGGTCACTATCACCGATGTCAGCAGCCAGACTATACCAACGGTCTACAACAACATCAAGAGCTTGACCGCTCTGGCCGCCAAGATGGCCAGCGACCCTCTGGTCAACTTCGAGGTCGAGACCGGAGCTACCCACCTGCCTGCCGTCATGGCTGCAACCAACATGGCCGGTGGCCTGGATGGGGCTACAATCACAGCCGAAGACTGGGAAGATGCGTTCAATGTGGTGGTCGAGCAGCTGCCTGCTAACGTCTATCCTTCTGCGGTGTTTGCTACCGCCTACGGAGTCGAGACCGGCCAGTATGAGATCGTCGCTCTGATGGACGCCTTCCTCACCAAGATGGCCAACAAGCCGGTGGGCAAGATGTCTCCCTGCCAGGGGTTCATATCTCTGGATCCGACTGCAGACGCTGATGACCTGACCGACCTGGTGAGCGGCTACAATAACCTCTTCATGACGCTCATCACCAACGGCAAGGACAACGAGGGGAGGGATCTGGCAGGGGCCAGAGCAGGCCAGGAGGCAGTGCTCAGGCTGGGGACCAGCCCTGCAGTGGACGACAACTCCCTCAAAGGCATCCAGGGGTTGCTCTTCCAGTGGGACGACGCGGACAGAGAGGTCCTCAATGCAGCCGGCCTGGAGGTGCTGGTCAAAGAGACTGGCGTCCACCCGTATGTGGGTGTCACCACTAATCTGGATGACTCATTCTATCGGACCGTGGATGTGAGGACCATCTGCGCCACTATCATCGTGGTTGATCAGATCGTCAAGAAGTTCATGAACGAGCGCCGGACCCAGACCAATCTAGCCAGGATGCAGGCCTCGATAGATGTCATTCTGAACCGGTATAAGGCATCTGGTGTGCTCGATACCTACACGCTGGCAGTCACTCCGAATGAGGCTGACCACAACGCGGTAGATATCGCTCTGAAGATCCAGCCGGTTGGGCACATTGAGAGGGTGTTCACCTGGATGGGCGTCGGATATTATGACTCTTCTGCAATAGCGGAGGTGTAAAGCAATGGCAGACCAGTATAACAGCATCGGGCATCACCCAAAGAGCACGTACATGACCTCTGAGGGCCATGCCCTCCACAACATCTCGGGCCTGGACCTGATCATCGATATTGCAGGGGTCTACTTCCCTCTGCGCTCGCTGCAGTATGCTGCTAACCACAACATCACAGACGAGCATGGGACAGGCACACATGACCCGGTGGCCCTGACCAGCCAGGAGCA
>Ga0209407_1005133_pt1 | contig 10399 bp, 7 predicted proteins | sample AD_JPNHG3_MetaG_FD_184410 | JGI IMG/M metagenome (GOLD analysis project Ga0209407, IMG submission 184410) | Active sludge microbial communities of municipal wastewater-treating anaerobic digesters from Japan - AD_JPNHG3_MetaG (SPAdes) (version 2) | ecosystem: Engineered > Bioreactor > Anaerobic >...
ATTTGCTGCCATGAATTTGAAAAAACTGGCGATCCACCTCAGGAAGGAACATCAGCCACCCCTGGATTATACTATATTTATCCATTTTGCGCTACATAATCTCGTTTTTGCTTGATATTACATGAAATCAGCCCCTCTGCTCTCTCAGCAAAGGGGCTTTTTCGACAGACTGGCCATAGTACCTTTAAAAGGTACTATGGCTTTTTTTCGGGATTCTAAAGGGTTTTACAACCCTTTAGCGGAGTCCAGAGGCAGAGCCTCTGGTGGGGTGTGGGGCAAAGCCCCGCATCTTATTATTTCAGCAGGAACATTCTTCCGCTGAACGGCGGTATATCCATCTCCAGAACTCCGCCCTCCTGAACAAACTTCGTTTCACCATGTGGAGTCGTTCCGCTGTATAGCTGATCGTCCGAATCCAGGAGAAGCTCCGCTTCGTATTCCTCTCCTATCGTTACCGTGTAATCGAACTGGTACCAGTCTGAGAAATTCAGCACCGCAAGAATATCGCCTTCAGCACTTTTCCTGCGTATCGCATACACACACCTGTCAATTGAAACGCAGTCCGACCACTCGAAGTTAGTGGGATCATAGTCATAATGAAGTGCGGTATTTTCAAGATATATGGAGTTCAGCCGCTTGATATACTCCATGAATGAATCGTGCATGGGATATTTCAGCATATCCCAGTCCTGCTGACGTTTTTCGTCCCACTCCCTTAGCTGTCCGAACTCGCTTCCCATGAAGTTCAGCTTCTTGCCGGGGTGAGCGATCATATACATGTACAAAGCTCTTGCCTGCGGAAATTTCGCCTCGTACTGTCCGTTCATCTTCTGTACTATCGTGGCTTTTCCGTGTACTACTTCATCATGGGAAAGGGGAAGAATGTACTTCTCGTTGTAGAAATACAGCATGGAGAAGGTCAATTTATGGTAGTCCCTTGTCCTGTACATCGGTGCGCTCTGGAAGTATTCAAGCGTATCGTGCATCCAGCCAAGATCCCATTTATAGTCGAAACCAAGTCCTCCGTCAAACACAGGTGCGGCGACCTTCGGGTAAGATGAGGAGTCCTCAGCCGCAAGAAGTACAGAGGGATGCCTTGCTTTAAGTCCGCTGTTCATGTCCTTAAGGAACTGTATCGCATAGCGGTTCTCACCGAGATATTCCTTGCCGTTCCAATAAATCATATTGCGTATCGCATCCATACGAAGTCCGTCCACATGATACTCCTCCAGCCAGTAATTAGCCGAGGACTGCAAAAAGGAACGAACCTCCCCCTTTGAGTGCATGAAGTTCCTGCTTCCCCACTCGTTGTAAGCTGCCTCGTCATCGGGAAATTCGTAAAGACGTGTACCGTCATACTCGGTAAGGGCATAGTGATCCACCGCAAAGTGGAATGGGACGAAATCCATGATAACTCCGATGCCGTTTCTGTGGCATTTATCGATAAGCTCCATAAGCTGTGCGGGAGTTCCGTAACGTGAAGTCGGCGCAAAGAATCCCGTTATCTGATATCCCCATGATTCATCCGCAGGATGCTCGCTAAGGGGCATGAATTCAATGTAATTGTATCCGCATTCAAGAACGCGCTCTATCAGCATATCCGCAATCTCGGAATAGGTATACCAGCCGTTCTCGTCCTCGTCCGAAACTCTTTTCCACGAGCCTAAATGCACCTCGTATATATTCAGCGGCTTGTCACGGCAGTCCGAACGGCGTGATAGCCACTTTTCATCCGAAAACCGATATCCGCTTATACTGCGTACAACGGAACAAGTACCGGGACGCACCTCCATGCCGAAGCCGTAGGGATCGCAGTGGTCGATGAAATTATCCTGTCTGTCGTATATACGATACTTATAGCGCATACCTTCGGTAACATCGGGGCATAGTATCTCATAGAAACGTCCGTCCGCCACTGGGTTCATGGGAGTATCGTCCCAGCCGTTGAAATCGCCTATAACCGATACTCTTGAAGCGTTCGGAGCATAGGTTCGGAAAACAACGCCCTCAGCAGTTATATGTGCGCCGAGGTACTTGTATGCGGAGAAATCCTCGCCCTTGTAAAAGCCGTATATATCCATCTCATCACTCCTGTCACGGCGGAATCCTGCAAAAAAATTGACATTAAAGACATCATGATATATAATTAATGTGTAGTCAATAACCGCCTTATACCTTTATTATATGTGTATAGGCGGATAAATCAATGGTCATTCTTTAACATCAGTCTATTAATAGACATATGTTTAAAATTGTCGAAAAAGGAGATATCTATGGATCTGCGTACTCACAAAACAAGAAGAAGCATCATCAATGCCTTTCTTCAACTCCGCTCGAAAAAGCCTGTGGAAAAAATATCCGTAAAGGAACTGTCCGCACTTGCAGAAATAAACAAAGCTACCTTCTATCTCCACTTCCATGATATTTACGACCTCTCGGAAACCCTCGAACGTGACGTTGTAAGGTCCTGCATGAACGGCATTCAGCACCCCGAGGACGTTTTCCGCGATACACGCCGATTCATTAAGGAAATGAGCGACTCCCTCGCCGCAAACGAACAGCTTATCAAGCTACTTTTCGAGGGCAGCCGAAGCAGTAACTTCGTCACTCTTTTCTCGGAGGAGCTTACTGCCGTCATACGTACTGCCTACCCCGACTACGTCCCCGATATGGAACAGAATATGATGATGACCTATCTCATATGCGGCGGTTACTACACCTACATGCGGTTCTGCGATCAGGGCATACGTCCCGTTATGCAGCTTATCGAAAAGCTCTCGGACAGCATAGTGAAGCTCTACGAATAGCTGAATAACAGTCTTGCGACGGTTATTGATGATACACTATTTACAATCTGTCCAAAAGATGATATAATAGATGTGTTGATTTATGTGCAGGAGGTGCTGACTTGAAGACAGATACCACAATAGAAGAAAGACCTGATCACAGCCATTATGCTGCCTGTCTCGGAAAAAAGACCGAGATCGAACATAGAAGCTCTGTCATTCTCGGATATACACTTGTCTCGGGACTGATACTCATAATCTTTTCTTTTACAGGAATTGAAATGCCTGTATTTTCGTGGCTGCCGTCACTTTTCGGAAGTCAGGCGGAGCTTTTGCCGATATTCATACAATGTGTCGAGATCGTAGGTATGTCACTTCTTGCCGCACTCGGTTTCGGAAAGAACAAGTCCTTTGATGCGGTACTGCTGATGATATACATTATTATCACAGGTGCAAGCCTTTTCACAGGCACTATCCCGGGATGCGTAATAACATTTTTCGCAGGTCTGTTAGGAGTTATCTTCTGCCGTCACGCCCTGAAGGACTCATCAGACTACGAGACTCTTAAGCACACAGAGGGCTATCCACATTTCAGTATACACTATACAGAGTATATGGAGCATCCTACCTACTCTTCAAGATATACGAAGGACGCTTACGAAAAAAGCCGCGGAGCTTACCCGGCTTCCCCGGACAGGGAACGTCCGTCTTTCAGCGCTTCAGAAACATCCTCTGCTGCTACTGACAGATACAGTAAGCGCACCACAGCTTACATGGATGATATGGACGACCTGCCTACAGTGCTTCCCAACGAGATGTACGATGACAACGGCGATTTCTTCATCCCCGAAGGCGGAAGCGATGACGTTTCCTCTCTATACTGACAGGAGGGTATTATATGTTCGCAAAAGTTTCAAGTCTCGGACTTTTCGGTCTGAATGCATTCAACGTTGACGTTGAGATAGATATAAGCCGCGGTAATCCGCAGTTCGATATCGTGGGACTGCCCGATGCGGTCGTGCGTGAGAGCCGTGAAAGGATACGCTCCGCCCTGAGAGCTTGCAGCATCAGCTTTCCTGTGGCTTCGGTAATGGTAAATCTCGCTCCTGCCGACACAAAAAAGAGCGGTTCGGTACACGATATGGCTATATTCATGGCTATACTCCGTGCAATGCGTATGATAGACGATATCCCCGAAGGCTGTTCATTCATCGGCGAGATATCACTTAACGGCGATATACGCAGGATAAACGGCGTTCTCCCCATGGTCATGCTGGCAAAGGAAACTGGTGTGAAGTCGGTTTTCGTACCTGCCGATAATGCCTCGGAGGCTTCGGTCATCGACGGTATCGACATTTACGCTGTAAGTACCGCAGAAGAACTTATCCGCCACTTCCGCGGAGAGGAACTTATGACTCCCTGTACCCACTACGCTCCGCCTGATGCCGCTTATAACGAGATACTCGATTTCGCAGATGTACGCGGTCAGCAGTCCGCTAAAAAGGCACTGGAGATAGCTGCCGCAGGAGGTCATAATGCCCTGCTGATAGGCTCTCCCGGAAGCGGAAAGAGCATGCTCTCAAAACGCATCCCTTCGATTCTTCCTCCCCTGACCTTCGAGGAAGCTCTCGAAACTACTAAGATACACTCCATTTCGGGACTTCTTGATCCCAATGAACCGATAATAACAAAGCGCCCCTTCAGAGCGCCTCACCACACTATCTCCTCTGCTGGTCTTGCAGGCGGAGGTACTGTGCCTCATCCCGGAGAGGTCTCTCTCGCCCATAACGGCGTCCTCTTTCTGGACGAGCTTGCGGAATTCGACCGCCGTACACTGGAGATACTGCGTCAGCCCCTTGAGGACAGAAAGGTTACTATCGCAAGAGCTTCAGGCACTGTGACCTACCCCTGCACTATCATGCTGATAGGCGCTATGAACCCTTGTCCCTGCGGATATTTCGGACATCCAAAGAGGAAATGCATCTGTCCGCCTAAAAAGGTCGCAGGCTATCTTTCAAAGATATCAGGCCCTCTGCTGGACCGCTTCGACCTGCATATTGAGGTAGCTCCCGTGGAGTTCGAGGGCCTTTCCTCAAAAGCTCATGAAGAACCCTCATCAGAGATACGCAAGCGTGTAACTGCCGCAAGAGAGATACAGACAGAACGCTTCAAGGGTACTTCAATAACCTGCAATGCACTTATCTCTCCCGACAAGCTTCAGGAGATGTGTCCCATGGACGACAGCGCAGAACAAATGCTGAAAGGCGTATTCGACCGCCTCGGACTGAGTGCCCGTGCCTATGACAGGATACTTAAAGTTGCAAGAACTATCGCAGACCTTGACGGTTCCGAAGTTATACACCGTCCCCATATCGCCGCTGCTGCACAGTACCGCAGTCTAGACAGGAAATACTGGTCCGACGGAAGCACTCAGCTGAATGTCTGAACTATCACACAGAAAAAAAGAACAAAAAGGAAGGTAAAAATGAGTTCGGTCTTTAAAAAACTATCTGTCAGCAAACACAGTGTAGATATAGGTCTGTTGTTTGCTGTAACAATATGCGCCACTATCAGTACGCTTCTCATCTACTCGATAGCAAGAAGCGGTATCAGCGAGATAGAAGGCGTCGGAAACAGCTACTGGATAACCCAGCTCGTCTCTATGGGAATGGGTGTATTCGCCGCTTTTATAATATCATTCATAGATTACCGCAAGCTGGTAAAATTCTGGCCGCTTTTCGCCATTGTCTCTATCGGCTTCGTGGCTCTGACCTTCACATCGCTCGGTTATCAGCGTGAAGGCGCCGACGACCAGGGCTGGATCAAGATCTTCGGTATCAGTATGCAGCCTTCGGAGATCATGAAAATTGCCTTTATACTTACATTCTCCTACCACCTTTCCAAGGATGAGGAGGATATGAACAAACCGCTCCACATGCTCCTTCTTCTGCTTCACGGCGGCATACCTATCGGTATCGTCGGACTGCAGGGCGACTACGGTACAGCTATCGTTTTCGCAGCTATCTTCGGCTTCATGCTGATATCCGCCAAGATATCGTGGAAGTACCTTGCTATCGCTCCTTTTGCAATTGCGGGAGTCGTAGCAGTCATGTGGTTCAATTTCCTCAGCCAGTTCCATAAGGAACGTATCCTGATACTCTTCCACCCCGGCACCGATCCCGAAAACATAGAGTATCAGCAGGACCTCGGACTTGCTGCGATAAAATCAGGCGGTGTTTTCGGCAAGGGACTCTTCGCAAACTCGGATGAATATATATACGTCCCCGAGCTTCACAACGACTTCATTTTTGCTCATGTGGGACAGGTTTTCGGCTTCATAGGCTCTCTGGGCGTACTCATTGTACTCGCCTATATCTGCCTTAAGGTCTTCGCAGACAGCCGTATTACACGCGACCGTCTCGGCAGGTTCATCTGCATGGGCGCTTTCGGTCTTTTCTTCACCCACTGCCTTATGAATATCGGCATGGTACTGAAAGTTGCCCCTGTTATCGGTGTTCCGCTTCCCTTCCTCAGCGGTGGCGGTACTGCCATGCTTTCAATGTACGTTGTCATCGGTCTCGTGCTCAGCACTTACAGTCACCGCGCTGTGACATACAACGTTTTCTATGATGATAATGATGAATAATGCTAAAGCGTCCTCACGCCTGCTACTCTTAGCGGAACAATTGAAAAGCCAAACTGAATAGGAAGAAAGCCGCCATTTTCGAATGGCGGCTTTGTACTAATAATCATTTTAATCGTATAATGACCATTTGATCTATTGAGATTTCCGCTAAGTCACAAGGCTCATATTGCTTGAGATAGGCTTGTAGATGAAGTGCTTGCATAGTTCGACTTATACTTTCCATCAATGCAGTGCCTCGTCTTTTGTATCCAAAATCTTTTAGAAGAGTTCTCAGCTTAATGCGATGATATCCGTTACCAGAATACAGAAGTTTCAACTTAATATACTTGAAATAAGCTCCAAAATAATCAGGCTGAGACTCTGTCTTTTCAATCTGGAATTCACGCATTATCAATTGCGTTTCTTCATATTCTTCAACGTTCATTTCCAGTAATATCATTTTTTCGTAGACATGACGACGCAGCTTGAGTAAATCGTTACGATAATCGTAAACTATATCATCGCCGTGTTCTTGGAAAAGATCGGCTATTATCTCGTCCTCACGAAACCGCGGCAAATCCGCTTTCAACAAGTACGCGGCAATATCCTGGGGGGGTAAACTTATACTTGGAATGTACCATCATTTATCCCCCTTCCGTTGATTGCAGGTGCGGCAGAGTATCTGCAGATTCTCTTCAACGGTTTTCCCACCTTTAGCCATCGGCTTGATGTGATCAACATGTAAGTACTGTCTGCTGTTAAATGTCTTTTTACAGCCGGCACATACATAATCGCCGTTTGAATTCCGAGCCTTATCAAACACTTTCATCTTTAACGGGATTCCAATATTGGGGTATTGCCTGATTATATCCTCTAACTTCAGATCTTCAAGCTTTCGAAGTTCAGCCTGAGTCTGAGGACGGGAATATTCTGTATCCATATATCCATCAAGCTTATCCATTTCGATATCTACCATACGTTTGAAGATGTATAGGCTGGAATAATAGATCTTATACACGCTATCTTCGGCGTTCCATAGGCTGTCAAGGTAAGCCTTGCGTTCACGGCCTGTCATAGCCTCATTTTCAAATTTCTTAGCGATATCGGAAACATCCAGTTTTTTACGAACAATATCGTCAAGAGGAACAAACAGTGGATCAACCGCCTTTTGTGCAAAGAAAAGAAGAAGGTGTTCAACGTCGTTTCGCTGACAGGCTGGAACCATTGCTTCATCAAAATACTGCTCCATGCAATAATCCGTCATTTCGGACAGTACGTCGTCAGGTATTGTTTCTTCTTCAATATTATATAATTCCATTATTTGCGGAAGATCATTTATCAAAGCCTTATATGATGACTGAGTACTATTGTAAATTAGTATCTGATGATTCCACTCCAGCGTGCTGAACATATAATATCCAACAGGAATACGTTCGATCATTTCTATTTGTTCAAGAGCGGATGTATCAATACCATCATTGAGCATAGCAGCAAATTCTTCAATCTTTGATATTGAGATTATACGCAGCTCAGACTGCTGTTTTTTAGCAGAAGTATCCTGTGATTCATATTCATCTTTGAATAATGACTGCGGGTTTACCCAAGCGATTTTACCGTTCCAGTCATCGATAAAAGGAACAATATATGCATCGGTCGTACCGCCTGCCTTTTCACCACGTAATGCTCTTCCAACCATTTGTGTCATAAAAACCCTTGATATAGTTGGGCGAGTAAGGAATACTGTGTGTGTTTGTGGAAGATCGGTTCCTTCTGTCAGGATATTTACATTGATAAGAACATCAAGTTTCCCGTCGTGATACTGTTTTATCTTCTCTTCATTTTCTTTGCTTGATATAGTAATTCCGAGAGCAGCATCTCTAACGTCAGAAACAATATAATCTGAACGTATCTTATTCTTTCGGAATAGCGCATTTAAAGCAAATGCATTTGTCTTATTAATGGCAAATACGATAGTCTTGCCGTATTTCTCTTTATTCTTGACATAGTGGTCTACAATAAAAGAATTACGCTTATTGTTTTCTTGCAGGAATTCTTGAATATTCTTGGGGAGAGCATCAAAGTTTTCAATTTCCTGAATGTTCTTAAGTCCGACCATATCGCCCAATTCAACACCGGTCTCGCATCCATCAATAAACTTCGGATATGCAAGAATGTGCCTGTCAATGAGGGTGTTGAGATCTATCTTGTATACAATATCATCTGTGAATATCTGATATAGCGCACCCTTTTCTTTTTCAGATGTACGAAAAGGAGTTGCAGTAAGTCCAAGAAGTTTCATCGACTTAGCATGCTCTTCAACATATTTTATGGTTTTTCGGTATGTCTTGGCAACAGCATGATGAGCTTCGTCGATAACAAGGAATACATCTTCGTTTTTTAGCCAACTGTCAAGTCTTTCGAGGCTGCGGTTGATACTGTCCTTGCTTACAATAAGAATATTATCATCATTTTTGATATGTACAGGCTTGTCGTGCATACCTGAGATAATACGATAGCGGAATGTGGTGTGGTTTATCATAATGCTGGTGTAAGCATTATTGATAAATGTATCGGCTGCTTGTTCCAAAAGAAGGTGACGGTGAGCGATCCATAATATCTTCTTACCTTGATCTACAGCATTCTGCAAAAGCCAGTATACTGCAGTCATTGTTTTACCTCCGCCTGTTGGTAATACCAATAGCGTACGAAAGACAGGCTTTTTGTTGATCGCATTTAGTGCTTTGAGTGCTTCAACCTGGTGCTCATACAGAGTACGTGAGTTAGTTCCATTTGCAGGAATAACGGTTTGGGCATTTAGGTTTTCTACAGTATTTGGCATAAGTATCACCTCATTCATAAATTATACCTTGATTATATCATAATGTGCGTTTTTAGACAAGTACGCAAAGTGATTATTGTGCAAATTCACAATCAAACATATATTGTATTGTATATTGTTACAACATAATGCCTTTGCTGAAAAATGTCTTCGAAAACGAAACTAAATATCTCCACATTTTATAAAAATGAAGAAAAAATTCCCATAATATATATTAGAGAGCCACACAGCGCTTGTAACTTTTACAGTTGCAGGTGCTGTTTTTTTGTTAAATAAGAGTACCACAAGCGCACACACGATTGTGCAACTCTACAAATCAATGTGAAAATCATGTGAAATGGGTATGCAAAACGCCCTTCCCAGTTCCCTATAATTAGAGGGGCAAATTAGAAACTTGAAAATTGAATATCCTGCGCAGGAGTGATACACAGCAGTTAAGTGCGCCGCGACAGCTTGGAGGGGCTTAGCGCATCGAGCAGTGAAATACTTCTCTCACGTCACGCAAGGCGGAATGAAAGGAACGGTACTGCGCATGGGCAAAAACATATTCAAAAATAGGCTTATTTGTAAAAAGGATACTGCTCCCACATTTTGTCCTCTGCGAGCACAATTGTCACGTCGACAGGGACAGCAGTGACAGCATATTGATGTGTGATGAAATGGCGTCCCTGCTGTCCCTTAACTGTTTGCAAACGCTGATATATCCTCGCAAACGCTCAATTGTAGTCACAAAAGTTCTCATAATTATGCTGCCCCTGAGTTTAATAATTGTAGTTTTGAAAGAATTGAAATTGTTACCTGATTTTATGCAAAACTGAAAAACCGAACCATAATACTATTGAGGGACAATAAAAATCCGCTAAAAACATATCAATTTGCAAAAAGGATACTGCTCCCACATTTTTCCTTTTGCAAGTGATAGCGTGACGGTAGTGACGGTAGAAATGTTACCGTCACACAGGCGTTGCCCGACAGCTCACAAAGCTCTATATAGCTTCATCTACGGTGCGTGTCAGTAGGTTTTCGTGTCGTGGAATTGTCAAGAAATGTGCAGTCGGAGAATACCCAAAATCATGGATAGTCAGATATCAGGCAGCGTGATGAGCCAGCCCTGTTGAAGTTCTTAGTGCCACAGGTGGGAGACCGCCT
>Ga0209407_1005144_pt1 | contig 10392 bp, 5 predicted proteins | sample AD_JPNHG3_MetaG_FD_184410 | JGI IMG/M metagenome (GOLD analysis project Ga0209407, IMG submission 184410) | Active sludge microbial communities of municipal wastewater-treating anaerobic digesters from Japan - AD_JPNHG3_MetaG (SPAdes) (version 2) | ecosystem: Engineered > Bioreactor > Anaerobic >...
AAGCAGGGAGTCTCACCCCACAGCCCCCATCCCCACCGGACAAGTATCTTTCGATACATCCGGCGAGAGCCGTCACAACTATATACCCTGTGGCAAGCAGGGCATTGACGTTGTGACACCGCAGGCCTCTGTATGGTGGCTAATCATACATGGCCACGGCTGTTTTGCTGGTTTTCCGCGATGACTTTATTTTTTCGCACTTGTGGTGCGTTAGGAAGGCCCATAAAGGCCTTTTTTTGACACGGAGGGTAATATGTCTTACCCCCATCTTTTGATACCCCTATAGGGCATTTTGATGCCTGGGACTTTTTTCAGAACAGCAGGGCTTTACCCAGGATTATCTTTCCCTGCCATTCTTTTCCTTTGTTCCTTTTCCTTTGTCCCAAATCCCATATATAAGGGTTCGCTACCCCAGGATTTGGTTGGGGCTTCTTCGTCCAAGACACCACCCAGGAATTGAACCTTGAAGCTGGCATCTTTGCCCCAGCCTACTAAATTTATCTATGAATATTATCGCACATTTTTTTGAAAAAGTTCAAAGTGTTTTTTTTTATTAATATTTTTTTTAATACTATTGTTTTAGTAAGTCTTTAAAAACGTCTATAGCTATTAATAAATTGTCTTTTTTTAATTCTTTAAAATACTCCGGTTTATGAAAAAGAGAATAAGCGTTGTAAACTGTTTAATTCCTGGCTTGAATATTTGATTTTATTTTCTATTTTTATAGGAATATATTCTGTCAAATTAATGCCTCCTTATTATAAAAATTATCTTAATTTTTATTAAATATTTTAGCCTTGCCTTCACTTAACATTTTTTGCAAATATCCTTGTGGTATCGCTCCTTTTTCAGTTTGGATCGCTCCGCCATTGAAGATATATTTTTGTCCATTGATTTCTATTGTTGTCCCATCTTCTAACTCTTCAAAAACCCCTGGCAATGGTTGTTGACCTGCTACATAGCCTTCACCATAGTTATTTTCTAGCGTATGGCTATAGTAGCTAACCCATTTTTTAGGCTTTTTTGCGTTGGTATAGTTAAGCTTTTCTATGACATAATCCTCACCACAAATCTCAATATATTTGCGTGTTAGATTTAGCACCTGCTTTGAGTCCCTGTATTTTTTTGGTATCAAAGCAAAGATTTTGTCAGGAATAAAAGTCTTTTGTTTAATTTCATGGAAAAGTATTGCAATGGGTTTTCTACTCAGCTTAATGACTTTAAACTCAAAGTCTATGTCTGTTTTTTGGGTAATTTCAGTATGAGCACGCTTTATAACCCATTCTTTGAAGTTTCTAAAAATAGCATACTCATTCTCTTCAATACCAAGCATAGCCCGTAAGTCCTCTATATTTATTTTTCGTTGTCCAACAGATACGTATTGCTTGAGCAATTCATATAGTCTTATGCTGTATTGAGATTTAAGTTTAGAAACATTTTTCAGGTAATACTGGGTGAATTGGTCTTTAAGTTTTAAGAGTTCTCTTTCGAGATGATCTGAAAAAGAAAACTCAAACCAACCCTCTGTCATGTGATATTTATAGCTTGCAATCCATGTTGTTCTGATTACTTCTTTGCCTCGTCTTATTGTTATTTTCGTTGATAATAGCTTTTCTGCTGCTGCTTTTATATCTTCAAAGACTTTTGTTTTATATTCTCTATCCATAATCTTGCAATAGTCAGAAACAGGAAGGGTGTAAATATGGTCTTTACCAAGTTTTTCATCATCGGGTTTAATTTTTGATACAAGATATCTAATTATCTTCTGTGCCATAAGGTCTAACTTATACTGTGCCTCGATTAGTGGATTACTCTGGACTACAAGTTGTTTTTCTTGGTCAATATCGGTCATAATATCCCCCTTATTAAAGGTTATAAGTTAAAAACTTCTAACATAAATGTTAAATGTTAGTCAATATTTTTTTTCTAACATTTGATGTCCTTTTTCTAACATTTGATGTCCTTTTTCTAACATTTGATGTCCTTTTTCTAACATTTCGAAGCATTTTCTTCAATGATTTCAATAAGTTACACCTGCCGAAAATAATTAAAATATTAAAATAAAAAGCTGGGGTTAAAGTTCAAAATTAACTATCATCTGATAAAAAAATTTGTGCATTAAAGTTAGTTTGTTTTTTGCTTGCTGCTGCTTTTATGAATAGAAACCACCCCCCCTACCCCCCCAAGGGGGGATTAATTAACAAAAAAAGAGAAAATTATAATCCAAGGACAACCCTTAATGCTCTCTCTATGGTTTCAAGATCGGTTTTTGATAAGCTTCCTGCTTGTTCGAGCAACCTGCTTTTGTCTATTGCTCTGATCTGGTCTATGACAGCTATTGCCTTTCTTCCTAAGCATTCAACTTCTACTGTGATAGGTGGTCTTGGGCTACCTGAGGATGATAGGGGTAATACAATTACGGTCCGCCTTGCTTTATTTATTGGCGTTGCACCTATAATAACACAGGGTCTCTTTTTTCTGATCTCAGATCCTACAGTAGGGTCAAGATTTACCCAAAAGACATTACCACGTTTCAGGTTCAATACCATCTCCTGCTGTTATATCCCAATCAGACATTTCAGAATTAAGAGCTTTGTCTTTTTCAGCCTCTTTAGCTATTAGATATAACTCTTTCTCTCTTTTTGCTATCTCCTGCTCTAATAACCGTCTTATAACCTGGCTTCTCTTTCTTGATGGAATATAAGTCTTTATTTTATATGCGAGTTCACTTGGTAATGATATAAGTATTTTTTCCATGAGGATATATTATATATTATATCTATAAAGGTCAAGGCAAAAAAAAGCCCGGCAGTGTCCTATCGGGTGCGACTTAAGTGTCGATAAGAATACCGGACTTGATAAGCTAAAACACTTTTTTAAGTGTAAGCTTTCTTAGCTCAACTTTAGCCTTATATCTTTTTATTTCAGCACGGCAGAAACGATACAGTTCATCCATCTGGACAAGTATACCTGAGAAAGCAGGTAAGTTTTCCAGACGGTAATAATGCTTTATAAATGCATCCCACTGCCGATGCTCTATATATTCACACAACAAGGCCTTTATGTTTCTATAGCTTGCCTTTGACATATAGGCCGTATATTTTTTCCCTGTTCTGGCCTTGGAGATTTTAATTTCCAGCCATTCGCCCACGGGAATCACATAGGGTTTCTCCCTAAGATGATAGAACCTATCAGGGTCGTTACATTCCAACTCTTGTCCAAGGGTATGCAAGATTATCCCATATAGGTCCCATCTTATGTAGGCATAATTGGCCTTATTAGCCTTTTTTGCTTTATACCTTTGGTCTTTATTCCATTTGCATGATGGATATTTTTCCAGGATTTTATTATCCACTTGGATTGCTTTATCCCTTTTATTTGTTGGTATGTTTACAGGGCAATAATACTCATAACCATGGCCAGCAAAGTTCAAAATTTGCTTAATATATTCAGTCCAATCATCTAAAACCATTTTTATCACCTCCCGGCTTTAATGGTTTTGACCCTCCCGGGTCTCCTCTATACTTGCCCCGTGGAAAGTATAGAGGAGAGGGGGAGCCACCCCCTCATTGATGAAAAACCAGCAACACAAGGCTTGTTCCTTTCGGCCCGGTTTATATGCAGGTTGCCAGCCTGCCCGGACAGGACCACACCGCCACAAGCATGGTCCTTAACCTACTCGGAACAGCTCCCAGGCCTCGCATCTGTTTTAAGCAGACCGTTCGGCCCTTCCCCGTTTAACCTGTGAGAAGTTGCGCATACCTTAGGCCTTGCTCCACTATCAGGCTGATACCGGCAGGATCTGGAGGCTCCGGGTTACTTACCCCTAAGGGCTTTCACTCGCCTGATAGCTTCATCACATTTATGGCCTTCAGCCATTAGTATGCTTACCGGGTCGCATGTTTGGTTAACATGCTTTACAGGTTGAGCTATTTGGAGCCTGTGTCATTTCCTACACAGGTTACGGATCGGCTTTTGGCCATCCGTCTAATACTGTTACCAGTATCAGCCTCCCCCGCCTGGCAGAGTTTAAGCCTCACGGCCTACCCTCTGATGGGATTTTCACCCACTTTCTCACAGTTTCACGGTCGCCCAGCTCCAAAAGCTCATTGGGTAGAAGCAGGGAGTCTCACCCCACAGCCCCCATCCCCACCGGACAAGTATCTTTCGATACATCCGGCGAGAGCCGTCACAACTATATACCCTGTGGCAAGCAGGGCATTGACGTTGTGACACCGCAGGCCCCTGTATGGTGGCTAATCATACATGGCCACGGCTGTGTTGCTGACTTTTCTATATGATCAGACCGTTCTTTTTACTTTGGCCTGTTGCCCAGAAAATTAACCAACCTTTGTTGTTGTATCGGTTTTTTTTTAGCTTAGAATCGCCATATTTCACTTATAAGCGATTTTTTGATGTGGAGATATATATTTCTATATACCTCACCTTTTGGATGCGTTTAAAACGCATTTAAATAGAACTCTAGGAATTTTTTTGAGGACAAAACCACCTAAAATGTTATTGTTTACCCTTTACCCAAATCCCATATATAAGGGTTCGTTCTACCCTTCGTTCAAGCACTATCCATAGGTTTATATCCTACGGTGGGTAGAAATGAAGTTCGCCATAGGACCTATAGTGATGCTAATCAGATGGCTTTCACGATGCCGTTTGGGATTAGGACCCTATATTACTTTACGGCATCCCATACACCGATTTTTTTCGTTACCTACGAAATTATATTTATATTAATATTATCGCATAGTTTTTAAAAAAATAAAGAGGAAAATTTTATTGTCTATTAGCCCGTCTATAAATCTTGAGGAAGCTATTGCAGAGATTACTAAAAAAGTGGCTGACCAGATAGCTGGTCTTTTTTAACTCCTTCTTCTTGATGAAGGAACAATTCGCTCCTTAATTTTAAGCCCGTGTTTTTTCAATACAATCTTTTACGCTGTTGACAATTTTAGCCTTGCCTTCATTTATCAGCTTTTGTAGATACTTTGGTGGTATTGCCCCTTTTTCAGTTTGGATTGTTCCGCCATTGAAGATATATTTTTGTCCATTTATTTCAATTGTTACTCCCTGGTCTAACTCTTCTAAAATTCCTGGTAATGGTTGTTGACCTGCGATATAGCCTTCACCATAATTGTTCTCTAACACAATGCTATAGTAGTTAATCCACTTTTTGGGTTTTTGTGCGTTGGTATAATTGAGCTTTTCGATGACGTAATCCTCACCACAAAGCTCAATATATTTGCGTGTTAGATTTAGCACTTGTTTTGAACTCCTGTATTTTTTCGGTATCAAGGCAAAGATTTTATCAGGGATAAAGGTTTTTTGTTTAATTTCATAGAAAAGTATTGCAATGGGTTTTCTACTCAGCTTAATGACTTTAAACTCAAAGTCTATGTCTGTTTTTTGGGTAATTTCAGTATGAGCACGCTTTATAACCCATTCTTTGAAGTTTCTAAAAATAGCATACTCATTCTCTTCAATACCAAGCATAGCCCGTAAGTCCTCTATATTTATTTTTCGTTGTCCAACAGATACGTATTGCTTGAGCAATTCATATAGTCTTATGCTGTATTGAGATTTAAGTTTAGAAACATTTTTCAGGTAATACTGGGTGAATTGGTCTTTAAGTTTTAAGAGTTCTCTTTCGAGATGATCTGAAAAAGAAAACTCAAACCAACCCTCTGTCATGTGATATTTATAGCTTGCAATCCATGTTGTTCTGATTACTTCTTTGCCTCGTCTTATTGTTATTTTCGTTGATAATAGCTTTTCTGCTGCTGCTTTTATATCTTCAAAGACTTTTGTTTTATATTCTCTATCCATAATCTTGCAATAGTCAGAAACAGGAAGGGTGTAAATATGGTCTTTACCAAGTTTTTCATCATCGGGTTTAATTTTTGATACAAGATATCTAATTATCTTCTGTGCCATAAGGTCTAACTTATACTGTGCCTCGATTAGTGGATTACTCTGGACTACAAGTTGTTTTTCTTGGTCAATATCGGTCATAATATCCCCCTTATTAAAGGTTATAAGTTAAAAACTTCTAACATAAATGTTAAATGTTAGTCAATATTTTTTTTCTAACATTTGATGTCCTTTTTCTAACATTTGATGTCCTTTTTCTAACATTTGATGTCCTTTTTCTAACATTTCGAAGCATTTTCTTCAATGATTTCAATAAGTTACACCTGCCGAAAATAATTAAAATATTAAAATAAAAAGCTGGGGTTAAAGTTCAAAATTAACTATCATCTGATAAAAAAATTTGTGCATTAAAGTTAGTTTGTTTTTTGCTTGCTGCTGCTTTTATGAATAGAAACCACCCCCCCTACCCCCCCAAGGGGGGATTAATTAACAAAAAAAGAGAAAATTATAATCCAAGGACAACCCTTAATGCTCTCTCTATGGTTTCAAGATCGGTTTTTGATAAGCTTCCTGCTTGTTCGAGCAACCTGCTTTTGTCTATTGCTCTGATCTGGTCTATGACAGCTATTGCCTTTCTTCCTAAGCATTCAACTTCTACTGTGATAGGTGGTCTTGGGCTACCTGAGGATGATAGGGGTAATACAATTACGGTCCGCCTTGCTTTATTTATTGGCGTTGCACCTATAATAACACAGGGTCTCTTTTTTCTGATCTCAGATCCTACAGTAGGGTCAAGATTTACCCAAAAGACATTACCACGTTTCAGGTTCAATACCATCTCCTGCTGTTATATCCCAATCAGACATTTCAGAATTAAGAGCTTTGTCTTTTTCAGCCTCTTTAGCTATTAGATATAACTCTTTCTCTCTTTTTGCTATCTCCTGCTCTAATAACCGTCTTATAACCTGGCTTCTCTTTCTTGATGGAATATAAGTCTTTATTTTATATGCGAGTTCACTTGGTAATGATATAAGTATTTTTTCCATGAGGATATATTATATATTATATCTATAAAGGTCAAGGCAAAAAAAAGCCCGGCAGTGTCCTATCGGGTGCGACTTAAGTGTCGATAAGAATACCGGACTTGATAAGCTAAAACACTTTTTTAAGTGTAAGCTTTCTTAGCTCAACTTTAGCCTTATATCTTTTTATTTCAGCACGGCAGAAACGATACAGTTCATCCATCTGGACAAGTATACCTGAGAAAGCAGGTAAGTTTTCCAGACGGTAATAATGCTTTATAAATGCATCCCACTGCCGATGCTCTATATATTCACACAACAAGGCCTTTATGTTTCTATAGCTTGCCTTTGACATATAGGCCGTATATTTTTTCCCTGTTCTGGCCTTGGAGATTTTAATTTCCAGCCATTCGCCCACGGGAATCACATAGGGTTTCTCCCTAAGATGATAGAACCTATCAGGGTCGTTACATTCCAACTCTTGTCCAAGGGTATGCAAGATTATCCCATATAGGTCCCATCTTATGTAGGCATAATTGGCCTTATTAGCCTTTTTTGCTTTATACCTTTGGTCTTTATTCCATTTGCATGATGGATATTTTTCCAGGATTTTATTATCCACTTGGATTGCTTTATCCCTTTTATTTGTTGGTATGTTTACAGGGCAATAATACTCATAACCATGGCCAGCAAAGTTCAAAATTTGCTTAATATATTCAGTCCAATCATCTAAAACCATTTTTATCACCTCCCGGCTTTAATGGTTTTGACCCTCCCGGGTCTCCTCTATACTTGCCCCGTGGAAAGTATAGAGGAGAGGGGGAGCCACCCCCTCATTGATGAAAAACCAGCAACACAAGGCTTGTTCCTTTCGGCCCGGTTTATATGCAGGTTGCCAGCCTGCCCGGACAGGACCACACCGCCACAAGCATGGTCCTTAACCTACTCGGAACAGCTCCCAGGCCTCGCATCTGTTTTAAGCAGACCGTTCGGCCCTTCCCCGTTTAACCTGTGAGAAGTTGCGCATACCTTAGGCCTTGCTCCACTATCAGGCTGATACCGGCAGGATCTGGAGGCTCCGGGTTACTTACCCCTAAGGGCTTTCACTCGCCTGATAGCTTCATCACATTTATGGCCTTCAGCCATTAGTATGCTTACCGGGTCGCATGTTTGGTTAACATGCTTTACAGGTTGAGCTATTTGGAGCCTGTGTCATTTCCTACACAGGTTACGGATCGGCTTTTGGCCATCCGTCTAATACTGTTACCAGTATCAGCCTCCCCCGCCTGGCAGAGTTTAAGCCTCACGGCCTACCCTCTGATGGGATTTTCACCCACTTTCTCACAGTTTCACGGTCGCCCAGCTCCAAAAGCTCATTGGGTAGAAGCAGGGAGTCTCACCCCACAGCCCCCATCCCCACCGGACAAGTATCTTTCGATACATCCGGCGAGAGCCGTCACAACTATATACCCTGTGGCAAGCAGGGCATTGACGTTGTGACACCGCAGGCCTCTGTATGGTGGCTAATCATACATGGCCACGGCTGTTTTGCTGGTTTTCCGCGATGACTTTATTTTTTCGCACTTGTGGTGCGTTAGGAAGGCCCATAAAGGCCTTTTTTTGACACGGAGGGTAATATGTCTTACCCCCATCTTTTGATACCCCTATAGGGCATTTTGATGCCTGGGACTTTTTTCAGAACAGCAGGGCTTTACCCAGGATTATCTTTCCCTGCCATTCTTTTCCTTTGTTCCTTTTCCTTTGTCCCAAATCCCATATATAAGGGTTCGCTACCCCAGGATTTGGTTGGGGCTTCTTCGTCCAAGACACCACCCAGGAATTGAACCTTGAAGCTGGCATCTTTGCCCCAGCCTACTAAATTTATCTATGAATATTATCGCACATTTTTTTGAAAAAGTTCAAAGTGTTTTTTTTTATTAATATTTTTTTTAATACTATTGTTTTAGTAAGTCTTTAAAAACGTCTATAGCTATTAATAAATTGTCTTTTTTTAATTCTTTAAAATACTCCGGTTTATGAAAAAGAGAATAAGCGTTGTAAACTGTTTAATTCCTGGCTTGAATATTTGATTTTATTTTCTATTTTTATAGGAATATATTCTGTCAAATTAATGCCTCCTTATTATAAAAATTATCTTAATTTTTATTAAATATTTTAGCCTTGCCTTCACTTAACATTTTTTGCAAATATCCTTGTGGTATCGCTCCTTTTTCAGTTTGGATCGCTCCGCCATTGAAGATATATTTTTGTCCATTGATTTCTATTGTTGTCCCATCTTCTAACTCTTCAAAAACCCCTGGCAATGGTTGTTGACCAGAAATAAAACCCTTTCCCCAATCATGTTGACAAGCTTGATAAAAATAATCAACCCATGATCGCGGTTCTCTTGAATTAGTGTAGTTTATTTTTTCAATAACATATTCTTCTCCCATTTGTTCAAGTTTTGTTAAAATTATTTTTAATAGTTGAGAATTTTCTCTTAATTTTTTTGGTATAAGGCTTAAAATTGATGGAGAAATATAAGTCTTTTGTTGTATACCATAAAATAGAACAGCAACCACCTTACGAGCCTCTTTGATATATTTTATTTTAAAATCTAGGTCAGTTTTCTGTCTTATGTCTTTAACTGCTTTTTCTATTACTCTTTTTTTAAAATCAGCAAAGAGTTTATATTCATCTTTTTCTATTAGAAGCATTTCTTTTATTTCTTCTATCTTCAATTCTCTTTTGCCGGCGTAAATATATTGCCTTAATAATTCATAAAGCCGGATTGAGTATTGACTTTTAAGCTTGCTAATGTTTTTCAGGTAATACTTTGTAAATTGGTCTTTAAGTCTTAAAAGTTCGCTTTCAAGTTTAGAAGAAATTTCAAATTCAATCCAGCCTTTATTTTTTGGATACTCATAACTTGCAATCCATGAGGTGACAATAGTTGTGTTCGGTTTTATTACTTTAATATTTGTGGATTTGAGTTTATCTGCAACTTTTTTGATATAGTCAAAAATTTCTCCACTTCGTTCATGCCAATCAAGATATTCTTTCAAATCCTTTAGTTTAACCCTGTAAAATTTCTTTTTAAGTTCTTTATCATCAGGCTTTATCATACTGATTATGTATCTCAAAACCTTTTGCTCAACCAAATCAAGCTTATAATGAGCATTAACAAGCGGGTTTGACTGGATAACAGGTTGTTTTTCCTGTTCTGTCATAAATCCTCCATTATATTATAGACTATTTTATAGTGTGTCATAATTTGATATTTGTCAAGACTTTTTTAAAAAATGTCATATTTGGAGCAATTTTTGTCATATTTGGAGCAATTTTTGTCATATTTGGAGCAATTTTTGTCATATTTGTATGCGTTTTTATTAATGATTTCAATAAGTTGCCGCTGGGTAAAATATATTTAAAATATATATAAAAAAAGCTAAGGCAGCAGCTTTTATAAATAAGAACCACCCCC
>Ga0209407_1005149_pt1 | contig 10386 bp, 8 predicted proteins | sample AD_JPNHG3_MetaG_FD_184410 | JGI IMG/M metagenome (GOLD analysis project Ga0209407, IMG submission 184410) | Active sludge microbial communities of municipal wastewater-treating anaerobic digesters from Japan - AD_JPNHG3_MetaG (SPAdes) (version 2) | ecosystem: Engineered > Bioreactor > Anaerobic >...
CATAAGTAAAATGTATAATCAAAAAATAACGAAAAAACAATAAAATTAAGAACTCTCTGTTAATCATTTAATCTATTGATCACATTACATAACAAATTAAATCTCACTTGTAGATAAAATCCTCGCCTCCAAAAAAACAAATCACGCAGCAGATACCACCGCATGGGAAAAAGAAATAGACAAATTGGTATACCAATTATATGTGGTTGCTCTTTGAATTATATTGAGCTGCAAATTTCACAGGATTGTGCTTCCCCGCGAGGAAGTCTTATTTTGGCCTCCATTTGTGTACTGGGTACCACCATCCCAGATATTCTTAAACCCTCGTTATGACATGTTTTTGATGAGGGATAAAATGTATCTATTTTTATTACTTTTTTACCTGTCATCGATTCTATAACAAGATTGAAAGGAATATCTTTTAAAGGTTGAAGCATCTGTTTTATGACATTCTCAAGTCTTTTAGTGCATTCGTTGTTAGACATATCTATTTTTCCTTTTGAAAGATTAATATATTTTCTTTTTTCATTACATTATAAAGACCGAAAATTATTTTGTTTATGTTTTTAACCAATTTAAATCCAAGACTTTCCATATATTCAATTGTAAATTCCACCGTTTTAATTTCTTTCCCTTGATAAGTCGCGTTTCCTATAACTATAACAGCATACTTATTGGGCTTAAGTATTCTATACATCTCGCTATACGATTTTTTCATATCTTCATTATAAAGTTCCACTATATTTTTGCCATTTCCTCTGACTCCGATGAAATCATTTCTCATTTTTATTACATCATATCCTAAATCTTTGAATGAATGAGTATCATTTTTAACATAATCAAGAGCAATTGAATATGGTGGCGATGTAATTATCCCATCAATAGAGTTATCAGATAATTTTACATCTCTCGAATCTCCAATTTCAGTTTTTACAACTCCTAAGTTTAAAGCCAGTTTTTTTTGTATTTCTATATAGTCTTTTACCGAGGAAATCATTAAATGCAGATTTTTAATAAAAGAGCTTTTAAAGTCTCTTTTTCTTCTTGAATTGTCGCTTACTGCTAAAAGTCTTGCCATGTTATAGAAATTTCTTACTCTTTCATCAGAACTAAGTTTTTCTATCATTTCATAGTAATTTGTTTCAGTAGAAAACAAATTACTATCAAGTTTAAGAATTACCTCGTCTTTTATTTTTAGAATTTCATCCAAAACATAAATAGATTCTGTTTTTACTCTTCCTTGCATAACACAAAGTGGAGAAATATCTATTCCTATAAAATTTATTCCCAATAACTGAGCTTCAAGTGCTGTTGTTCCACTTCCTGAAAAAGGCTCAAAGACAATGTCACCTTCTTTTAAGCCAATTATATTCAGTAATGCCCTTATCATTTGTGGGTGAAATTTCCCCTTATATGGGTATATCCAATGAGTTAAATATTGATTTACAGAACGAGTTTGATTTTTTTGGATTATATTAAAGTAATCAGTATACTCCCCATTTACAGTTCTAAAATAAGAAGCTCTTTTCTTTATCAACTCTTTTAATTCTTCCGATTTGTTTAATATTTTAAACTCCCTTAATCCATTCGTTACATTAAAATCAGCCCCTAAAGCTTTTAATTCCAATTCTGCCAAAGATAGTTCATAAATAAATTGGACATTATCTAATAGCACTAAATCTTTTTTAGAGTCTTTAATATCCTCATCATAAGCCCAAAATTGACTTTCTGCTCTGTCAATCATTATTTCACCTTTTTGCTTCAATATTTTATTATCCATTAAGTGTATCTCCTTTCAATTTAATGGCAACATTTCATATCATATTACATCCAAACCCCTGTTCGCTTGTAATTCCCTTTAAATACATCCTCGTTTCCTATCAAACTTATTATATTTATTTTATTATATATATATATAAATTATTTCACAAATTGTATATGAGAAAAAGTAAGTATTTAGTATTAAGTGGTTTTTATTTTGATTTTGATAAAGATTTATCAAAAATTATAAAAACAAAAAAAATATTTAAAAATCAAAATATATTAGACTTGATAAGATTTGAGAATTTGAAAAATATACATGATATTGATTTTAATAATTCATTTTTAAACTTTGTATATTTACCAGAAAATATTTTTTATATAGATGGTAATATATTTAGTGGGTTGAATATTATATATATAAAATTTTCTAAATATATATATAGATTAGATGATTATACATTTTATATTAATGATATTAGATATTTAGATTTATCAAAATGTGCTAGATTAAAAACAATTCCATATCAATGTTTTTACAAAAATAATATTAAAAGAGTAAAATTACCTAAATATTTGGAGAATATAGAAGGAGAATGTTTTTTTGAAAATAAAATAGAATCATTAGATTTGTCTAATTGTACTAATTTAAAAAATATTGGACCATTTTCATTTTCTGAAAATCAAATACATCATTTGAAATTGCCTAAAAATATTGAAAATATTGATCGTCAGGCATTTGACACAAATAAAATAGAAGAATTAAATTTATCTAATTGCATAAAATTAAAAGAAATAGAAGAATTATTATTTTATGGAAATAATATAAAAAATATAGCATTTTCTAAAAATATAGAAATAATAAAACATGCAGCATTTCAAATAAATAAAATTGAAATATTGGATTTGTCAAATTGCATAAAATTAAAAAAGATAGAATATTATGCGTTTTCTAGCAATCCATTAAAAGAAATAAAAATATTAGGTAATATTGAAATAGAATATGACAATTATTACAAAAAAGATATATGGAACATATTCGCTAGATATTATAATGATAATAACAAAAAAGAAGGAAACTATAAATTAGAAAATAATGAATGGAAGTGGTATCCATTATAAAAAAAAATAAATTTTGAGAAAAAGTAAGTATTTAATTTTAAGTTCATTTTATATTGAATTTAATGATGATTTAACAAAAATTATTAATATGAAATATTCATTTTGGCCTCAAAATGTGTTGGATTTAGATAGATTTAATAACTTAAAATCTATAAATGGTTTATTTGATTATAAATATTTAAATTTTATTTTTTTACCGTCAAGTGTTACTAGATTAAAACATCATATTTTTAATGGATTTAAATTGAAATTTTTAGATTTATCTAATTATATTAATTTAAAAATTATTGATTCAAAAGCATTTTATAATAATAAAATAGAATGTGTAAAATTGCCCATAAATATTGAAATGATATTAGAAGATGCATTTGTTAAAAATCAAATAAAAAGATTAGATTTATCGCAATGCATAAAATTGAAATCTATTAAAAAAAGTGCTTTTTATGAAAACAATATAAAATATTTGAAATTGCCAGAAAATATAGAAGAAATACATGAAGATGCATTTAAATCAAATGAAATAAAATATTTAACTTTGCCGCAGGGCATTCGATTAATAGGCCTAAATGCATTTTGGGCAAATGAAATAAAGCATATTGATTTTTCAAAATGCATAAATTTAAAAATCATAGAAGATAAATCGTTTTTAGGAAATAAAATAAGAGAACTAAAATTGCCAAAAAATATCGAAAAAATAGGGATGTTTGCGTTTTCAAATAATAAAATAGAAATATTAGATTTATCACAATGTATAAAATTACAAACCATAGAATTATCATTTGATAATAATTTAATAAAAACATTATCTTTACCTAAAAATATAGAAATAATACAAAATTTTGCATTTCGCACAAATCAAATAGAAATATTAGATTTATCTAATTGTATAAAATTAAAAGAAATAAAAAATGCATCGTTTGGAAATAATCCATTAAAAGAAATAAAAATATTAGATAATATTGAAATAGAATATCATGACAACAATGACATATGGAATAATTTTGTTATATGTTATTTAAAAAATAATAAAAAATCTGGTGATTATAAATTAGAAAATAACGAATGGAAGTGGTATCCATTGTAAAAAATAAATTATGAGAAAAAGTAACTATTTGGTGATAAGTTCGTTTTATTTTAAATTTTATAAAAATATAAAATCAAAAAAATAGAATTAAAATATGCAATAAAAAATTATTTTATATATATATAATATTATGGAATTAATTCATAAATCATATAGGTTTCGTTTATATCCTACACAAAAACAGGAAGAACTATTATTAAAACATTTTGGCTGTACTAGATGAGTCTATAATCATTTTCTTCTAAATGATGGTTTAAGAATATCTGGGATGGTGGTACCCAGTACGCAAGCGGAGGCTCAAATAAGACATTTCCTCGGGAATGCACAGGACTATGAAGTTTGTAGTTCAATGTAATTCAAAGAGCAACCACATATAGTAATAATTTCATTTCTCCAAAATCATAATCATCTTCCATAGATATATCATCAAAGATATCATTTAAGATAACGCAGTTTTTATCATTAAATTTAATATATGGAGATAAGATTATATTTTTATAGATATAATTAGCAGTTTTTATTGGTATTTTATTATTAGATATAGATATTATAGTATCTTTTTTTTCTATGTGAGATTGTACGTGTCCAAAATTATTAAAATTATTACTTTTATATATATTTTTGGATATATCAAATTTTTCATCTATAATTTTCCAACCTGAAAATCTTTCCATTATGCCCGTGTTTATATTTAAAAATTCTAATGAATTTAATTTATCATAACTGTTTATATAAAATATTTTTATTTTATTTAATATATTATCTGATAAATCTTTAATAATAATAATTTTATTATCTATTGATGATATGTCAATTGTTAGATCATCATTTCGTATTTCTTTTCCATTACCTAAATACCATTTACAATTTCGTTTTGTTATGATATCATAGTCGGCGTTGGTATTATAAAAAAAGTAATATTCATTGTAGTTAGGATAAAATGTAGTTTCATCATTGTAAATATAAGAATTATAAAAATATACATTTTTATTTTCTATTAGTACTTCATCAATATATTCATTATTGTGATATTCTTTTATTAAAATATTTATTGTGAAATAATGGTTATTTAATTCATAATATTGGCTTTGAATAATTTGTAGTATTTTCTTTAAATATATAGATACCTCATTTACGTTTGCTTCTGCATATGAGTTTATTGTGTATGATTTGTTATTTTGATTATTTTTAAATGTTATTGAAAAATGTAAATTGTCATAAATATAATCTGATTTTATATTTAGAAATGTATTTGCATATAATGATATATAATCTAATTCTATACTATTTGATGCCTCTAAAAACTGTATATCTGTTATCATTTTTTTTTATATATATATAATTAAAAAAATGGCAAACAGAGGAAGACCTAAAAAAATAAATTTAGAAACAATAGAAGATGATTTTTTGAGTAATACATCAGGATTAAATCTAATGAATACTATAAATATAGATAATATGGAAGGATTTAATGATGATAATGAGACTAATAATTTGTCGAATAATAATGAAAAAATAAAAAAGATAAAAGACGATTCTGATATATTAGCAAAAAATTTATTAGAAAATATTGTTAATACATATGTCACAGATGATGACACAATTAATAAAAAATATATACAAGATAAACTAAAAATAGATACAATATTATTATCTAGTTTAATATTTCAATTAAGTGTCAATAATATAGCTGTTAATGATATTATGAATGAAACTCGTAGCGGTAACACAAAATCTACATTTTATATGTCTTTGGCATCATTAGAAAAATCTAAAATAGAAATTATAAAACAGATAGATTCATTTTTATATAACATAGATATTACATATAAAAATATATTAGAAAATATGAATAATGAAAAAGAAAAATCTAAGGCAGAAACAAAATCTTCTGATAACAATTATAGAAATACAAAGGATATGCTAAAAGATATTTTGCATGACGATGATAAACAATTATAATATATATGGATAAAAGATATATACAAAAACGCAATGTAAAAAATGTTAATTTAGATAATATTAATAATGAATTAGTATGGACAACAGAAAAAGTTAACGAATGCATAGAGCAAATAAACAAATATGATAGATATGATGGAGAACTACCATTTTATGAAAATTCATTAAAATATAGAGCTAGCAATATTCTATTCAAATATACAGATGAGGAATTAGAAATTATTAAAAGATGCTCACAAGATATAGTATTTTTTGCAAACAACTTTTGTAAATATACTATGGATGATGGCATCGGACAAATAACATTGCGTCCATACCAAGAAAAAATATTAAATAATTTTAAAAATAATAGATTTAATGTTGTACTAGCTGCTCGTCAGTCTGGAAAAACATTAACATCTGTAATCTTTATTGCTTGGTATTTATTATTTAATATAGATAAAACTGTTTTAATGCTAGCAAATAAATTTATTACATCAAAGGATAATTTAAATAAACTAAAAATTATTTTAGAAGAGTTACCATTTTTTTTGAAACCGGGAATTTTGGTAAATAATGTTATGGAAATGCGTTTTGATAATGGATGCAGGGTTTTAGCTATGACAACAACAAAAAATACTGCAATTGGATTTACTATTCATTTAGCATACTTAGATGAATTTGCTCATATTGAACAAAGCATGGTTGAAGCCTTTTATAAATCTGTATATCCTACGTTATCATCATCAAAAATATCACGTATTATTATATCTAGTACACCAAATGGAAAAAATAAATTTTGGGAAATATACAAAGGCGCCGTAGAACATACAAATGAATACGTACCAAATAAAATAGATTGGTGGGAAGTTCCTGGTAGAGATGAAGAATGGAAAAAAAAAGAAATTGCAAATTTAGGATCAGAAGAATTGTTTAATCAAGAATATGGAAATCAATTTCTATTGATGAATAAACCATTATTTAGCTATTCATTACTAAATTATATCGAACGAATAAAAGAAACATATATATTTAAAGAATTAATACCATTTGAAAATGCATGCATTGATTATTCCGAATTAAAATTTAAAAAATCATTTGATATTTATAATATAGATATGGAAAATGACCATTTTTTATTCTGCGTAGACATTGCTGATGGAGTTGGACAAGACTATAGCATTATAAATATATTCAAAATTGAACCAATGAGCATTACTAAAATTAAAAAAGTGTCAGACATATCTATTAAAAACGAATCATCGTTTTTTAGAATAAATCAGGTAGGACTGTTTAGATCAAACACAAAAAATATAGAAGAGTTTTCTAAAATATTAGAAATATTATCATTCGAGGTTTTTAATCCATATAATATACAAATTTTATTGGAAATTAATTTTAAAGGAGAATTTATAATAAATAAAATATCAAATAATATAAATTATTATGATGATATAATATTCCATACGCACCATAGTGAAACAAGAAAAAATAAATCGCAAGGTATAAAAATAACAAGCAAAAATAAAATACTATATTGCCAACAACTAAATCATTTTTTAAATAAGAAAATTATTATCCTAAACGAAGAAGAAACATTTACAGAAATGTGTAATTTTGTTATAGACAATAATACATATCATGCACAGTTTGGTCATGATGATATTATATCATCATCAATATTGTTATCATCATTTTTATACTCCGAAGAATTTGAAAATATAATATATGATATGTATGATAAACTTGATGAAAAATATAAAAAAGAAATTAATCAAAAATTATATAATGTTAATATATATATAAATACAAAAGAAAAAGAAAAACAAAAATATGAAATATATGAAATTTTAAAAAATATAAATGATGAAACTCTGATAAATGAATTTAAACAAAAATTTGGTTATGACGAAAATGATTTGGATATAACAGATTTGAATTTTTATTTGTAAAAAACAAATGGAATATGAGAACACGTAAATGCTTAATTTTATCACCATTATTTTTAATTTTTAATAATGATTTATCAGAAATTACAAATGTTAAAGAATCTTTTAAAAATCAAAATATTTTAGACTTATTCAGATTTGATAAAATAAAAAGTATAACGGAATATAAATTTAATGGATATAATATTAATTTTGTATATTTACCTAAAAATATAGAAAAAATAGAATATTGTGCATTTTATAAAAATCAAATTCAGATATTAGATTTATCATATTGCATAAATTTAAAAAATATTGAAGAATATGCTTTTAATTTAAATCAAATAAAACAATTAAAATTACCTAAAAATATTGAAATAATAAATATAAGTGCTTTTGATGAAAATCAAATAAAAAATTTAGATTTATCAAATTGTATAAAATTAAAAAATATTGGAAGATATACTTTTATAGAAAATCAAATTAAACATTTAAAACTGCCTAAAAATGTTGAAACGCTAAGCTTCGCCTCATTTGCATATAATAAAATTCAAAATTTAGATTTATCAAATTGTATAAAATTAAAAAATATTGAAGAATATGCTTTTAAAGAAAATCAAATTAAACAATTAAAATTACCCAAAAATATAGAAATATTAGATAAGTATACCTTTTTTATCAATCAAATAGAAATATTAGATTTATCAAATTGTACTCAACTAAAAGAAATTGATGAAAATGCATTTTTAAATAATCCATTAAATGAGATAAAAATATTAGATAATATAAATATCGATTATTATGAAAACAACGATGATTTATGGAACAAATTTGCTAAATATTATCATAAAAATGACAAAAAAGCTGGCGATTATAAATATATAGATAATAAATGGCAATGGTATCCATTATAAATTTTATATATACTAAAAAATGATTACAAAATGATTACAATAGGTAATATTTATGATGGTAATGATCAAAATTTATTTGATAAATGGATGACATCTATATGTGATGATATATCATTTTTACCGCAAAAACCAGAATTAATTATAGTAAATAAATCTAAAAATCAATTAATCACATCTTCATATTCTAATTATTTTTCTAAGATTAAAATAATAGAAATAGGAAATTTTTATAATCCAACTTTATTAGAATGTTATTATAATATAATAAGATCATCATCCTATAAAATAATACATTTTCGTGATAAAAATATAATTCCTCCTAAAAATTTATTAGAAAAAATGTATAATGTATTAATATCAGATGATGTTGATGCTATTAGAGGATTATATGACGATGTACTTCAATCAAATTATGATACTTCTAAACTGAATAATCTACAATATTGCAATATAGATTTTATCATTTTTAAAAAGAATAATGTATCTTTAACAAATAAAATAACAAATAAAGATGAGATTTTTTTAACAAAATGTGAAATAAATATAATACTAAATACAGAATATAATATAAAAAATAATGACATAATCTTAAAAGATTTAAATATTAATTATAGTCAAGATCATAAAAATAACAAAAAAAATTCAATAGCTATATGTATACCTTTTTACAAGCGTCATGAAATCACAGATTTTGTATTTAACTATTATCATAGGTTACAAGAAGAACTAAAATATTTCATAGATATAATAGTAATAACAGCTGGATCTGAATTTGAAATATCCAGAAAATTAGCAGAAAAATATAATTTTGTTTATATAGAAGTTTCGAATAATCCATTATCACAAAAACATAATGCTTTATATTTGAAGGCAAAAGAATATAATGTTGATGCTTGTCTAAAAATAGATTCTGACAATATAATATCAAAGGAATTTTTTTATTTTTATAATAATTTAATAAAAGAAGGATATGACTATGCTGGTATATTAGATTGTTATTTTGTTGTAAAAGATAACGTCATATATTTTAAAGGATATGATAGCAAACGATTAAATGAACCAGTTGGCACAGGAAGATTTTTATCTAAAAATTTATTAGAAAAATTAGATTGGAAGCCATGGGGTAATATTGAAATAAATAATATATTCGATAAAAATTTAACTAATATATTAAAAAAATTTAATATAAAGACAAAGGTAATAAAATGCGAAGATATAAATGGTTATAACATAGATATAAAATCAAATGCACAACTAACAGATCTAAATTGTTTTATCAGTGATAAAATAGAACATGTAAATTTATATGATACATTTAATAAATTATTTAATATAGAAAAAATAAAAAATGTATTATTCGAATATGATATTGATAAATTATCTAAAATTAAACATACAATATATGATAAAAAATTTTTACAAGAGACAACATTATTTTCAATAGTGATTCCTACGCAATGGAATCTGAAAAATATTAATGATTTTGAATATTTTTTAAATACAATAGATAAATCAAAATATGTTGGAGAAATAATTTTAATAGATAATGATAATAAAAATATAAAAATAGATTTATCAAAATATAAAAAAATAAAACATATTATAAATAATGAAAATATTTTTGTTAATCCATCAT
>Ga0209407_1005152_pt1 | contig 10383 bp, 17 predicted proteins | sample AD_JPNHG3_MetaG_FD_184410 | JGI IMG/M metagenome (GOLD analysis project Ga0209407, IMG submission 184410) | Active sludge microbial communities of municipal wastewater-treating anaerobic digesters from Japan - AD_JPNHG3_MetaG (SPAdes) (version 2) | ecosystem: Engineered > Bioreactor > Anaerobic...
AATATCGGATACGATGGAATTGTAAAAGGTGTTATCGGTACATGGTTGACACTTGCAGAATATGACAAAAATGGAATTGTTAAATTTGTTAAGACAGAACAAGTTGACGGCAAAAAAATATTACCAGATGTTTGGTATATATTAAAAAATAAAAAATTTACGGAGGTCAAATGAAATCTAAAGTACTTCGTATCTTACTACTTGCCATAATCGGATTATTCGCCTGTTTGACAATTTATGCTCTAATGGAAATTACTAGTTATTATATCCAGTATCATGTCCTCTCATTACAATCTCCAATAATAATTCAATTCCCTATAAAAGTTAGTCCCCGTGAAGTAACACCAAGAGACTGGGAGAGGTTTCCTGATACCCCTGACGCTTCACCAACGCCTCTAAAACAAACGAAAACTAGTGAAGTGGAGAATTACAGGTGTAAAGACGTTATCGATCAAATAAGGTGCATAGGTGAAGCCCTAGGCAGGGATAATCACACTATTAGCCAGATGATAGAAATAGCTAGAGCCGAGAGCCAGTTTAATGAGAAGGCAAAAAATCCAAATTCTACCGCAAAAGGTGTATTTCAAATAATTTCATCAACGTGGAAACATAATAAATGTGATGGTGATATCTTCAAAGCCGAAGATAATATCAGGTGTGCCTACAAAATCCAAGAGAGAAGTGGATTTAACCAGTGGGAAGTATTTACTAATGGAGTAGCAAAAATGTGACCTACCCAAGATATTACATAAAATTCATTTTTAATCATAAACCTATTAGATCACTACACACAAGCAAATCATCAAGAATTGTGTATTTGACGTGCGGGGGCAATTCTAATTTTAAGTGGAATAGGGCTTACCTCAAAATTCGATACACTCCTAAATACTACAATGACGGTTATTATACTAACAAGAAAGACTTAATGTATGCTTTTAAATATTTTAGAGAAATCGAAAAGGAGTTCAAAAGGAATTAAATAAATTATGCAAATAGAAAAACAAACTTGGTATAAGGATGGTAACAACTATGTCTTTGTCAATCTTCGGGAGCCATATTGGAGTGCTTATCAGAAATACGCTGAGTTTGGATGGCCTGATGGCGTCCCCGGAATAGGGTTGTCAATGAAAGGGGTCAACATGGCCAGAAAAGATGGATGCGGTATTATTGTCCACATAGAAAAATATGGCACGTATAGGATTAGCCCCAACAAGATAGAGAAATATGCTAATCAAAACTTCATCTACAAGGTAAGTGAGAAAATATATTTGTGGGAGTTTCCTAAATCAGAATTTGATATAATTAAGGAGTCAGATTATGAAAAACAAGAAAGCGAAGAAAAGGAAGCAAAAAGAGAAATACAAATTCACCAAGACCTTCTATCTCTAATTTGATCTAATTATGATCAAAGATAAAGTCTTAAACACTAACTTCAATTCAAATATACTTTATGGATCTTTTCAGGTGGCTAAATATCTCGGTATTCGCAAAGATTATGTCGGCTTTAGTAACTTTTTTAGATTTTGTGGTGTCCCTAGTATTAAAAATTCTAGAGGGATTAAAGTTTACTTTATGACCAAGGGGCAAGCTAGAGAATTTTGGAATTATATTAAAAATGCAAAAAAAATTTTCAGGAGGAATTGAAATGAAATTTAATGATTTCCCAAATGATGAGTGGCTTGATCTAGAAGACAAGCTTAATTGGGAAAAAAACCGAGCTAAATCATTAGCTGGTCGTCATAAATATGACCATAGGAAATAGAGAAGATAAAGCAACAAAAGTTAAAGTAAGAGAGCAGGTTATTATTAATCAGGTATTACAGTTTTTAGCCCTGAAGGGATGTTATGCTTGGCGAAATAATACTGGGGCAATGAAAATCGGCCACCGTTTTGTCCGTTTTGGTCATAAAGGCATCGCCGATATTATCGGAATAATCCCAAAGACAGGGCAATTTTTGGCAATTGAGTGCAAAACTAAAACAGGCAAGACAACACAATTTCAAGAAGATTTTTTAAAAGCAATCAGGGACAGAGGTGGTTTAGCGTTAGTGGTGCGTGATGTATCGGAGATTGAAAATATATTTTAACTGAAAAACCCGCCAAAGCGGGTTAATCAGGCAATAAGTTGTTACATTTATTACAATATGGACAATGACTATTATATCACAACTCCAAATAATAAAAGAACAATGGATTTTATTATTCCCAATAAACAAAACCCTTTAATTATTGCGGAAAGCTCATTTTTGGTAACAACTTCATCTGGGCAAGGCGATAAATCAAAAACAGAGATTTCTATTGATTCACTCATTAAGGCTCATTATCCAAATGCAAAGTTTGTAGGATTCGTTGATGGTATTGGCTGGTATGTTAGAAAAGGTGATTTAAAAAGAATGGTTACAGCTTATGAAGATGTTTTCACTTTCCATAAGGAAGAGTTAAAAAGGTTTGAGAAACTTCTGAGAGAAACATTACTTAAAAAATAATAGCTATGCTCGATAACTGTACCAATAAAATAATAAAAGGAGATTGTCTAGAATTATTTAAAAAAATTCCAGATAACTCTGTTGATATGACTTTTGCGGATCCACCTTTTAATTTAAAAAAGAAATATAATGGTTATAAGGATAGTCTTGAATTCAAAGAATACATTGAATGGTGCGATAAATGGATTGGAGAAATGGTAAGAATAACAAAGCCAACTGGATCAATATTTGTTCATAATATACCAAAATGGCTTTCTTACTACGTTAAACTTCTAAATGAACACGCTCATTTTAAACATTGGATTGCATGGTATGCTCCAACATCCCCAATGGGTAAAAGTTTACAGCCCGCACATTATGGTATTTTGTTTTACGTAAAAGATTCTAAAAAGACAAAAATTTATGAAATAAGAATGCCTCACGAAAGAGAAAGAAAGTCGGATTATTTACGAAAAGATTATGGTGGGAAAAAGGCAGGGTTACATCCATTTGGTCCATTAGTGTCAGACGTCTGGACTGATATTCATAGAATTAAACACAATAAATACAGAGATGAACACCCTTGCCAATTACCAGTTCCTTTGTTGGAAAGATTGATTTTAATGACAACAGACGAAGGAGATATTGTTTTAGATCCTTTTGTAGGAACAGGTACGACAGCAGTCGCCGCAAAAAAACTAGGCAGGAAATATATTGGTTTTGATTTAGATCAAGAATATAAAACAATTAGCGAAAATAACCTGAAGAAAGTTCAACCAGATTCAAAAGTCGGTGGATCATGGGTTAGTTTTCATCTGGGAGAAATTAGAACAATAAGAGATAAGGATTGGGCAAACCTATCAAGTTATTTCGAAATCCCCAAAAATATTAAAGATATTGACTTTACAAAGATAAAATTAAAAAAGGAATAAATCTAAATGTTAAATCTAAATCTTCCCATTGTTCAGTAGTCCATTTTTTTATCTCTCTATTATCTTGTTTAATATTTTTCATATTTGTTTTAATCTCTCTCTTATAATATTCACATACTTAGGTTCTTTTTCTATTAAAATGTAATTTCGGTTTAAGTTTATACAAGCAATAGCGGTTGTTCCACTTCCAGCAAAACAATCTAATACAGTATCATTTTCATTTGAAAAGTTTTTAATTATTGTTTCGGCTAATTTCAAAGGAAATACAGCAGAATGTCCTTTAATTTTTGAATTAACTCTATTTATTCTCAATATGTTTTGTAATTCTCCCCTCTTAAAAGTAGAATTTTGAATTACACGACCACACTTTTTATCATCTTCCATTATAAGTATAAATTCATAAGAACTATTTAATACCTTTTCGTGCATAGCTGGTTGTCCAAATCCCTTATCCCAAATAATTATATCTTTTATATCCTTACTGAAATCACCTATTATTTTAAAAAATGCTTCTTTACTACCAGTAACTATTTGAAAATTATAAATAACAATCTTAGATATTCTAAGCATTTCATTTATACATTTTTTGTGAAAGTCATAAAACTCATCTATTGGTAAAGCATCATCAAAATTACTATATTTTTTACTAAAATGTTCACTCTTTTCACGAGTAGTATATTTTCCGTTTCTAATTCTTGTTCTCATATTATATGGGGGAGAAGTAAAAATCATATCAATACTTTTATCTGGTATATCTTTCATTACCTCTAAACAATCACCACAGATTACTTGGTTTAATTCCATATTCTTCCTATTTTCCAACCAATAACAAATAAAACTTTTCATTATTATCTTTTGGGGGTTTTGTTTGGGGATAATGCTCAAACTGCTTTGGGTTCAGTTCTTCTATAGTTTTATAACCATAAAATATGCCACCACGAATAGCCAGAAAATTCCAATAAGTATGGCATAAATTATCTAAATAAACAAGGTTTTCTCTATGAGATGAGCCACCCATTGAAGCAGGTAGAATATGATGTGCTTCTAATACGTCGTGATGCTTATTACTAGGTTTACGCCCACAATACTCACAACAATATCCCGCTTCTCGTTCAGCATTACGTTTTACTTCTTTTGAGAAGGGCATATATTTCTTCTAACTTCTATATTTTTCAAAACTTCTTCTCTTAATTGACAGTCTCTTTCATTACGTTCACAAAAAAATTCAACATAATGAGAGTTTAATACCGATAGTTTGTCATCATCTGACAAATCATTATCTAAGATATAACAGCACCAACGACAACGCTCCATCTAAAAAATTTAGAATGGTAATTTAATATCCCACTTATCACGGATATATTTTGATACAGCAGTGATTGTGCCAACTAATCCAGCAAGTAACGCAGGATAAAAAGAAACTACCCACAGGGATTTTATGAAACCACCAAATCCAAGTTTGATACCGGTTTGGATACACTCTTTTAGATCAGAGTTAGAAACAAACACAGCAAAAGTAACAATGAACGTAGTTAAAGCATTCCGTCCTAAACGGCGGAGAGCGGCTTTAATATTATTCATTTCTTCTATTTTTTGTAGGCTTATATCTTTCATGCTAATCATTTTTTTGATTTAAAAAATAACTTTGGTTTGCCTTTAAAATGTTTTTTTACCATTTTTTTAGCAGCCCCATATAAAAGATTTTTTCCAAATTCTCCAAAACGGATGTCATCGGAAAAGAGCTTATATATATTGCTGCGACGGAGGATATATCTTGTATACTTTCTATGTAGGGACGTATGACATTGTTTACACAAGGTAATTAGATTCGATGGGCTATTATTTTGTCGATCTGTATCTATGTGATGACAAATAATCTGATTAGTTTTCTGCCCATCTTCTTGACATCCACAGCATTGACAAGTATAGTTATCCCTCTCTAGGGCTATGAGTCTATTTTTCCAAAAAACACGAGGATAAATTTCATGGTTTTTCTTGACTCTTTTACAATTACTACAAAACAGATAGTGATTACTTGGGGCTAAAAACTGCACACCGCAATTTTTACAAATACGAACATACCGATTTTCTGGCATATATGAGTATACCATTCACTGAATGGCAGTCAAGAATGTAACTGCTAAGATTTTAATGTGCCAAAAATCTTTTAATGATGATTTTTATCAAGTCAAATGTTTTAATATTGTTTATGGATGTAGGTTCTTGTCCTTTCAATTCATTATATTTCGATAATAAAGCATTGTATTTATCGTTATATTCGTTACATTGATCTAATATTCTTGCTTTTAATGTGGAGATTTCCTCCTTTTGTTTTTCTACTATATTGTCTTTCAACCAATCGGCTGCTTGCCTTATTTGTCCTTCGGTTAATTTTCTCTCTCTAATAAAATCTAAAATACGTTTTTCTTCTTCTGTCATATTTTCTATTATACTCTTAAAGTGTAGCCAACCCAAGACGTTTTTGTAATAATGGTTACGTAATTCGGTAACACCACTGCCGTTCATCTCAGTCCAGTTCTGCTCAAAGGTGGTAAATTCACTTTGGGTAGCTGAGTCGACGATACCAACGTGGCCATAAGTGCCTATATCCCAGATCAAAATATCGCCCTGTTCAGGTACTCCCGTAGGTGTATTTTCTATCCTATCAAAATACTTTGTTAAATAAGTATGCCATATATCTTTAGCACCCTTAACCGGAGGTGATTGAGGAATATTAAGAACTTCTTTACAATACATCCGGTACACATCAACACACTGAAAACCAAATGATCCGTCGAAGTCGATGCCTTTGCCTAACCATTTTTCCTTAAATTGTTTATATGTCATTTAGTAAAAGCACTGATTATTGTTTGCTTTAGCAATGCTCCTATGGCTCCTCCTGTAATACCAGAACCAATCATATAACCTATCATTTTCATTCTATCTTCCCACATAATCCCCACTTTCTTTTTAATATCTTTGTATTCATCATCATTTTTGACAACATAATTAAGACTTAATTTTATATCTGCGATATCCTTGGCCATTTCCTTTTGTCGCTCGTCAATGCGGATGAGAAGATCGTTATTTTTTACCATATTACATGAAGGCAAAGAAGCCGCCACTTGGAACTGTTAACGTTGAATCTTGTTTTGAATCTAAATCAGGGTATGTAGTCCCAGTAACAGAAGAATAATAATCACAATGAATTCGACCAAGTGCTCCATTACCGCCAGCGAGTCCATTTGCCCCCGCTAAACCACCTTCACCGTGGGCAGCCCAAACTTTATTACTTCCTAAGTCTGCTGATCGGCATTTAATTAATATCGAACCACCTGCACCGCCACCACCTGCTACTCCATAATTGGGCGTTGTACCACCTTTACCACCATTCACTGTAATTGTTGCCGAGCTTGAGACTTTTAGCTCTTTAACAAAGAGAAGGATAATGCCACCACCTGATCCACCACCACTAGCAGCATAGCTGTAACGTTTTGATCCACCACCACCGCCACCGCCGAATACCATATTGGTCAATTCAGCATTACCGGCACTAGCCCCCTTCGTTCCCTTACCCGTTCCATTACCATCATTGCCATCAGTACCATTGCCACCACCTGCTCCGCTGCCAGCATTAGTGCCATCACCACCTGCCCCTCCACCATTGCCATTAGCGGATCGGCTATATGTGCCATAGCCGGAAGTTCCTTCACCTTGACTAGCTGGACCATCATCACCATTACCTGTGTATCCATCACCGCCCCGAAATCCTCCCCCTGTTCCTTTTCCCGAACGGCCACCAGGAGAAGAAAAAGAGGAGCCATCACCACCAGTATTAAACCAATTACCGCTAAATGTTAAAGGTCCGTTGCAAGCTAAAGCTCCGATACCACCAACAGAGCCATCCCAAGAATAAGTCGTTAATGTCTCTGAAATTGTCCCTGATGTATATTGTGGTATTAAGACGGCTTGAGCTCCAGTGCCATACGAATTAACCAAAGCCCTGTCAGCTGTAAAAGAACCTGAACCAGTACTAACAACATGAACTACTTCCCAATTACCAACACCTGATCCTTGCGATTGAATTAAAAGTATTAAATCACCAATATCTACTGAAAGGTTAGTAGTTACCGTAGTGCTACCCGATGTCCCTGTCATCGTGGCATAAGTATTTATTGTCCCTGAGATAGAATTGGGACTACCGTCATGTCCATTACCCCAATCTATAAATTGTGCCATAAGGTTTAACTAACGGCGACACACCGCCATTTGGAGGTTGCCGAGTTCCAGAAAAATCCAACATCTAAGCGGACATTTGCAACAGTAGTCGTCGGTAATGAGACATTACCACTAGATTCAAATTTTGATCCCCAATTGATTGTTCTAGGTGTCCCGTTATCAGTAATATCAATCCTTAATGTATCTCCCTCATTTGGTGTACCAGTCAAGTTAGTTGTCATCGAGGTTATATTTTGAGCCAATCCAGTGATATGGGCGACATCAGTTGTATTTGTATTTATTGCTGGTTCTGCCGCTTGAGTAACAGTCGGGCATCTCTTCTTTATACGTTTATTAGTCAATGTTTGAGTTGCCGCTATAGCCACTAAAGTATCACTAACCGTATCGGGTATAGTCATCAATTTAGTCTTTTCTGCATCCTGATAGAATGAAGCAATAACTGGCGTAGTTAATGTTTTATTACTAAGGGTTACAGCATGGTTTTTAAATACGAATTCATCACTGGCGGTTAGAAGTGGTAATGTAACCACCCTATTGGCTGTTAATTCATTTACGCCGAGTACATATTGATGGTCTGAAGAAGTATCATTAATCTTTGGAGTTGTTAGAACTACATCTGCCTTAATAGTGCCATCTTGATTAAAAGCTGTTAAAAACGCATCTACCAAATCATTCCAGCCTCTGGCTGTAACTAAAACTTCTACTACTTGACCTGCGGCATGAGCTTGAGCATTACCCTCTACACCCCGAATACAATTAATTAAATTATCACCTGATACAACACCGATAACCGTTTCATCAACTCCACCTGTTGTTTTATTTCCACTAACATCAACTCTGTTTATAGTTACCACTACTGCCGTATCAGTAGGTAATCCTGCAGTTGAAGATAATGGTATAGTTTCTACTATTCCGTCTGCAACACCAGCTGAACCTATAGCTCCAACCCATCTAGGGCTTAACTTCTTTAACTTATCTGTATTTGCTGCACTCATATTATTAAAAAAGCCGTCAAAACTGACGGCATTACTAACGAATAAGTATTTGCTGTAATAATTATACTATACTTCGTCATTTTAACCAACTTCTAGGTGTCCTTTTGGGGAGTAACCGTCCTTTTGTTTGAATTGATAATATAGTAAATTTCGCTCCTAGGGATGAGGTGTAGATTTTATGTTGAACGGCATATACTTTTTTCCTGATTTTGATTGCCTTTTTAGAAGTTGCTTGGGTAAAAGCAGTCGGAATGTTATTAGTATCTGAAGCAAGAAAATCAGATGCTAAATCTGTTGATGGTCCAGAATTAGATATCGCCGATGAAATAATTGATCTCGACCCTATAACAGAAAACCCTTTGTCGGCTTCTATGCCAAGAATTTCATAGGTTAAATTTCCTTTCTGTCTCCCTAGCTCAATGAGACTCTCCTTAGTTTTCATAATATCTGTTTTGTCCTTAGATACTGGTATAAGTGGTGAAATATAACTTTGAAGAAATGGTTGTCCAAAATCACTTTCTATCTTTTCACTTATTTCCCACAATCTGTTACCTGACGCAGGTACAGCAAGGAAATGAGAGGCATTTGTAGCAGTGTTTGACTCAGTATATTCCAAGAATGCTTTTACCCCCTTATCCCACTTATAAACCCAATTATTCCGCTCTAGATCATATATAAAAATAATATCATTTTTCGAGCCTTCTGCTGCTGAGAAAAATATTTTACCTTCGTAATAATACGCACAAATATCGTCAATTTTAGCCTGATTAAATGATCTGTAATTAGGTCTGATAGGTTGAGAGGTTTCATCTGTCGATAGAACATTCAACATTTGGGGTTTATTCCGTAAGAAAAATACGCCCTTTTTATTAGCAAAACCGATATTGTCTCCAGCTTTTACCACAGATGAAGGTGAATTTGTCCCAATGGAGCCAACAACTTTATACACTGTCGGTAAAATAAACGTTACATCGGATACTGTTACTGAATCGAGGGAAATTTGCCAGATAGCTCCAAGTCCCTCCGGTGAAGAGCATAGCACGGTTGTAATAGGATCACCTTTTCCTGTTTTATAGTGAACTATAGCTCTTGGAATTTCCTTACCGCCCTTTTCGAGATCAACCGAACCACCACCGTAGAATGGTGAAAATGAACCAAGATGTTGTCCAGCACCAGTCCAATATACTGTATAGGGATTATTAGGATCACCAACACCCCAAAGACGGTTACCTGATATTTCCATGTGAGTAAACTTAGGGGCAGCTGTAGTGTTATCATCCGGGACTTCGATATATTCATTCCAATTGACAGTCCCAATGTCAGTGTAACTGTTAGTGGGTGAATCTCCCAAATATACCTCATATCCCGATTGATCATAAGCATAGATACGGTATCTAGTCGCTTCACTAATAGCACTCCATGTAAGGGTAACATACTCTGTATCCTCCTCCCAAGTTGATCTTTCCTTGTCGACATTGACAGTTACTTCATTTGATCCTTCCGTTTCACCTACGTCATTTATGGCAGTTATAACATAGTAATAATTATATGATCCTGATGATAAACCAGTTACGGAGGCTTGAAGATCATCTATCGGATCAATCTCAGTGTATTTTTTTAAATCAGTACCATCATATCTAACTAAATCATCATATCCATTACAGATATACAATTCAGATTTTATTTGTATAAATGAAGGCTTTTTGTTAGGAGTTAGACCTGTTCCGATTATTGTCCATGGTTCACCATTAA
>Ga0209407_1005166_pt1 | contig 10362 bp, 21 predicted proteins | sample AD_JPNHG3_MetaG_FD_184410 | JGI IMG/M metagenome (GOLD analysis project Ga0209407, IMG submission 184410) | Active sludge microbial communities of municipal wastewater-treating anaerobic digesters from Japan - AD_JPNHG3_MetaG (SPAdes) (version 2) | ecosystem: Engineered > Bioreactor > Anaerobic...
GTTTCCGGTGCAAACTCGCCAGAGATTCAAACCGCCCCCACCTATCCAGCCCGTCGCCACCTCGGACCACGAGGCACAGCAGGCACAGGCCATCCGTCCTCTCCGATGTCCATCCGCTGCTTCTGCCCGAGGTCTTCAAGCGTCTTCAGCTCATGACATCCAGCGCACAGGCATTGCAAGTTGTCGTCCTCATTGCCCCCGCCGTTGGCCAGAGCGAGGATGTGATCCACCTCAGTAGCCAAAGCAGTGCGGCATCGAACGCAGATTGGCGAAGCAGACAACAGACGATGTCGCAGACGTTGAAGCGCTCGCCCTCTGATGCGCTCTACTCGCTCCATGCAATGCTTTCGACTGACGCAAAAAAGCCCGAGCCATGCTTCCATGTCGGGCTACTCTGGGCGCACCTATCCCCGCTGATGATACTTCCATAGCTAGACGCTATTGTCAACCGAGAATCCCTTTGCGCATGAAAGCCCGCTGCAGCGCGCTATGGGCCTGTTCCAGCATCAACCCATAGTCACGCATACGATAAACAGAAAAAACGTAGCAGCGATGTATTGCGGCCTTCTGCGCCGGCACTCTGAGGTCATCAATGCACCGATCAACGATCACGCATCGTTGCGCCTCTGCCTCGTCCTGCTGTTCGTCGCTGCTGTCTGCTGTGACTACCTGCGGCCCTGATTGCAGCCCGCATGATTTGCCGGGATAGTACGTCTTCGGGTCGTGGTGCTTTGTCCATTCGGCCCATTCGGTCAGGAGTGTCTTCGTCTTCTCAGCCCGGTAGTCGTCAAGCAGGTTCATGCGTTTCCTTTTCTACAATCATTGCCATAGCCACCCGTTCAGCCTCCTCGCGCGTCATGCCCGCGCAGTACTGCAGAATGCCGGCCCGCTCCTCGTATGCCTCGCGCTGGTCGTCACTCACCCTTGTACCCCCTGCACCGCTGCAAAACCTCCGGCAACCCAGGCCGATACCCGACCACAGCAGAAACGACGCCACCAGGGCGAGCTACTGAGCAAACAATGCCCCGTAGGTTTGCGCACTGCGCGCATGTGCGGCGATCGTCGTCGCCTGAATGGGTAGGTAGCTTCATGCATTTTTCTAGCACGTCTTGCAGCGCTGCGCGCTTCATTGCTCGCGCCCCAATGCCGACATGCAGAGCCGTTTTGTCTGCTCAAAGTCAAAAGACTCAGGGAAGCTGGCCCAGGTGTGGATCACTTTCAGCGCCGACCGAAGCCCTTTGATTACCTCAGAGGCAGTCATCGTCACGTCGACGCGCGGATCGTCTAGAGCGCAGCTGATGTACCGTAACTCTGTCTTGAGGGCCAAGATTGTGTCCGCTTTGTCTATGGGGTGCTCTATCTTCTCCACGGCAAGTATCGACGCCCGAATCTCGGCAACAGCAGCCTCAAGGTCAGATATGCGCTTGCTGTCATTCACCCTTGCCGATGCGCTCTTGTGCGTTCCATCAAAAAGCCCCTTGCGGAATGCCGCCTCGACAAGAGCCTGCCACCTCCTTTTGTCAAGTTCGTCCATGTGCTCGTAGCCGAACGGTATCGGCAACGTCTGCCAAAGCTCATCGAAAGTCATCGTCCTCGCTCCAATTCTTCGCACACTGAGCAACGCGTCGTTTTCTCGTCGGCTGCGCTCAAGCTCTTGTTGCTGACCAGCAGCCAGCACAGGCTTACCGAGTGATCGTAAAGGCACTTGCTGGCTCGCCAAAAATGGGACTCTGACGCGTCCGGAATCTTGTCGCTTGTCTGCCATGCGCTGTATTTCATGCGTCCCACGTCCTTAGAAGAGGATTACGGACGTCCACGTTTTTTGGTCCGGCGTATGTTCCTGCGTCGAGTTTTTGCACGATCTTGTCAGCAACGTCATACACCGCCTGCGGATTGCTAACCATGCCTTTGACGCGGACCTTCACGGGTCCGCGCTTCGTGCCTTTGCCGCTAGCAGTTGGGACCACCTCGAAGATTCCGACCGAGAATGTTCTGTAGCCAATGCCGCATCCTGTGTGCGGCGCGCATTGCCCGCTGTATCCGTGCTGTGTCATGCCGCCTCCACCAACCAAACAGGCCACCACTTCCCGCCGACGAACAGCGTGTCGTCACCGATTGCGCCGACTGGCATAAGCTCCGGCCGGCCGATGATGCGGACGTACTGCCCGAGGATGAATTGGCTGGTTGCAATTTGCATATTCCGCCTTCCTGTCTAGGTATACCCAAAACATCAATTGCCCGATGGTGAGGCCCTGAGCGAAAGGCGAACCCATCCCAAAGGAATGGCGTTTACCTTACGAGATTGCCCGACGGAGCCGGCCCCTCGCTGCGGCGATTCCAGACTTTCATCCTCATTTGCTGCCTGCTGCTTTGCAGGCTTGAGACTGGCTACAGTCCGCAAAATCCGACTTCCCGACGCGCTCTGAAATCCACCCACGCTGCCACCCGTCGCTTTCTTGTGGCCCTTCCAGCGCCGCCGTTCAGCGGTTATCCCTCACTACTCGGCGCCGTTTGCTGCTTCAAATCTTTGCCAGTTCCCTCCGCAATTCCTGAGCGAATCGAAATGTACCGAGGCGTCTATGCCAGTCGTTGGCATCCTCGCCCTGCATGTCGCTCATTATCCAACGCCGGCCGCATAGCTGTGCAGCCTTCAGGCCTGCCCCGCTCGAATCGTTGTCCGCAATCACAATCCCGCCATCGCAATTGCCGGCTAGCTTGGTCAAGTTGTGCGCAGAAAAACAGATATGAATCCGATAGCGCATCTTCAGCGCCGACAGCGCAGCCCTGACTGATAGACCGGTCGCGTAGCCCTCGCAGAAAAAGTCGCGGCCTTTGTTGTCGATCACGTATTCCGCGCCGCTGCACTGCTGGCCAAACAGGAATTTCTTCTCGCCGTCCGCCGTGATCGTCTGCACTCCGACAAGCCGGCCAGCGACGCGCATCGGGATCAGCAGCAGCGGGCCGGACTCAAGCGCAAGCACATTGCCGCGTTCGTCAGGAAAGCCCTTGCCGTCTAGGTATGCGTGACGTTCAAGCGAGCACTGGCGCAACATATCGGCGGCGCGTACTGCGGCCTTCTGGCGCCCTTCCTGCAGCTCTCGAGCGGCTTTCTCACAGCGACGGCGGACAGCATCAGGGTCGATTCTGATGTCGTCTGATGAGTCCGGAAACCAAGTAGCAACCTCCCCCATCGTGGCGTGGTTTTGCACGTGCGCGTGGTCCCCGGCGTGCTTGTATGCGCCGTTCTTCTTGGTTGGTTTGTCCGTGGTCGGCACACGGACCCACTTCCCGAATTCGACATGACGAAGCAGCAGTCCGTGGGCTGCGGCGAACTCTTCAAACCTCATGCCGCCACCTTCTTAGCCATCTTCGCCCGCGCGATTTGCCGCGATCGCAAGAAGTTAATCACCTCCAGCTTCGGCGTCTGCGGGACCGGCTTGGCCATGGACGGTTGCACACCGAATTTGTCCTGATAGGCGAAAAACGCGTAACCCGGCTTGTACCCGCGCGCCTCAGCAAACCCAAGCAACTGCGCGTAAAACTCGGCCTTGTACGCCGCGCTGTGCTTGCGATTCGCAGCATTACCGCCCAGCTCGTGCATCTCGCCGGCTGTCTCGATCACCTCTGAACGCCTAGCCCGCATGTGCCCGCAGTGCGAGCAAGTGTCCGAGTGCGATGGCCATAGCGATCCGCAGCGAGGGCAGCGGGCCTTTTCTTTTTCGAGCTGAGATGGTTCCGGCTTTGGCTTCTCTGCGCCGTCGTCAAGCTCGCTTACCCCGTTGGCGCAAAGGTCGTCCCACTGGTCGCGGAATCGCAGATAGTTGCCGGAGTGGTCGAGCCAGATCGCCTGAGTCTTGCCTTCAAAGGTGCGCATGACGCGGCCGATTTGCTGCACGTGGCTGCTGAACGACTTGCTGAAAGGACGAGCCGAAACGCCGATCATCACGTCAGACTGATCAAACCCCTTCGTGAGAATGTCGGTTGCGATGATTCCATTGATGTCCGTGTCCGGCTTGTCGAACTCAGACAGAACTTCGGCCTTGTAATCGTCGTCATCCTTGTAGCTGATCGAGACGAAGTTGTAACCGGCCTCGCCGAACTTGCGCGCCAGATCCTCGCCATGCGCAACGCCAGAGCAAAACACGATGGTCTTGCGCGGCCCGCCAAAAATCTCGTGAGTTTTCGCGACCCATTCGGCAACAATGTCGCCCGTGATCTGAATCCCGCGTTTCGTCGTTTCGGCCGCCGACCATTCGCCGGCTACCTTGCGCGCTCCGGTCATGTCAATCTCGGTCGCGATGAAAACCCGAGGAGCAATCAGCCAGCCCTGCGCGACAAGCTCATCAATCGTCACAGCAGATTCCACGCTGGAATAGACGGTCCCCATGCCTTTGGTGAAGGGCGAGCCGGACAGGCCGATGACTTTGACGCCCGGATTGTTCTTGATGAATTCCGCCGTTTCCTTGCGAATGCAGTGCGCCTCGTCAATGATCAGCAAATCGACGCCAGGGAATCCTTCGCGCTTCTCCAGCGTCTGCGCGGTGCAGATTTGAATCCGCTGGTCCGGGCGCCACCGATCGGACCCGGCCATCATCACGCCGTGGTCGATTCCGTATTTCCACAGCCGCGCGCTTGTTTGCGTGCAGAGGACGCGCCGATCAAGGACCATCGCCGACCGTCGCCCCTTCTGTTCCGCCGCGTGCATCATGCTAATTGCAACCTCTGTTTTCCCGAATGCGCACGGGCCGTAGAGCACTTGCGCGCGATTGCCGGCCGCGAAACCCTGCCGGAGTTTGTCGAGGATTGTTGTCTGATGCGCTCGAAGTACCAGTTCCATCGTCGTTCCCTACCGGCATAGCGGCCGGCGTCGCTGCCTTGAATCAGGCGGTTTTCGTCCCGGCAAGCTTGTCGATCTCCCGGCGCTGCAGGCGAATCTGGTGCTTCAGCTCGCCGTTCTCGGCCTGGTAGTGATCGCGCGACGCAGTGACCGCCTTGAGTGTCGCCTTCAGAACACGGACTTCCTCCCGCAGTCTTGCGATGAGTCCCGCCGCTTCTTCCTTCTCTTCCGCCGACAGCTCGCCGACAGAAGCCCGTGCGAGCGCGTCTTGCAGGTCGCTGATTTGGTCGTGCGCGGCGTCAAGCGGGGTGTATTCGGGTTCCGGCGGAGGCGGCGGTTCGGCCGGCTTCTCGTGCTCGGCCGGCTTGGCCTTCTTTCCGACGTTGGCCGTGTTCATGGTCGTCGTCGTGCCGTGCTTGGTCGTGACGGAGCGTTCTGTCACTTGCAACGTTGCAAGTGAGGATTTACGTAATTCATCCACAAACGTATGGCTGACCGCGCAGCGCTTGGCAATTTCATTGCTCGACCACTTTGACCACTCCGGGTCATCGAGCAGCGTCTGCACCGCCCGACGCTTATCCGCATTGCTGCGCCGTAAGCCGTGCTTGCTGTTGGCAGAGAGCGAATACAGGATCGCCTCGCGCAGCGTGCCGGGCGTGATGTCCTCGTGAATCGTCGTGCGGCCGGCGAGTCGTGCGCCGTGGTAGCGGTGAAAGCCGTCCGCCAGCCAGTAATCAGACCCGTCAAAGAACAGAGACACGGGCGGCAGAGATACGCCGGCCTTGTAGGCTTCGGCGTATTCTGAGACAGCATCTTGATTCAGCTCGACGCGCGATTGAGCCTGCTCAGTAATTCTGATTTTCGATAGTTCGATCACACCTTCACCTCGGTAATGTGCAGCCCTTGCACCGCCATCAAATGCCGCTTGATTCGGTACGCCTGCGTCAATGCGCCCTTCACGTCCTCGATCACTCTTGATCCGTCCCTAACGAAGACGAAATCAGCGATGTACCGAAGCGCCGGAGATTTGCGATTTGCGCCTCTGATGAGCACTGCAGGAGCCAATACGAAAGGCACCTGCAATTGCAGGTCCGTCACCTTCCCGGCCTGCTGCAGAATCTTCAGCTCGCCATATCTGCGCGCCTCGGCACGCGACGCGAACGTGATGCCGTCGACGGTCTGCTTCTTGGCTCGGTACTTGGTTGGCTTGATCATCGGATGTGCAGAGCAAATTCAGGCGTTCCGCCGCGCACCAGTTCGTTGCCGCCTTTGCAGCGCGGACAAATGCGGTTGTCTGCTGAGCGGCTCCAGAACACCAGGCTGCACTCGTCGCCTAAGCACCGTCGCCATGCAGGTTCTCTCGGGTCTGGTGATGCGTCAGGCCTGGCCGGAGTTGGCCCGCACGGACGACGAAAGAAATCCGCGCGGCCTGATGTCTTCCTGTCGGTCGGACCAGGCTTGACTGCTGCTCCTTGCTTGCGCTGCTGCAGAAGCATCAGACGATCCCACACCGTCGATTCATGCCGGCCGATTTCCTCGCCAATCACGCGATACGAGAGACCTCTTGCTCGCAGTGATGTGATGCGCTCGTCCATCTCGTCCGTCCAGAACGCGTCGCCGCGCGGTGACATGATGGCAACGTTTGCTGCCGGGGCTTGGCCCTGCGGTCGTGCTTCGTGATTGGTTCTCAGCTCTGCCAGCTTTTCCGGCGTATGTTGCGCCTTCAGTGCCACAAGCCTGTGTCCGATTGTCGTTCGCGGCCTGCCGACAGAATCGGCTATCTGCTGGTTGGTGTAGCCCTGCGCGCGCAGATTCAGCAGGTGCGCGTCCTCTGCCTCTGTCCAGTGGATTTTGCCGGTTGCTGGCATGTGTCAGCGTCCAGGCCAGAGATACACGGCGCCGGCGTCCAGCATCCGGTGCAGCTCGTCGCGATAGCCGGAGACGGCCGCAGAAGCCGGAGATGTGATGCACTGTACGAGTTCGCGCAGCGCTTTTGCCGCCAGATATCGCATGTAGTTCGGGCTTGTGCTGATGAGCGGTCGAGCGGCCCGCATTTGTTCCGGTGTCATCGCTTGGCCCTCTCGGCGAGCATGGCGTCTGCCATTTCGTAACAGGCCAGGGCTATTTTTTCTGCCTTCGGAATGCCGTCAGCGACATACGTCGCCAGGAATTGCCCGGCGAACCAGTCGCGCATCGTCATTCCTTGCGCCTGGCATTTGGCCATGTCAAAGACCGGATATGCCGGACCGCCATCGTCTTTTGTGCTCATTTCTTTTTCCTCCTGTTAAGTTTTCTCCGAAGCTGGCAGTTTTCGCCTGCCAGGCGTTCCAGCTCCTCGGCAGCCAGTGACCTGAGCACAGGCCAGAATTCAGCGCTGCGGCTGCGCAACAGCTGCGGAAGAGAGCGCATGTAGCGGGTCGGCTTCACGTCAGTAACCCGGACTTAGCCGCCTGCCGGAGCGCTACCTGTGCCTTGACCCTGATCAGATCGCGGTCGGTCAGCGGGTGCTGCGAATCTGGCTCAGTCAATGCGTGAATCTCTGCCAGCACCTCGTGCTGAAAGCGCAATTGCGCCTCCATCCGCTTGATAAGCGCCTCGCTCGCCTCAAGGCTGGCCGTCAAGTGGCCAACATCCTCGCCGGCGCGGATCGGACGCCAGTCAGGCGCGTATCCGTCGATCACTTCGCCGAGTTTCTCAAAGTCGACTGGCCCTGATGCTTTGGCGCGCTCCGGCTCAGCGGTGGGCTCATATGGGATGGTGAATGACATGGTTTCCCTTATCAGACGGATGTGGATGGATCGAAGATGCGCTTGAGGGATACATAGCGCTCCTCAGCAAGGCGAAATCGGTCGGCGATGGACTCGCGTATCACTTCGCTGGTGGTTGTGCCCTCGTGGAGCGCCAGCCCTTCCACCATCCGCATTTGGGAAGGCGACAGTTTTATGGTCACGGACTCGGATAGTTTTTCACTCATGGCAACCTCTGCGAATTTGCGCATTGTTCTTTTTGGGCGAAAAAAAGCCGGCCCCGAAGGGCCAGCGAAACCCGCGCTTTTGGGGGTGGTGGCAGCGCGGGAGGAGGAGATCATAGCGACAGTGCGAGCGTCAGAATAAGGACTGTCACGACCAGAGCGAAGACGGTCGGCACGCCTGGAGCGTTGTGGTTGGTGCTCATGCGGCTTCCTCTTCGACTTGGACCCCTTCAAAAACATCAGGGCGAAGCAGCTTCAAATACATCAGGCGAGCCTTTGGGATTCCTTGTTTGCGCCACTCGGACACAGACGGCAGCTTCACGCCACAAAGCCGAGCCACTTCCGAAGTGCCGCCTAGGCGGTCAATGATGATGTTTGTATCCATGCCCAACATCTTAGGCGCACCTAAGCACTATGTCAAGGGGTGCCTAACAATTCATTCCGCTTTGCGCCGGAGGAGCCGACCGGCAAGACAACATGCAATGGCAGCCGCTTGCCGAGTCGCTAATCAAGGACTCCGAGGAGCGCCAACACTGCGCTGCTGTCAGGCGTTCGCAGGTGGGTAGAGTGGTGGACAGTACCCTACCCAGATAGCCCGCAAGCTACGCAACACCGATCCCGCTACGGCGGGATTTTTTTCGTCTAGGCAAAAATAATTAGGCACACCTATTGACTTAATGCTTAGGCGCGCCTAAGATAGCCCCATCGACTCGCAAGTGCATCACCCCTGAAACGGTCGGGTACGGCGCCAGGCAAAATCCGCGCTGATCACAAGGTTGGCTTTGACTATAGCCGGCCTGCTTGCCGAGTCGAGATTGATCAGCCTCTTGGTGCAAAGCCTGCCAGGAAAGCGCGCCTGAGTCCGGATCGAAGGCACCGGCCCAGGAGGCTGATCAATCAGCGCAGCAACCTGCACGCCGGGGTTTTGCGAGGCGACTTTTATAGGATTGGCGACGAGGCGGGAATCTCGAGAGCTGCGCTGATACCGAGCGACGCGTTGCAAATCGCCCCGGCAGTCACCGCGCTGACCGACATGGCACTAAGGCGGTGGCAACCAGTGGCCTGCTACTGGCGTAACGGACACAGACGAAAGAACCGTGACAGCCGGAGAGACGGCAACCAACAACCAACAGGAGGTCCACATGCTTTCAACCGTCACACCTCAAAACCTGCTCGAAGTCGCCGAGCGCCTCGAATCCGAAGGCCGGCCGCACGAGGCGCAACAGTGGCGCGAGTGCGCAGCAGAGTATGACTATCTGTGCTCCAGGCGCGTCCGCGAGACGATTTTCGACGCCTGTTTTTTCGGGCTGTCCGGCGTCTTGTCGGTGCTCATCTTCGTCGTGTTGATCGGCTGACATGAAAATCGGAGCCTGGTACGTCGTGACCAAGCAGGGCGACAACGGCACTTTCGAGGTCGGAGACCACATCAGCCTTTGTGTCGACGGCGCCATCGCTTGCAAAGAGGCGCAAGGCTGGATCGACGCCGATGAAGCAACCGAGGCTATGGCTGGCGTTGAGGTCACGATCGATTCCGAGTGGCTTAGTGCAAAGAAAGCGCGCCTACTTGCCGATCTGGAAAAGCTGGAGGGCTTGCAATGAACCACGCACGCTGCCCAGGCCCCGGCGACCTCATGCCGCAATACGCCGGCCACCCGCACGACCCGCGGACGCCTGAAGCAGAAGAAGTTTCAGACGTCGACGCGTGCCAAGACCTGATCGCAAAGATCCGGGGCGAAATCGACATGGCGGAGACTGCTCTTTTCCGACGCGATCTGGACAAGGCGCGCAAAGCGCTGGAAGAGGCCATGTTTGCTCTTGAAGAGGCGCTGGCATGATCAACTATCACCACGAAGTAGAACAGGGTAGCGAAGAGTGGCACGCGCTGCGATGCGGGATTCCGACGGCTAGCGAGATTCGGTTGATGATCACGCAGTCGCTCAAGCCTGCCAGCAACGACAAGGAGCGCGCTTACCTTTTTGAATTGCTCGGGCAGCGTATCACCCAGCACACCGAGCCGAGATACATCAGCGACGACATGTTGCGCGGCCACGAAGACGAAATCGAGGCGCGCATCAGATACGCCGAAAACTTCGCGCCGGTCACTGAATGCGGCTTCGTGACGAACGACGATCATGGCTTCGTCATTGGCTACTCACCAGACGGCCTTGTCGACTACGACGGCCTGATCGAATGCAAGTCGCGCCGTCAAAAATACCAGGTCGAAACGATCCTGGCAGACAGGGTGCCGGAGGAATACATGCTGCAGATCCAGACAGGACTACTCGTGACGCGCCGCAAGTGGCTGGATTTTGTCTCGTACTGCGCCGGCCTGCCGATGTTCGTCAAGCGAGTTTTTCCGGATGCGCGCTACCAGGACGCAATCATCGCAGCGGCTACTGATTTCGAGCGCCGTCTGCAGGAAGCACAGCAAAAATACGCGGCTTGGCTCGATCGCCAGCCGGTCGTCATAAACACAGTCAGGACAATCCAGGAGGAAATCACATGCTAGACCTGTCGAAAACCATCGCACCTCGCTCAGACCAACTCAACGCAG
>Ga0209407_1005168_pt1 | contig 10358 bp, 10 predicted proteins | sample AD_JPNHG3_MetaG_FD_184410 | JGI IMG/M metagenome (GOLD analysis project Ga0209407, IMG submission 184410) | Active sludge microbial communities of municipal wastewater-treating anaerobic digesters from Japan - AD_JPNHG3_MetaG (SPAdes) (version 2) | ecosystem: Engineered > Bioreactor > Anaerobic...
CCCGTATGAATCGGTTAGATTATGTAATTTATTGTTGCTATTTGTTATTTTATTTTTTATGATCCCGTGCCGGAGGGAAGCATGTCCGAGGAGATGATGAACACGAGGGAGGTTGCCGCCTACCTCGGGATCAATGAGAAGCAGGTCTATGCCCTGATCAAGGCGGGTCGGATCCCCGGGACACGCGTAACGGGAAAGTGGGTCTTTCCCAGGAAACTCGTCGACGAGTGGATCGAAACCGGGGCCCGCGGCGGGCTCAAGGAGGCGAGGGAAAGGAGCCGCGGCATGGAAGGGGCGCTCCTTGCCTCGGGGAGCAACGACCCGGTGCTCGACTTCCTGCTCTCCGGGATGAGGCAGACGCACCCGGAATTCTATTTCTTCTGCGCCAACACGGGGAGCACCGACGGGCTGAAGGCCCTCGGCGGCGGCTACACGGATATCGCCTGGACCCATCTCTTCGACCCGGAGAGCTGCAGCTACAACGTCCCTTTCCTTCCGAAGCACCTACCCGACATGAAGGCCGTGCTGGTGCACCTCTTCCGCAGGGAGATCGGCATCGTCGCGGCACCCGGCAACCCCCTGGGAATCGCCGGCATCGGGGACATCGCCGGGGAAAAGGTCCGTTTCGTCAACCGCCAGGGAGGTTCGGGCACGAGAGTCCTCCTTGATCACCATCTGAAAAACGCCGGCATCCCGGCCGGGGCCATCGAAGGTTACGACAAGGAGGTCTACACCCATGTGGAGGTAGGGCTGTCGATTCTCTCGGGCGAGGCCGACGCGGGGATCGCCACGGTGGCCGTCTCGAGGCTCATGGGGCTTCACTTCATCCCCGTCGCCCGCGAGGACTTCGACATGGCCCTGGGGCAGTCGACATACTTTCACAGGGGCGTCCAGGCGCTCGTGGAGATCCTTCGCTCGCCCGGTTTCCGCGGGCGCTTCGAGCGTCTCGGGGGCTACGGGTTCGAGGATTCGGGCAGGATACGCTATTCGAACATCTGACAGAGGCGTGCAATGGGAAAACGGCTGTTTTCGCTTCTGCTGGGGTTGCTGCTTCTCGCGCCGGGCCCTTGCTGGGCCCAGAGAGGCGTCATCCTGGCCACGACGACGAGCACACAGGACTCGGGGCTTCTCGACGTTCTCATCCCGATGTTCGAGAAGAAGACGGGCAGCTTCGTGAAGACCATCGCCGTGGGCTCCGGCCAGGCCATGGCCATGGGCGCCAGGGGCGAGGCCGACGTGCTGCTCGTCCACTCGCCGGCGGCGGAGAAGAAGTTCATGGCCGACGGCGACGGCGTGGAGAGAAGGCTCGTCATGCACAACGACTTCATCATCGTGGGCCCGCCTGCCGACCCGGCGAAGATCCGGGGCACAAAGAGGGCCGCGGAGGCCTTCAGAAAGATCGCCGCCTCGGGGAGCATCTTCACGTCCCGCGGCGACCACTCGGGCACCCACGCCAAGGAGCAGGCGATCTGGAAGGCCGCCGGTGTGCCGCATGAGGGCCAGAGGTGGTACCAGCAGACGGGGCTCGGCATGGGGCAGACCCTGGCCGTGGCGGCCGAGAAGAAGGCCTACACCCTGGCCGACCGGGGGACGTACCTGGCCCTGAAGAAACGGCTCGGGCTCGACATCCTCGTCGAGGGCGACGGGATTCTGCTCAACATCTACCACGTCATCGAGGTGAACCCCAGGAAGTGGCCCAAGGCCAACTTCGCCGGCGGAAAGGCCTTCGCCGATTTCATGGTATCCAAGGACGCACAGGCCGTCATCAAGACCTTCGGCGTCGCGAAGTTCGGCTCACCGCTCTTCTTCCCCGATGCCGGCAAGAAAGAGGAGGCCCTGGGCAAATAGATGGATATCATCCTGGAAGGCATCGGCCAGGCCTTCATCCTGCTTGTCACCTTCGACCCCGAGGTCATCGGGATCACGTGGTTTTCCCTGAAGGTCTCGGGGACGGCGACCCTGATCAGCCTTGTGATCGGGATGTCCGCGGGGACCGCGGTGGCCCTTGCGCAATTCCCCGGCCGCAGGTTCGTGGTGAGCCTCATCAACACGGGCATGGCCCTGCCCCCCGTGGTGGTGGGGCTCTTCGTCACGATCTTCCTTTGGCGAAACGGGCCCCTGGGCTTCCTGGAGATCCTCTACACGCCGGCGGCCATGATCCTCGCCCAGGCGATCATCGCGACCCCCATCGTCATGGGGATTTCGCTCGCCTCGATGCAGCAGCTGCCCCGAAAGCTCAGGCTCCAGATCCTCGCCCTGGGGGCCACGCGGCTGCAGATGGTCTGGATCCTCATCCGCGAGGCGAGGCTGCCGCTGCTGGCGGCCGTCATGGCCGGCTTCGGGGGCGTCATCTCCGAGGTCGGCGCCTCCATCATGGTGGGCGGAAACATCAAGGGCTACACGCGCGTCCTCACGACGGCCACGGTCATGGAGACAAGCCGGGGCAATTTCGACATCGCCATCGCCCTGAGCATCATCCTGCTGCTGTTCGCCTACGCCATCAACCTCGTCCTCACCTATGTCCAGCAGAGGGAGAGGCCGAGATGACAAAGATCCTCGAAGCGAAAAACCTGCACGTGATCCGCGGGGGAAGCCTGCTGGTCGATGTTCCCGCCATGACGATCTTCGAGGGAGAGACCCTCTCGCTCATCGGGCCAAACGGCGCGGGGAAGACGACGCTCCTGCAGGCCCTGTCCTACCTGACGAAACCCTCGGCGGGACAGGTCCTGTTCCGGGGGCAGGCGGTGGGGGAAGAGCAGCGCGTGCTGGAATACAGGCGCAAGCTCGCCATGGTCTTCCAGGAACCGCTGCTTTTCGACACGACGGTCTTCGGAAACGTCGCATCGGGGCTCAAGATCCGCGGCATCGGGGGGGCGGAGGCCCGGCGCATCGCGGAGTCCCAGCTGGAGCGCTTCGGCATCGCCCACCTCCGGGACCGGTCGGCAAAGACCCTCTCCGGGGGGGAGGCCCAGCGGGCGAGCCTGGCCCGGGCATTCGCCGTCTCGCCGGAGATCCTCTTTCTCGACGAGCCCTTCGCGGCACTCGACCCGCCGACGCGGGAGTCGATCGTGTCGGACCTGGAAAAGGTGCTGGCCGAGACGAAGACCACCACCATCATGGCCACCCACGACCGCAACGAGGCCCTGCGCCTCTCGGACCGCATCGCGGTCATGGAGGGGGGCCGGATCGCGCAGATCGACAGGCCGGCCGTCATTCTCAACCGCCCCGTCGACGAATTCGTCGCCTCCTTCGTGGGGACCGAGACGGTCCTGTACGGCCGGATCCGGGAGAACCGCAGGGGAACACTGGCGGCCGTGGTCAACGGAACGGAAATCGAAGCGGTCGGCGATGCCCTGCCGGGGGAGGAGGTCGTCCTCTGCATCCGCCCGGAGAACGTGACCCTGGCCATGGGCAGGGGGGAAGCGGCGACAAGCGCGCGCAACACCTTCACCGGCAGGATCGAGCGGATCGTGCCCATGGGGCCGTACCAGCGCGTCCACCTCGATTGCGGGTTCCCTCTCGTGGCCTATGTAACAAGTCAGTCCCTCGAGGGCATGGGGCTGATCGAGGACCTCCAGGTGGCGGCCTCCGTCAAGGCGACGGCCATCCATGTCATCCGGCAGGGCAGAAGACCCGCCGGCACGCACTGAGCCGGAACGACCCGTTCAGGGAAACCCCTCCCATCGGGCGCCGGCCGCACGATGATGCACACATGGCTCAACCGAGCGCCAGAATCGAGCGGGAACGCAAGACCCTGGAGGCCATGATCCGGAGCTTTTGCCGGGATCGCCACGGCACGACCGGGGGCCTCTGCGGCGATTGCACGGAGCTTCGCGCCTATGCCGAAAGGCGTCTCGAGAAATGTCCTTTCGGCAGCGAAAAACCCACCTGCGCCCGATGCCCCGCCCACTGCTACCGGCCCGGGATGCGCGATCGGATCCGGGAGGTCATGCGCCACTCGGGGCCCCGGATGATCTGGCGGCACCCCGTGCTGGCCGCCTTTCACCTGCTCGACGGGCGCAGGAAAGCGGAGCCCCCTGCCGACCGCAGGAAGGGACCGCGAAATAACCCTTGACAAGTGCTTGAAAAATCTTTACGTTAGGTACGCTTTGAAACGGTTTTGACACATATTGTCCCCTGAGCCCGTGAGAGGCCGTGGGGATTTTTTTTGGCCCCGTCGATGCGGGCCTGGCCGTTTCACCATGGGAGGAAAATGGGAAAGAGAAATCACAACCAGTTCATCAAGCGGCAAAAAGAGCTGGAACGTCAGCGAAAAGCAGCCGAGAAGATGGCCCGGCGCCAGGGAAAGAACATGAGAGGCGCCCCCGCGGTGGAAACCGTCGGCGCGGAACCTGTCGCGGCCGAGGCCGAAGCGTAGACAATCGTTCACGATCGCCCGCCCCGGAGGCGGGCACGGCGGGAGCCGTCCCGTCGGCAATGCCAGAAAAGAGGTTTGTTCGTTCATGAGTTTCAAGTCGTTCGAGTTGCACCCCCAAATTCAAGCGGGCATCGAGGCCCTCGGTTACGAGGAGCCCACGCCGATCCAGACCCGATGCATCCCGCTCATCCTGCAGGGCCGCGATGTCATGGGCATGGCCCAGACCGGGACGGGAAAGACGGCCGCCTTCGGCCTGCCGATCCTGCAGAGGCTGATGTCCGGCCCGCGCAAGCGCGTCCGCGCCCTCATCGTCGCCCCCACCCGGGAGCTGGCCGAGCAGATCCACGAGGCCATCGGCCAGCTGGGCCGCAAGACGAAGGTGAAGAGCGTCACCGTCTACGGCGGCGTGAAGCAGAACCCCCAGGTCAAGAAACTGCGCGAGGGCGCCGAGATCGTCGTGGCATGCCCCGGGCGTCTTCTGGACCTCATGGACCAGGGGGTCATCGACCTGTCCCACATGGAAGTGCTGGTCCTCGACGAGGCGGACCGCATGTTCGACATGGGGTTCATGCCCGATGTCCGAAGAATTCTCAGCCGGATCCCCGCCGAGCGGCAGACCCTTCTGTTCTCGGCCACCCTGCCCGAGGAGATCCGGGACCTGGCGAAAGACATCCTGAAGGACCCCGTCACCGTGCAGGTGGGCGAGGCGGCCCCGGTGTCCACGGTTTCCCACGCCCTGTACCCCGTGGAGCAGCACCTCAAGACGGCGCTGCTCGTGAAGATCCTGGACCGCACGGACACCGATTCGGTCCTCATCTTCACCCGGACCAAGGACCGGGCGACGCGCGTGGCCAAGCACCTCAAGAAGGCGGGCTTCCCGGTCACGTTCCTCCAGGGGGACCTCTCCCAGAGCCAGCGACAGGAAGCGCTCAACGGCTTCAGGAACGGCAAGTACCGGATCCTCGTGGCCACCGACATCGCCGCCCGCGGCCTCGACATCTCCCGGATCTCCCACGTGATCAACTACGACATGCCCGACACGGTCGACGCCTACACCCACCGCATCGGGCGAACGGGCCGGGCCGAGCGGACCGGGGATGCCTTCACCTTCGTCACCCGCGATGACCGGGCGTTCGTCTGGGAAATCGAGAGGGTGCTGGGCGAGCCGATCGAGAGAAGGACGCTCGAAGATTTCGACTACACCGCTCCGCCGAGGCCGGCCGGCCGCGACGGCCGCAAGCGTCCATCGGGGCGCGACCGGGAAGAGGAGGCGCCGAGACCGCAGCCGGCGTCGAGCGATCTCTCGGTCTTCGCCGCGTTTCATGCCGCCGCGGGATTCCCGGAAAAGGCACGGAAGGTGACCCTCTTTTCGACACCCCGATCGAGATCGCGCCGCCTGCGAAGCGCCCGCTGAGTCGAGAGTGCACCCCCGGGGGACCATGATTGGCATTGCAGTGGGGCCCCGGTTGTGATAACCACACGTTTAGTTTTTCGTTCGAGCCGGAGACGGGATCGGGGTATCATCACAGGAAACATCTTTTTCCAGGAGAGGTCGATGAAGATTTACGTCGGGAACATGCCCTACAGTGTCACGGAAGAGGATCTCAAGCAGGCCTTCGAAGCATTCGGCCAGGTCGAGTCCGTGACGATCATCAAGGACAAGATGAGCGGACAGTCCAAGGGTTTCGGCTTCGTCGAAATGGGCTCGGCCGATCAGGCCCAGGCCGCCATCAGCGGGATGAACGGAAAGGATCTGAAGGGACGGAAACTCAACGTCAACGAGGCGCGCCCCCGCCAGGACGACGGTCGCGGCGGCGGCATGCGGCGCCCCGGCGGCGGCGGCGGAAGGCCCCGATACTAGACCCCGGCTTTTTCTCTCGCAACAACCGCAGGAAATCGGGTCTCCCGCATACGGGAGACCCGGAACTGCACATCGGCTCCCGCTCAGCAGCAGGATCGGAACCCGGGCGGCCGCGTGCATCGAGGTGCATGCAACGTCGGCACCGGCCCTCGCGAAGGGCCGCCAGCGGGCCTTCCCGGCCGGCGACAACAGGGGGAACGCGTGTTGATCCTGAACCGCTCGGGCCGCGGGCCCGCCATCGATTATCCCTGCCCCTGGGGCTACAAGGTCATCGGCTCTGACGTGGAGCGCCTGCGGCGTGCCGTCGCCGAGGTGATCCAGGAGCGCCCCCACACCGTCACCCCGTCCCGCCGGAGCATGACGGGAAAGTACCACTGTCTCGACGTGGAACTCGTCGTCACGAGCGAGGAGTGCCGCCTGGAGATCTACGAGGGGCTTCGCAGGCACCCCGCCGTCAAGATCGTCCTTTGAACAGGACAGACGTTGAGAAGGGGAGAAGCTCGGAATGGCCCTGCCCATCGTCTGGTCCGAGTTTTCTCAACCTCGCACCTTCTTACCCTCTCACCCTCTCTTTTGCTGCCGTGAGTCTATCAGGGCAGAAAATAGGTGCCCCCGTGCGGCAGCAGGGGCGCCTGCTGAAGCGTCAGTCCCGCCTTTTCGGCCGCTCTCCGGTAGTCCCTCGGCGGTCGGTCCATCGGTTCGTCGGTCAGGTCGAAGACCCCCCACTGCTGGGGAATGAGCACCCTGGCCCGGAGATCCTGATATGCCGCCACGGCCTCGTCGGGGTCGATGTGGTAGACCGACATGAACCAGCGCGGCTCATAGGCCCCGATCGGAAGCAGCGCCGCGTCCAGGGGCCCGAACTTGCGGCCGATCTCGGCGAATCCCGGGAAATAGCCGGAATCCCCCGCGAAGAAGACCTTGCGGTTGGCCGACTCGACGAGCCAGGAGCCCCACAGGCGCCTGTTGGTGTCCCAGGGGGTCCGCTTCGTCCAGTGCTGCGCGGGCAGCAACCGGTAGGTGACGCCGTGGATCGTGTATTTCTGGAACCAGTCCAGCTCGATGACCTTCGCACCGGGCAGGACATCCTCGAACCATTCCCGGTAGCCGAGCGGCGTCAGGTAGAGCGGCCCCGTGCCGATCTTCCGGATGCTGTCCTTGTCGAGATGGTCGTAGTGACTGTGCGAGATGAGGATCACCTGCATGGGGGGGAGCTCCTCGGGCTGCAGCGGGAACGGCGTGTAGCGGTCGATGAAATACACGATGTCCCCGAATACGGGGTCCGTCAGGATGTTCTGGCCGTTGACCCGGATCCAGAGCGTGGCATGCCCCAGGTAGGTGACGGAGTCCTCCGCCTTCAGGATGGCGGCCACGTCGGGTTTCGTGACGGGGAAGTAGGGTCGCTGCCTCTTTTCCTTCCGGAAGGGGTTGGGGCTGATCTTCCACTCGAGGAGCCGCAGGATGCCGCCCACCCGCTCTTCCGCCATCCAGGGGTTGCGAAAGCCCGGGTTGGTGTGATGGGCCCTCTCGAGCACAAGCGTCTCGATATCCTTCGCCTGACCCCAGGCCGGCTCGGGAGCGGAAAAAGCGGCCGCCAGCAATAAAACGGATCCGATCAGTGCCGATAGCGCCTGCATGACCACCTGTCCTGTCGGCCCCCTTGATGAAAAACCCCGGGCCCTCCGATCCACGATGCCAAGGGTTTCTTACAATCCCTGGGCCCCCCGAGGCAACAGAAATCTTGCATCACCGCGCAACCCCCTATCTTTTTGCCCGGTTCTCCGGTAAGAAGGACCCATGCGGCGGCTTATCCCTGTCCTCATTGCACTCGCCCTGCTCTCCGGGGCAAAGGCCGTGGCGGCCGGATCCGGGCCGGAGCCGGGCCTCGAGGTGAAAATCGGCCAGATGATCATGGTCGGGTTCCGCGGCCTCGCCGTGACCGACCGGGACCCCGTTGCGCGGGATATCCGGGAGCGGCACATCGGGGGCGTGATCCTCTTCGACTATGACGTCCCCACGCGCAGCTGGGGGCGCAATATCGATTCCCCCGGTCAGCTCCGCAGGCTCACCGGCACCCTGCAAAACATGGCGGCCGCCCCGCTGTTCGTCGCCGTCGACCAGGAGGGGGGCAGGATCGTCAGGCTGAAGGAAAAGGCGGGATTCCCCCCGACCCTTTCCCAGAAGAGGCTCGGCGCCCAAGGCGATCCCGGCAACACGGCAAGACAGGCGGAGCGCACGGCGAGGACCCTGGCGGGTCTCGGCATCAACCTCAACTTCGCGCCCGTCGTGGACCTCGATCTCAACCCGGCAAACCCGGTCATCGGGAAACTCGAGCGGAGCTTTTCCCGCGACCCCGAAACAGTCAGCCGCCACGCCCTGGCCGTCATCGAGGCCCATCGGCGCCACGGCGTCCTGACGGCGCCGAAACACTTCCCGGGGCACGGCAGCGCCGCGGGGGACACCCACGAGGGGTTCGTCGACGTGACGGGCCGGTGGTCCGCCGTGGAGCTGGAGCCCTTTCAAGACCTGATTCGCCGCGGCCGGGCCGACATGATCATGACGGCCCACCTCTTCAACGGAACGCTCGACCCGGACTGGCCGGCCACCCTCTCCGAAAGGACGCTGAACGGCCTGCTGCGTCGCACGATGGGGTTTGCGGGTGTCGTGATCACCGACGATCTGCAGATGCAGGCCATCGCCTCACGCTACGATCTCGAGACGGTGGTCGGGCGGTCGATCCTCGCGGGCGCAGACATCCTGCTGTTCGCCAACAATTCCGTCTACGAGGAAGACATCGCCGCGCGGGCCGCGGCAACGATCCGCGCGCTCGTCGAAAAGGGCGTGATCCCCCGGGAGCGGATCGACGAGTCCTACCGGCGGATCATGCAGCTCAAGAAACGATTGCCGTAGCCGTCAGTAAAAAAGAAAAATCGCGTCGAGGAAGTAGAACAGCCACCCGGCCGTCGTCGCGAGGCCCAGGAACCAGAGCGGCTTCTTCTTCGTCAGAGCCGCAAGCGACGAGAGCATGATGGCGATCTGCAGGAAGATCAGCGCGTAGCCGAAATTTCCCGCCCGCGCCGTGGCCTCCTTCTTTTCCCTGGCGAGCGCCTCCGCTTTTTCCTTGATCTCGTTTTTCTCGACCTCGTAACGCTCGATGTTCCTCCCGTAGCGCGCAAGCATCTGGTCGGCCTTTTCACGGGCTTCCCTCGTCAGCTTTCCCGCCTGCGCCAGAATCTCCTGCTCGATTTTCTCCTTCTGAATCTCGAAGGTGTGCTGCTTGATGCTCTTGGCCTGGTAGTAGGCCCACATGTCCGTCTCCTCGCCCTGGTGGAGCACGGCGCGGGAGGAGTATTTCCCGACGTATAGGGTCGTGATGGCGGCAAAGACGGCCATCACGGCCGTGCTCAGGGCGATCCAGGTCATGAAGCGGTCCGGTTTCGTCTCCGTCATGGGGCTTGTCCTCCGAACACAGTGAATCGGTACGGAAAATAAGGGCGTTTTTTACTTGATCCGCCGAAACCTGTCAATTACATTGAGACTTGCGGCGCAGCCCTTGCAAGGGATCGGCGATGCATCAGGTTCTCAGGAAATTACCCCTCTGGCGGTGTCACGGCATGAAAAGAATCCCCTCGCTTCTCGCTGCGTTGCTGTTCCTTCTCGCCTCCTCGTTCCCCGGCCCGGCGGCGGCCGAGACGATCGACCTCACCATCTTGCACATCAACGACTTCCACGGCAATCTCCTCCCCAAACCGGGCAAGGAGGGCAAGCCGGCAACGGGCGGCATGGCCCGGATCGCAAGGATGGTCGCCGAGGAGCGGGAAAAGAACCCCGGGGGCACGCTCCTGCTTTCCGCGGGCGACATGTTCCAGGGCACGCCCGTCTCGAATCTCTTCCGGGGCAAGCCCGTCATCGAGGCCATGAACCGGATGGGGTTCGACGCCATGACCGTGGGCAATCACGAGTTCGACTGGGGGATCGGGGCGTTTCACGATCTGAGACAGGCGGCGGCATTCCCCTTTTTGTCGGCCAACATCGTCGACGGGCAGGGGGCGCTGCTGCCGGGAGTCAAGCCCTACATCCTCGTCCGGAAGAAGGGGCTGAAGATCGCCGTCATCGGCA
>Ga0209407_1005174_pt1 | contig 10342 bp, 5 predicted proteins | sample AD_JPNHG3_MetaG_FD_184410 | JGI IMG/M metagenome (GOLD analysis project Ga0209407, IMG submission 184410) | Active sludge microbial communities of municipal wastewater-treating anaerobic digesters from Japan - AD_JPNHG3_MetaG (SPAdes) (version 2) | ecosystem: Engineered > Bioreactor > Anaerobic >...
TTCTGAACCCAGGGTAATAATATCGTGCAAAATACCGTCAAGACGGTAGCGAATCTTCACACCACCTTCAATAGGATCAATATGAACATCAGCGGCTTTACTGGCAATAGCGCCAGCCATTATGGCGGTGAGCATCTCACTGGTTGGTTTATTGGCTAATAATGTACCTGCCTGATTTATGTCTTTAGCTATGGCCTCACCAAATTGTAAATCCGCCTCTTTAATAGTTAACCCGCGCCCCAGGGTCTGGGAGACAACAATATCATATAAGTCATCAATATAATCCGTCTTGCCCACTACCCTCAAAACTTCTTCCAGTGAAGTCTGGCCATCAAGCATTTTTAAAATTCCGTCTTGGAGCATAGTAACCATCCCATCTTCAATAGCTTGCCGCATTACCTTAAACGAAGGCGCTCCTTCGTTAAGCAAAACCTTCATCGGTTCGGTCATGGTAAAAATTTCAAAAATACCAACCCGCCCCTTATAACCAAAACCCGAACAATGCGGGCAGCCTGGCCCTGCTTTATAGAATACTGGTAATTCTTTAGGCACATCTATATTAGCCTTAGGCGAAATAACTGCTAAAATTTTATTAATTTGCTTCCGTTCTTCTTCGGTTGGTTCATGGACCTGTCGACAGTAGGGACATAATTTGCGAACTAAACGCTGGCCAATAACAGCATTAATAGCTGGCGCTAGTTGATAGGGCTGCACCCCCAAATCAATTAACCGGGGCAGTACACCAGCAGCATCATTAGTATGAAGAGTAGAAAATACTAGATGACCAGTCAGACTAGCCTGAATGGCAATATTTGCAGTATCAGCATCACGAATCTCCCCGACCATAATAATATTAGGATCCTGCCGTAAAATTGACTTTAAACCATTAGCAAAAGTGTAGCCTCGGCTTTCATCAACTTGACTTTGGTTAATTCCCTCCAGCTCATACTCAATGGGGTCCTCCAGGGTAATAATCTTAACGTCCGGAGAGTTTAATTTATTCAATATAGCATATAGGGTGGTCGTCTTGCCTGATCCAGTGGGACCAGTAGTTAAAATAAGACCATTAGGTTTAGCCATCTGCTGTTCTAATATGGCCTGGACTGCTGGCCGCATCCCTAAACTATCTAGAGGCAAAATAGCTGACTCAGGCCGCAGTAATTTTAAAACAACACTTTCACCATAAGCTGTCGGTAAAAATGAAGCCCTAACAGCTATTTTTTCTTTAGGGAGAAAAATATCAAAACGGCCATCCTGTGGCTTATTTTCTACATTTATCTTCACCCTGGCCACAACTTTAAGACGGGCTAGGACTCTCTTCCAATCAGATTTAGGAAGAGAGGCTACGTGTTGTAAAACTCCGTCTACTCTCATTCTAATTGCCACCTCATTTTCTTCGGCCTCAATATGGACATCACTACTCTCTGTTTTTAGAGCGGCAGCAATGATTAAAGTCATAATTTGACTTATATTACCTTCTTTTAACCTCTCATTAAGTGACTTAAAATCGCTCAATTCTTCTTGATAGCGCACTAAATCAGCTGGACTAATTTCTACACCCTCTAAACGTTTAATCTTGGGTAGAGTGTCATAAACCCTAAGGCCATACCCTAAACTACGGGGGGAAATCAAATAAAGCTTGCTTTTAACATGATATTGATTTTTTAATTCTTCTATCTTGCGGGTTAGGCGATCACTTGGTTTGGTTGTGCCAATTCTAATATTGTCTCCAACATAGTAAAAACAAATAGCCTGCAAGTTTTCAGCCTCTTCTCGACTTAATAAAACAATTGCCTCAGGACTAATGGGAAAATTAGTCAAATCAATATATGATAACCCCAATTGAGCTGCTTGAGCCGCTACATCATTTTCGATGGCCTGTTCGCGTAATTCTTGTTCCCGACGTGCCAATTGCGCAGCAGGGGAATCTTTTTCTTGTAGTGATTTACTATCTAATAAATCCTCAATGGATAAATTGTCATTTTCTTCTGTCATAGATTTAACCTATTTGGTTTTTACGTTCATTAACATAGTTAGTCCAATCCTCAACCATATTTACTAAAAACTTAAACGGAGTCTCAATTATAAAATCTAGGAAAAAAACAAAAACGTTAATTTTACTAAATTTTTCACTTAAGTATTTACCAACTGAAAGAACTGGTAAGCTAAAAAAGTCAAAAATAGTGCGCCATAAATTTTCTTTTTCTTCAGTAATTTTAAGCTCATTGGTAACCTTCTTGATTCGAATGATAAAAAAACTAACAAATACCAAGAAAAATAAGAAAATTAATATACTAACCCAGGTAAAATGAAATATAGTCAGTAACCAGATAATGGCCCCAAAGGTTATAATAAAGGCTAATCCATAGAAGAAATTAAAAATCTTCCTCAAAACACTAGTTTTTTTCTGAGATACCCTTAAAATTATTGGTTCTGACCGCTTATATTCTTCAAAAGACAGTTCATTCACTAGTTTAATAATCTTCTCTGTATTATTTTCGTCGGGTACTTTAGTAACTAAAACTGAAAAGAACAACAAAGTTGGAGGAAAAAGAATATTAAATAATAGGGCCAACGGTTCAATCTCTGCGCCAAATATCTTATTAGCTGGAATCTCTAGAAGAATAACTAAAACACCTTTAGTAATAAAAATATAGATGATACTACGGACAGCGGCTCGCCATAATAATTTTTTAGCTTTAGTATACTTTGTCTCACAAATTTTCTTAATTTGTCTAGAAAAGGCCTGGGGATCAGTTTTAAAGCTGGTATAAATCCCTACCGGATCTTGGCGTAATAACTCTAATGAAACAGAAACCGCTACGGCATAACGGCTAATAATTTTATCAAGTGGCTCAGCAAGCGGGTGTCTTAATTGGCTATTAACAACATTGCGAATTTTCTCAATATTTTTAGCTACCGTTGGCCAGAGATTCTCAGGTAAATTTTGCCAATCTGCAATATAGTATTTAAATAAAATAAAAGTCAGCATGTCGTCATCTAACTTAGCAAAATTTCGGTTAATGGAAAGATAAATTTGAATTGGCAAATCCTTAGCTAGCTCTTGCTGATCAGCTAATTGAATATTTTTAGATAGATATTCATAGAGATTTTTAATAGCTTGATTTAATACAGGGTCTTGGCTAAGACGAGCTTCAATTTCGCTAGCTGCTACTGCCAGTAACCAATCCACTAACTGATTATGCTTAGCTATTTCGTCTCTAATCTCCCTTAAATCTCTTTTGGTTAAATCCTTACTTATTTCTTTACTTATACTAGGGGCAGCAATATTTTTAATTACCAAATATTTTTTAATAATAACTGCTACTTCATCAATAAGGCTCAGGGGTAGTTGATTATTTGGCAAATAACCACCACGAATTAATTCTGTTAATAAATGTTCACTAATTTCTGCCGCTTGGCACTCTTTAGTATCTCCTTCAATTACGGTTTTGCGTCGTAAAATTCGTTTAATTGCCTCTTTACGGAGCAAATATTCTTCCTTATATTCCACCACATTACGGATTTTTTCATAAAAAAAGGCCATGCGGGAAATAACGCCAGAAACCTTAATTTTAGGCTGATCTGATGTATCTTTGACCTGACTATGTTGAGTACGATAAATTACTTGCAACAATTGTTTAGTGTTAACATTGGCGGTTAAAGTAAAAGAGGCCTGTTTGTGTAACTTAGGATTGAGTATCATAAAAATATTTACTATCCATAAGAATAGCTAAAAAAAGCTTAATAGTAAAGAGAAAAATTAAAGGTGATGTTTACTGGACTAAATCCAACCTTTTTTGAGTAAAATCCAGAAGGTTTTACGGATTAAATCCCGCCCAGCGTTTACGCTCGCCTGACAACGAGCTGATAATTTTTTTATTATAATATCAGATCAACCCAATTATCAAATGAATTATCCTTGAAATCTGCACTTGTTTTATCAAAATAAACCCAGCGTCCACAATAATTCGGTTTGGTATTGACGATTATGCCACCAAAATATTTTTTGCCTTTTTTATTTTCGCTTTGAATATAGTTGTATAAACCGTCAATTTTTGGACCTGCGACTTGTTTTGTCAATCCGGCTTTTGTATCAAATAAGCCAATACTTCCATCTTTGAACTTTACAATAAAATCAATATAAAAAGGTTTCTCTTCGCCATTTTTATAAGGAACGGCAAAAAATATTGCGTCCCTATCTCCGTTTTTGAACCACCAATCCACTTTGTCTGATTTTTCTAAAAAATTATTAATGAAAGCCTTCTCCGATTTCCATTTTTCATCGCTGTAAAACGGTTGCATAATTGATTTTTTTCCTTCAGTTTTTTTATATTTGCTTCCGAAAGACAAAATTTTTGGAATACTCCAATCCGGCACCTCAACCATTTCATTTTCTATTTTTTCAACTTCTTCTTGGTATTTTTCTTTTGCTTTATCTAAAACATTAACAAAATGCTGAGAATTTTTATCACTCAAAACAATTTGGACAATTTCTTCCCACACATCGCCATACCACATTTTTAATTCTTGTTCAAAAAATTTATAGATTGCTTCTTTAACTCTGCCAACTGATCTATCTTCGGGATAAAAAGGAGTTAAGTTATTGCGCACAAAAAAATCAAACAATTTTTGCATATCAAAACCACTTGCTTTTATCTCTTTATCGCCTACAATTTTTGCCCCAGCCAAATCCTTAACTTCGACTTTGTGATCAGAAATAATTTTTAGGTCAAACTTTTTGGCTTTAGTATCAATCTGTTTCTTTAAATTATATTCTTTTGCCTGTTTCAAAAATATCTCTATAAAGAGTGGCGATAATCTCGTTTTCTCGCGATGTCTTTTCGGATAGTACGAAAGCAAAGTTAATTTAGGGTCAAAAGTCCTCCTACTTGTATAAATAGTGATATAATCTTTGGCAATATCTTCTGCAATCTCTACATTGTCCAGGTTAGTATAAACATAACCATAATTTAAAATTTCGCTTTTATAATAACCACTATCAGGCTCGGGCATTCGCATAATTCTACCGACCGTCTGGATTGAAAAAATGGGGCTGTGCCACTCTCTAAATAAAACTAAAATCTGCGCCCTCGGACAATCCCAACCTAAAGCAATGGCCTGTTTAAAAATTAAAACCTCAACCTCACTATCTTGTCTTTCAATATTTTCTTTATTGATATGTTCGCCCGAAAGCCAAACTGCTAACCGATTATTTCCTTTTTCAGTAGAGATTTTATATTTATTTTTTAAAATACTTTCTACTCGCTCTCTTATTCTATCGTCCAAGCTTGTTTTCCTGTCAGGTAACTGAATTAAAACTAAAGGATTAACATTAACTCCCTCTTTTTGAAATTCCTCTATTAATTCCTGTCTTTTTTTCATCGCCGCATCTATAACCAATTCTTCGCTTCCGCCACTCAACTTTTGCGTTTTTATTTTGCCTTCCTTGATAAAATTTTCAAAATTATCGTTTAAAATCACACCTTTTTTAATCATTCCTTCTCTCGTAACGTCCTCTAACTGAACAAACACCTTTTCATCTTCATCGGTAATAGTCGCTGGCGTTGCCGTAACCTCAATTGTTAATTTTGGCCCAATCATCTTAATTAAGCCTTGCGAAATTTCACTAGTAGCATGATGATGGGCTTCATCAATAATTAAAATTATTTCCCGGCCATCTTCCTTCGTTCTCTCTAATACCTTTGATAAATTAAAATCCTGCTCATTATCCCGAATATAGACATTGTCTGCTCTATTTATACTTTCCCAATTGAAAAACAAAATTTCGTTTTCACTAATTTTTCTATCGTCCAGGTCCTCAAAATAGGAACACTTTAATGCTCGGCTTGTTTCAAAATAGTTTTCTAACTTCTCTCGGCTTTGAATATGAAGTTGTCGTGGTGCCGTCCAAATAAAACTCAATGATTGCCTAACTTCTCTATCATCAACTAACTGCTTCAAAAATTCTGCCATCATTATTGTTTTTCCCGAACCGGTCGGCGACTTAAAAACCAATTTTTTACTACCAGGATAACCCAAAAGTCTTTTGGTGCTCTTTAATAATTCTTCTATTGCATTTTCTTGATAAATTTTTAATTGCATAGTTATTTCTCTAAAAACTTATTTACATTTTCTAAACAATCCTTAATTTCTCCGTCCAGATCGTTTTTATCTAATTCATCAATTTTTTCCATTATCTCATACAATTTATCATTCCCGATAAGATTTTCAAACGAAGTAGTAAATGAAAAAACCCTGTCTTCAAGCGCTAACTCCTCTATTAAATCATCTTTTCCGTGTTCATCTTGATCATATACAACAAAGAAATCTATACCATAGGCCAAACAGATGGTTTGATAAAAATGCACACTGCCTTTACCAACGCAATATCTTATTGTTAATTTTGAAAAATCAAAATCTAATTTATTTGCCAGTGCTAAAAGACCATATTTATCGTTTGGCCCCTCAACTAATAAACATTTCTCGCAAAATAAAACTTCATTATCTTCCCGCCTGAAAATAGTTTTATCTTGACACAGAGTCTTTATATCATCTAAATGTCCTCTCAATTCCTTTTCAAGATTCTCACTTTTGCCGTATATCTTTTTTAGCATTTCGTTATCTGGGTAAATACCATCGTTGGTTAATCTTTTAATTGTTTTCCAATTCCCTAAATCTACAAAAATATCAGAATGGGTGGTTAAAATATGCTGATAGTCCGATGCTTTAATTTCGTTAAACAGTTTATATTGCAATTGCGGGTGTAAATGCAATTCCGGATCGTCAATCAAGAAAATAATTTCTTCTTTTGATAATTCGCTAGTCAATTTTAGCAAAAAATAAGCAATCACCATCAACTCGCCTGAAGCCATTCTTGATAAAGTAATAATTTTGTCGTTCTCCCTTAATGAAAAGAAGGCATCATCAAATGGTTGTCGTAGATTAAAAAGAGATATTTCAAAACTTTTAAATTTTTCTCCCAAAAAGTCCTTTATTTTATCTACCAGGGGATTTATTATTTTTGATTGTTTTGGGTCCTCTACTTTGTTAATAATAAAAGAGTAAATATCTTCCCATTTTTTAACATAATCGTTTCTTTCACTTGTTTTGTAGTCTTTAAAAAATCTCCAATTAAATTCATCTAAAATCTTTTGAAAGGTCGTAAAATAGCCGGGTTTCAAATCCTTATCTCTTTCTTTTGAAAAATAAAAAATTCTGGGAAAATTTTCTAGACTATCTTGTCCGTAAATTTCAAGTAATCGTCCCTGAATTTCTTTAAACTCGTTATTCTTTTTTACCCAGTACTCATAGTTTGTTGTTTTGGTATTTAATTGGACTTTAGGTGGGATATAATTCGTAGAAGTTAAAGATGGTTTTAATTCATCGTATCTTTGATAGCATTCAGGAATAGCAACATGTGTTGTGGTAAAAATTGTTGAAAACGCTTTGCCCGGCGAAGATTTATCGCGGTATTTCGCAACAAACCTAATCTTTTTTGATGGCAATTTTACCCAATCTGCAATTTTCAAAAAGAAATAATCATCAAACTCCACCTCAATTTCTATAGGCTCGGTATCAGAATTAAAATCATCAGGTTTTATTTTGCTTTCTACAAAGGAAAAGCTTGTCGCTAAATTTATCGCTTCTAAAATGCTGGTTTTGCCAACCCCATTTTTACCAACTAAAATTGTATAGTTTTCTTCAAAATCTATGGTCGTGGAATTTTTGAACGACCTAAAATTTTTAATTGTTATCTTTCTTATCTTCATAATATCTATTTAAAAAATTCTTCTATAAACCCGCAAAATCGCTTCGGGTATGGGCGATAATTGGACCTTTTGTTTTACATCTTTAAACTCATCATCAAAAGTTTCATCGCTCAAAGAAAAAACATAGACGCTGAATTTCCCTTTTATATCTTTTATCGCTTTTTTGAAATCTGGAATTGCCACTTGGTCCCAAATAATACCGGTATAATGATCTGAATTTTTGAAAATTTTAAATCTTTCATTATCTATCACTTTCTCAAAAGTTCCTTCCCTTACACAAAGCATCTCTGTTGCCTGCTGGGTAAGTTCAATTTTGTTTCTATCTGTTGGCTCATCATAATTAACAAAATCAGTTTTGAAATATTTAAGATTGCCACCTAATCCTTCAACTCGTTTGCCTTTTAAATTTTCATACCCTTCTATTACTTTTTTAATTCTTGGATAACAAACATCAGTACAAATATTATTTTCATTATTAGTACAAAGGATAAATTGACGATTACCGCCATCTTCTTTGTTAAGTTCTAAAACAGCATGACCGGTTGTGCCTGAACCAGCAAAAAAATCTAAAATATTCTCATTTTTACTTTTGGTGTAGCTTTTGACTAGATTTTTTATTAATAAAGTTGGTTTTGGATTTTCAAAAACAACCTCACCAAAAATATTTCTCAATTCTTCAAACGCGTCTTGATTTTGTCCCCAGTCTAACAAAAGATCGGTAATTGGTTTTAATCTCTCTGATTCTTCATCAGACACCTCTCTTCTTAAAGTATTGTTTTTTGTAATAAAAATTAAATCATCTTCAATGTATTTATCAATATTATTTTGACTATCTCTAAATTTTGCTTTCATTTTAAAGTCATTTTTGGTCCTAAAATTTTCAACTATCACATTGTCCAAGTATTCTATTATCATCGTCTTAATTTTATACTTACCTTTCTTAATTATTCCTTCTTTGTATTTTGCCCTTACTCCTTTACGAAAACTTCTTACGGACTCTTTATTGCTTGGATTAAATAAAGGTTTAGTATCTCCCCTTATCTTCTCTAAAGACAATTTTGGGGCAGAGTTAATATTTCTGGCATATACCAAAATATATTCTGCCATACCTGCTATTTGGTTGTGTAAAAAAGATGGTTGTTTTTTTCGCTTCCATTTTAAAATACCAACAAGATTGCGCTCTCCGAATAGCTCAGGTTGTTTATCCATTAACATTTTTAATTGCGCTACCTCATTATCATCAATTGAAACAAAAATTACTCCTGTATCTTTTAGTAAATTCTTTGCTAATTTCAATCTTTTTTCCATAAAAGAAAGCCATTTAGAGTGACGGTAAGAATCTTCCCTGTCAATATAGCGATCATTGAAAATGAAATCTTTGTTACCTGTATTATACGGCGGATCAATGTAAATAACATCAACTTTTTTGGCATGAGTGTAATTTAAAACTGAAAGGGCATGATAATTATCGCCCTCAATTAGTAAATTTACCGGTTTATCTTTGTCGGTAATAATTTCTCTGTTTTTAACCTCTTTCAACACCGGCAATTTTTCTTTGCACATTTCAACCACATCTTCCGGTTTTTCTTCCCAAACCAGCCCATATTTCTTTCGTTCCTTCAATTCTTTTTTTAACCGTTCAATTTCGGCGTTTAATTTTTCAACTTCTAATTTTTTATTATCTTTTGTCATAATTTTAGCTATGGATAATTTGATTTGACTTTCTATCTACCCTTTGCTATACTGATAATGTCTTACAGTTCTTCCATAGAACTGTAAGGGTTATACATCCTAGGGCTACCCTCTTAGCTGAGGGTAGCTTTATTTTTATCTATACGATGCTGTAAATCTTTACCCCAAATCTCATCTATATTTCTTAAATCAAAATATTTATCTCCACCAGTTTTTAACTCTTCGGAGATACTACCCTTGGATGAAAAAATATAAACCTTTTTACCTCTATTTCTTAGATAAGATACTAATGCCAAAAAATCAGAATCGCCGGAGAATAAAACAGCAATATTGTATTTAGCAATATAATGCAAAGCATCAATTGTCATTTCTACATCCATATTCCCTTTTTCTATAATAGATTCTCCGTCCTTGATGATAATAGAAATTCTCTTTAGTTCTTTCCCTCTTACAATAAAACCAAGTTCCTTTTTAAGATAGGTATAAAATCTATGTTTTCCATTTAAATCATAATCTCTGGTTCCTTCTTTTGGATAAGCATCATAATAAAAAATTTCAACTTCTTTCGCATTAAATTTCTCTTTAAAATAATTTCTAAGACGGCTGTATTCAATAAATTTTCTTTTGGATTTTACAATATTCCAAACATTTGAAGCGTCAATAAAAACGTAAATACTATTTTCGCCAACCGAACTTTTGCTTTTATTATATAACTGTCTACTCATAAAATTATTTCTTTAAATCAGTCCCTTATTTTTGAAACTAAAGAAATCATCTTTGGCCACAATTATATGGTCTGCCACTTCTATGCCCAAGATCTTTCCAGACTCAACTAATCTTTTGGTTAATACTAAATCGTCTTCCGATGGCTCAGGATC
>Ga0209407_1005184_pt1 | contig 10332 bp, 11 predicted proteins | sample AD_JPNHG3_MetaG_FD_184410 | JGI IMG/M metagenome (GOLD analysis project Ga0209407, IMG submission 184410) | Active sludge microbial communities of municipal wastewater-treating anaerobic digesters from Japan - AD_JPNHG3_MetaG (SPAdes) (version 2) | ecosystem: Engineered > Bioreactor > Anaerobic...
GGTGCCATCGTCATACGTCAATGCGCGCATCTCCAAGAGATCAATCACGCCGCTGAACGTCTCTGTTTTGCCGATCGGCAATTGCACGCACACCGGATTGGCATGCAGCAGCGAGCGGATCTCCGACACACAGGCCTCAAAATCGGCACCCATGCGGTCCATCTTATTAATGAACGCAATCCGCGGCACATGATAGCGGTCCGCCTGACGCCAGACCGTCTCAGACTGCGGCTGCACCCCGCCGACGGCACAAAAAACGCCCACCGCGCCGTCCAACACGCGCAATGAGCGTTCAACCTCTATCGTAAAATCGACGTGACCGGGCGTGTCGATCAAATTGATCTGCACATCCTGCCAGGAGCAAGTGATGGCGGCGCTGGTAATCGTAATGCCGCGTTCGCGCTCCTGGATCATCCAGTCGGTGACAGTGTTGCCTTCGTCTACATTGCCGAGACGGTGCGTGCGCCCTGCATAAAAAAGAATGCGCTCAGTCGTCGTGGTCTTGCCCGCGTCGATGTGGGCCACGATGCCGATGTTCCGGATCCCGCAAAGCGAGACATCGCCGCCGACCGGCACACCGCCGGCCGCAGCCATACGTTCTCTGTCTGCCTTGCTTTCCAAGACGCTCACCCTTCACCCTGACTTTTCAAAGAACAGCGGATTTTCCGGCAACCCTGCCGGCTTATCCTAAAACGGGCTCAACCGCCCGCGAAATTCGCCTCTTTGCGTCGAACAAAGGCGAGTAAATTAGCAAATTGGCTTCCGCTAGGCAAGCGCGAAGTTTTGCAAATTTTTGATTTGTGATTTGTGATTTGTGACACTTAGTCCTAACACTTAATCCCCACACTTAGTCCCCCACACTTAGTCGTTTTACACTTAGTCCCCACACTTAGTCGATTGCGCTGGCGACGAAGTGTAAGCGACGAAGTGTTTTGGACGAAGTGTAAACGACGAAGTGTAAACGACGAAGCGGTGTTCATTCGAGCCTCACGGTCGCACAACCCGATAAAACCGCGAAGGCACGGTATTGGTATCCGCGACCTCAGTGACCGCGCCGGTGGCGGCAAAGGTTCCGAGACTCGCCCACGCCGCATTCATCAGACTGTCGCGACACTCCAGACGGAAAGAGGCAAGATTCGTCACCGCGATCTGAAAGCGGACAACATTCGTCCCGTCAGACAAAGCCTCTGTGCTCAAGCCGAGAGGGGTTAGGATAGGTGCAGTGTAAGTATACCACCCAGAAATATCCCCCGCAGACAAAGTCCCTGCGCCTGTTTGAAATGCTTGGAAATTAGATACTCTGATATCATTGATATACTCTCCAACATCTGGATCAAACAAACCAGTGGAAGGATCATAAGTACCATAAATGCCATTACCATTTAAATCAATAAATGCCTCCCAATAGTAATCGGTTAGTGACAGGGGGGTGCAATTCAAGTGCGAGGGATAGCGGAAATTTTTTCGCATTTTTTTATTTTTGTGCTTGCATGTGCGTTTGTAATATGATAAACATGCACCATGAAAACAAAGACGCACCAGGCCGACGACAAAGCCAAGGCCGATTTCCTAGAGAAAGCGGCGGCCCTGTGGCCCGTCGCCAAGGGTTCCCTCACGCAGACGCGGTCTCCCTGCACACGGAAGAACTGCAAGGCCTGCGCCTCGGGGCGCAAGCATCCCAAGCTGCTCTTCACCTTCCGGGAGGACGGCAGGCTCCGGGGCATGTACGTCCGTCCGCCCCACGCCGGGCTGCTGCGCCGGGCCATCGCGAACGGACGGGAGCTGGAACGGCTGATCACGGCGGCGGGGCGCGGCCTGGTGCTTGCCCTGCGCGAGGAAGCGGACTCTTGACGCGCACCCGGCGAGCCTCGCAGGACTGCCTGTGCCCGAAGTACCTGGACCTGCTGGCCGAGAACGCGCGGCTCAAGGAGGAGGTCGCCAGGCTCAAGGCGAAGCTGTCCCGGCAGGAGCGCACCGCGAAGGAGCAGCCGTTCGGGCTTTCGACCCCCTCGTCGCAGCGGCTGGTCAAGCCTTCGGCGCCCGAGCCGGCGCCCGACGAGGCGCGGCGCCGCAAGGGCGGCGCGCCCGCCGGCCACAAGGGGCACGGCTGGAAGCCCCCCGACGGCCCCGAGCCCGAAACCGAGGACCTGCCGGCCCCGGACACCTGCCCCTGCTGCGGCGGCGCCCTGACCGATTTCCCGGGAGAGGCGGAGGCCGTCCGCGACCTGATCGACTGCCATCCCCTGCCCGCCTTCCGGCGGCGCGTGCGGGTGCCGGCGCGGTACTGCCCGCGCTGCAGGAAGCCCGTGCGCCCCCGCGTACCCGGCGTGCTGCCCAAGACCCGCCTGACGAACAGGCTCCTGGCGCGCGCGGCCCGCGAGCACTACCTCGACAACACCCCGATGGGCACGGTCGCCCGCAGGCTCGGCGTGCCCAAGGGGACGCTCCTGAACGGGATGCACCGCCTGGCCGAGATCACGCGCCCGGCCGCCGGCGGCCTGCGGGGCCTGCTCCGGGACGCCGCCGTGAAGCACGCCGACGAGACCCCGTGGCGCACGGACGGGAAAAACGGCTGCGCCTGGGTGTTCACCGCCGGGCGCGCCAGGCTCTTCGTCTGCGAGCAGACGCGCGCCATGTCCGTGCCGGCCGAGGTGCTCGCCGACTGCGGCGGGACGCTCGTGACCGACCGCTACGCCGCCTACAACTGCTTCCTGGGCGACCGGAACTACTGCCTCGAGCACCTGAAGCGCGACACGCTCGACATCGTGGCCGGGAACCCCGCGCCAAGAGAATGCAGGGCCTTCGCGGAAACCCTCGTCCCGTGGCTGTGCGCCGCCATGTCGCTGCGCACCGCCTTCGACGGGGACCGGGTGACCTACTTCGTGCGCGCGGCGCGCATCCGGCATGAGATCGAGACCATCGTCGCCGCGCCGGCGCGCCATCCCGCCGTGCAGGGCATCCAGAACATCTTCCGAGAGAACGAGCACCGCCTCTGGCACTGGACCGAAGACCCGCGCGTGCCCGCCGAGAACAACACCGCCGAGCGCGCGATCCGGCCGCTGGCCATCGCGCGCAAGGTCAGCCACGGATCCCAGTCGGTCAAAGGGCGCGAGACGCGGAGCGTCATGATGAGCATCCTGCACACGCTCGACGCCTGCTGCACGGATCCCGAAGAGCGGCTGGCGGAGGCGCTGGACCACTACGCCCGGGACCGGGACGCCGACATGTTCGCGCGGCTGTTCGGGGGGCTGCCGCTCTACATACCCACGCAGTGATCCCGCGACAGCCGACGGGGCCGATCACGACCCAAAAACGTGCCGCGAAACAGCAACGGGGTGCCGCCAGACTTCCGCTTCACCTCGCTCTACCCTGCATACCCCTGTCACTAACCGATTACCTCCCAATAACCGTTACCAGCACTGGGATAATTTGCAGTTTGACCTATCATTAAACCATGATCGTAAATACTCCTCTGATTAAACCAGCCTGACGCAGAACTTCCGAAACCATCCAACCCTCCTGCTATCGCAGATGAACCATTAGGGTAATTTGCAATATAAACCAAACTAAATCGAGGATTGTTTGCAATCACATTCCCGTTTTGGTCTTTAAACGTTATAGAATTTGCAACATAATCAGCAGCATCTCCATCTTGATAGATACGCGCATCATAAGTGAGATCCGAAATAGAATTCCAAGGCTTAGGCTCCGCCTTAGCCTCTTTGACGCCGGACACGGCACCCGCTCCGACCATTCCCGCCAGAGCCAGATGTTTCAGCGCGCTCCGCGCCATCATGCTAAACCTCCCAACATTCATGCCTCAAGTATACCCCATCCGCCCCCACCTTTCACCCCCATTTTTTCAATAAGTTTGGGTGTGTAAAATTTGGAGTGCGGTGACAAGAGCCGCGCTGTGCGCGGATCGCGGCACCGCTTTTGCGCGCCACCTTGCCACCGCATCCCTGCTCAAAAAGCGGCTCGTGGGGACACTCGCCCTCCACGCTTCGTGTCTTCGCGCCTTCGCGTGAAAAAACCGAGCAGCGCTTTTACTCTCAAGATTGCGAGCCACTGCGTGGTCGCAATAAGAGAGGTTGACTCGCGACCCGCGACTTGCGACTGGAGCCATGCCACCCCAAAAGAACTCTGCGTCTCTGCGGCTCTGCGTTAAATAAACCCGAGCCGTGCCACCAAAAAACCTCTGTGTTCTCTGTGGTTTCAAAAACCCGAGCAGCACCCAAAAAACCTTCGTGCCCTTTGTGCCTTTGTGTGAGAAAAAACAGAGCACGGCTGCACGGCTCCTTAGCTCTCTTCGCGCACAGCGCAGCACGGCTCTGAAGAAGCTTTCGGGACAGTCTCGCCTGCCATGAGCGCGGCAACACCGCGCATGTCCACGCCCGTTTCGAAGAGCGCCCGCAGAGCCAAGTCGATGCTGACAGAGGGATCGCCCCTTTCAATGAACGAAAAACGGCTCTGGCTGGTTCCCAGCGCCTTGGCCATGCTGGCCTGAGAGAGCCCGAGCGCAAGCCGTCGCTCACGGACGGCGCGGGTGAGCACGGCCTTGGTTTCAATATAAGCCGCCTCCGCGTCGGTGAGTCCGAGCAGTTCCTGCGCACTACCCTCAACCCATCCTTTGCCGATCTCTTTCATTTTGCGTCCCTCCTGTAGTAATCGCGCAACCGCCGTGCGCACCGCGTCAGAATCGTTTGTGGCGTCGTCCGGGTTGTTTTCTTGAACACGTCCAAGACAACAATCGCCTCGGGCGTAACCGCGTAGACGAGCCGCCATTCACCGCCCGTGTCGGTCACGCGCAACTCGTGACACCCCGCGCCGATGTCGGGCATGGGCCTTGACTGCGGCATAGAAAGCGCCTCGCCGTCCTGAACCAGCCGCAACAGAAAACCCAGCTCTTTTCGTGCGGCTGTGGTCATTGGCGGGGTCTTCACTTCGCCGTATAGCCACCGAAGCGGTTTCATAAAGCTTATATTATCCCTTTTTTGATATAACCGTCAAGCGTTGCCAGAGGCGTAGTTTGTGTTTCATGGTTTCACTTAAACGTTGGAAGTTAAACGTTGAGCGTTAAGCGTTAAAAAACCTCCCAACATTCATGCCTCAAGTATACCCCATCCGCCCCCCACCTTTCACCCCCATTTTTTCCCGTTTTTCGCGGTTCCTGTTTGAAACTCTCGCCCCCTCCGTGTATAATGTCGGCCAACAATGGGTAATCGACTGGTTCGGTATCTTATGGGACGGTAGCGAATGCAATTTGAGTGGGATCCTGTTAAGGCCGACGGAAACTTACGCAAGCACGGCGTCTCCTTTCATGAGGCGGCGACCGTGCTGGGCGATGCTCTGTCGATGACGTACCATGATCCAGACCACTCGATAACGGAGCACCGCTTTATTACCGTTGGCACCTCGCGATTCGGGCGCATCCTGCTGGTTGCGCATACCGATCGCGGCGAGCGGATTCGGATCATCAGTGCAAGAAAGGTTACCCCACAGGAGCGGAGGCGTTATGAAGAAGGCACATGAGCAAGAAATGGTGGACGAGCTACGCCCCGAATACGACCTCTCCCAATTGGAAGGCGGTGTACGGGGCAAGTATGCGGAGCGCTTTCAGGATGGGACGAACCTCGTTCTGCTCACCCCGGATGTCGCGCGTTACTTCCCGGACGAAGACTCCGTGAATGCAGCCCTAAGATCCTTGGTGGGTGTCGCAAAAGCCCAACTCAACCTCTAAAAAACTCCTAAATCCTCAATCCTAACTGCTACCTCCGTGCGGTGCGCGGCGGCAAGGCCAACCTGAGCGCGAAACCATGCCCAACCTCGCCATGACCTTCCTTGCGGAAGACGGGCAAGAAGGCGGGCATGGGTGAGAAGAAGGCATGACCCGGGACACAGCAGATCGCGGTGTGAACACCGCGCACAGGACCCGCACCGCGCACGGGGCTGGGGGTGGTCCTGTGCGCCCCGTTCACGGGGCGTTTCAGCACAGCATGCTCCGCCGCTGTTTCAACCACGACTACCGCGATCCCTTCTTCTACATGATCACGATCACCACGCACCAGCGGCGGCCGTGGTTCGGCGTCTGCGAGAACAATGCCTGCACCCTCAGCGCCGACGGCTTGCTGGTGCGAGACCTCTGGTACCGCATCCCGCACGACTACCCCCCTTCTTATCTCATCTTATCCCGTTCTGTGGCCACCGCTCACGGTGGCGCGACACCCCTCACCCGCGAGACCTGCCTCGCGCTGAACGCCGCCGGCGCTCACATCGCAGAAGCAGACACTATGGAAGTAATAGGTAAGAGGTAATAGGTAAGAGGTAAGAAGTGGCATGGGCGTCCCGCCCATGAAACACGGGCAAGATGCCCGTGCCACATCTGAACGTCGAACGCCCAACACCCAACGCCCAACGCCGAAGTAGAAACACCCCTGCTCAAAAAGCGGCTCGTGGGGACACTCGCCCTCCAATCTTCGCGTCTTCGCGCCTTCGCGTGAAAAAGCCGAGCAGTGCTTTTACACTCATCATTGCGACCACTGGGTGGTCGCAATAAAAAAAGCCACGCGGGCATCCGCATGGCTCTTCAAAAATCTCACGTGCAGCGCTGCTTACCACGCGTAGTGCGCGAAGGCCTTGTTGGCCTGCGCCATCCGGTGCGTGTCGTCGCGCTTCTTGATCACGTTACCTTGGTTGTTGTACGCTTCGATCAACTCCGCCGCCACCGCTTTGGGCATCGGGGTGCCGCGGCGCGCGCTGGCGTACGACGTCATCCAGCGCAGGGCCAGCGAAAGCTGACGCCCCGGACGGATCTCGACCGGCACCGGGTAGGTCGTGCCGCCCACGCGACGGGATTTGACCTCCACTTTCGGCTTCATGTTCGCAATCGCGGTGTCCATCACCTCGATCGGATCCTGGCCGGTCTTCTCCTTCAGCTCTTCCAGCGCGCCGTACACAATACGCTCGGCGGTCGTCTTCTTGCCGCTCTTCATGAGCGCACGGATCACGCGGGCCACCAGCTCGCTGTTGTATTTCGGATCAACGGGCTGCACCCGTTTCACTGCTCTGCGCCGTCTTGCCATGGCTTAGCTCTCCGACTTCTTCTGACGCTTCATGCCGTACTTAGAACGGCTGCGGTTGCGCCCGGACACGCCCAGGCTGTCCAGACAACCGCGAACGATGTGATAACGGACACCGGGAAGGTCCTTCACACGACCGCCGCGCACCAGCACCACGCTGTGCTCCTGCAGGTTGTGCCCCTCGCCCGGAATGTAGGCCGTCACTTCATGACCCGTCGTCAAACGGACACGGGCCACCTTGCGCAACGCCGAGTTCGGCTTCTTCGGTGTCTGCGTCTTCACGACGAGGCAGACACCACGGCGCTGCGGACACCCCTTCAGCGCGGGTGACTTGCTCTTCTTGCGCATCGGCACGCGGCCCTTGCGCACTAGTTGATTAATCGTCGGCATTGAATGCTTTTCCTTCTCGATTGGAAATAAGTGAAGGGTCACGGTATCATAGTGCCACAATCTGCGCAAGTGCGATTTTTTCAAAAAAATTCGCGCCCCGAGGCCCTTCAGCGATCAGGCTTGGGATGCCTTTTGCAGACGCTTGAGCTGACCGGCCACGGAGAGCCGCTGCATCGGGCTCATGCGGTCTACCAGTAGCACGCCGTTGAGATGATCGGTCTCGTGCTGGATCGCACGCGAGAGCAGCCCGCGCGCCTTGATGGTCTGACGCTGGCCCTCGATGTCCAGATAGGTTACCACGACAGTGTCGGCGCGCGTGATCGGCGCACCGATCTCCGGGAAACTGAGGCACCCCTCTTCGTTGCGCTGCGAGCCTTCGGTCTCGATGATCTCAGGATTGATCAGAACCAGCGGCATGGCGATCTCAGCGTTGAAGTCGCGGCACTCCTCTTTCTCGGCCTCGCGCGGCACGTCGATCACACAGATGCTCTCGGTGCGCCCGACCTGCTCGGCGGCCAGCCCCACCCCCTTGGCCGCATACATGCTCTCCAGCATGTCGCTGGCCAGTTGCCGGATCTCATCCGTGATCTGCGCTATCGGGACGGCCTTCTGTCGCAAGATCTCGTTTCCGTATGTCACCACTGGTAAAATCACTCGAACCTCCCTTTCTCTCCGCAAGCTTGGTCTTTCAGGATAAAAAAAGCAGTGGCACTTGACAACCCCAAAAACAGAAAAACGCAGAACGCAAGAAACACGGGCAAGATGCCCGTGCCACACCTGCAAGCAAGGAGTTTTGTAAGAGCCTCAGGGCAAAAAACCGGGGCCGGTGTTACCCGGCCCCGGTGCTGCATGACAGGAGTGGTCTATATATACTTTTGGTTGTGTGGTTAATCGTTCACCGGCAGGTTCACGAAGATGGTTCCCCCGCGGGTTTTGACCCGCAACAACACGCTCTTCCCGCGTCTCTTCCCCACCGCATTACTAAAGTCTCTCAGGTTCTCTACCTCGCTCCGGTTGACCTCGATGATCAACATCCCAGGTCGCAATCCTTTCTCGTACGCGACTGAAGCCGGGTCCACCTCCGACACCACCACGCCGTCGTCGTCATCCTCGTAACCGAGTTCCCGCGCGACATCCGGTGTCAACTCTTGCACCTGGAACCCCAGCTTTTCAGCCACATCACCGCTGTCCTCGGCCTGACCCGCCACCGCATCGTCGTCGGGGAATGTCCCCACGGTCAGCGTCACCTTCTTGGGCTTGCCATCACGGAACAGCGTGATCTCGGTTTTGGTGTTAGGCATGATCCGTGCCACATCGTTCCGAAACGAGGTGTTTCCTTTGATTTTGACGCCATTCAGCTCGGTCAGGATGTCGCCGCTGCGGATGCCGGCCTTGTCGGCAGGCCCGTCTTTTTCTACTTCGGCAATCAGTACGCCGCCCGCTTCGTCGCGCCCAAAGGACTTGGCCATCTCTTCGGTAACCTCGCCGGGATTGAGGTACACGCCGACGTAACCCCTTGTCACTCTGCCACTTGTGACGAGCTGATCCTTAATGCGCATCGCCATATCGATCGGCAGCGCGAACCCGATTCCCATGTAGCCGCCGCTACGGCTGTAGATCGCCGTGTTGATTCCGACAACCTTGCCGTCGATGTTCAGGAGCGGTCCGCCCGAGTTGCCGGGATTAATCGCGGCGTCGGTCTGGATGAAGTCTTCGTAGTCCGTGATTCCGATGTTACTGCGTCCTTTAGCACTCACTACACCCACCGTAAGTGTCTCCTTTAGTCCAAAGGGGTTGCCAATCGCGATCACCCACTCGCCGATCTGCAACTTCTCCGGGTCGCCGATCTCCAGCACCGGGAGGTCGCCCTCAGACTCGATTTTGATCAGCGCCACCTCCGTCCGCGGGTCAGCACCGATGCGCTTCGCCTTGAACTCCCGTCCGTCTGACAGGCGCACCGTGATTGTGTCTACATCGCCCACCACGTGCGTGTTGGTCAGAATATAGCCATCCTTGCTGATGATGAACCCCGAACCTTGCCCGGTCTGCTTGAACATCGGCTGGCGACTGCGGTTGGGAAACCTGCGGTCCGGCTGGCCGGGACGTGCTCTGCGCGGTACGCCAAAAAACCGCTCCGCGAAATCCTCGCCGAACAGATCGAAGGGATTGTTGAATTGATACATGTGCCCGGCCGGCACCTGCTTCTCCACCTGGATAAACACCACCGCCGGCGTCGCCTTTGCCGCGACTCCCGAAAAACCCTTGCGAAAATCAAGCGCACCAGCCGCTTTGGCGAAAACGCCTGATCCGACCAGCAACGCCGCTAAAAGAACGCTGCTCCCCATTCGTGTACCTTTCATCTTCATGCGGCACCTCCTATAACCTTTTGAACTAAGTGTAAAAACTAGGCCATAACCCCAATCAGCAGACGGCAACCTATATGAACCAACGGCCTGGCGAGTGAAAGGAGTTATGGCCTATACGGACCTGTTTTTGTCAACCTCTTTGCCGTCTCTCGCTTTGGCGCTTTAGTAACAAGCTACCCGCGTGCCAACCGCCACAATCACGAAATTTTTCAATACAACGGCGATTTTTTTGCCCATTTAGCGCGAAACTTAGCCCAATCTAACAAGTAAGCGCCGCCCCGTCATTCATTCAAGCGACAGGATGTCCTGAGCATGTGTGACATTTTGGCTCAGGGAGCGGCAAGTGGTGAATACCGGCAGGGGTCTAAACGCCTGTCCCTTGGTTGTCGAGACCCGTTCTTAACCATGAAACACATGAAACTTCATGAAAATCGGGGACTCCCCCTTGCCGCGCGGTGCGCGGGCTTGAGATTTTAGATTTGGGATTTTCACTTCGG
>Ga0209407_1005195_pt1 | contig 10313 bp, 6 predicted proteins | sample AD_JPNHG3_MetaG_FD_184410 | JGI IMG/M metagenome (GOLD analysis project Ga0209407, IMG submission 184410) | Active sludge microbial communities of municipal wastewater-treating anaerobic digesters from Japan - AD_JPNHG3_MetaG (SPAdes) (version 2) | ecosystem: Engineered > Bioreactor > Anaerobic >...
ACCTTAATGATTTCCTTTTTCTCCATCCCTTGTGATAACATCTATTCGGGCCTCCTTTCTAGTTCTTAGTCAATTCAATGGTATCACCATTGAATCTTTTGGAGGCCCTTCTTTTCGAGACACCCTATAAGTGTGAATAACACCAGGGCAAAATCCTTCTGAACAGGAATTATGCGGAATCATATAACAATGCAAATTGAAACTGACTGAATAACAGTTGCAGCAATTGATTGGTAGTAAACCGCAAGTACAGAAATTGTGCTGTTTAGGAGAAAGAAGCGGTGTACATAAATTACTACAGAAGACCAATTGGAGAGCGGTTCAGTTCATCACGTGTTGTTTGCCAATTCGGAAGCAGGTCGCTAATTAGCTCTTTGAAGCGGTCGTTATGATGGCGCTCAACAAGATGGAGCATTTCGTGCACAACTACGTATTCTAGACAGGAAGGAGACTTCTTTGCCAGCTCAAGATTCAGCCAAATACGCCCCGCTTTTCTATTGCAACTCCCCCATCGCGTTTTCATCTTGCGAACACCCCAATCGGCAATTTTAACTCCGATTCTAGGTTCCCATTCGGTTATCACGGCAGGAATCTGTCCCTTTAGTTTCTTGCGGTACCATTCGCAAAGAACGGCTTCTCTTTTTGCGCGATCACTACCAGGGCGAACCCCGAGTTCTATTGTGGAGTTGTTCGAAAGCTTGACTGTCGGAGGTCTATTTATTTCTACAACTTTCAACCTGTATCTGCGTCCCTGAAAGTAATGGCTCTCGCCAGTAACCATCTCCCGCCGTGATTGCCTTGCCTGGTTCCTGAACGCGTCTTGTTTCTTCCTTATCCAGCCAATGCGAGAGATAATCGCAAGACGTACCGCATCCTTATTCAAATGAAGCGGAGCAGCCACGCGCACTCTACCGTCTGGAGGATATACGGCCAGGTGAAGATTCTTTATATTCTTTCTCACAACCTCAACGGGAATTCCCATGACTTCGAGTTTGTATTCTTCAATAATCACGCTGGTTTTTGGCAATTTCGAATATCTCCTCCACGAGATGATCTGAATTTCCGAGCACCTTCTTAATTGCAATTTCAACTTCGCGCTCTTTTTGGCGATTTCCTCTCCAGTCGGCTTTCTTCACATCGCGGATCGCTTTGTCCAGTGCAATAGCCATTTTGGCCCGCGGATCCGAATCGTTGTGATACTTATATTGTCCCTGGGGATCTTTCGCCACTAAATCTTCCACCTGCTCGAGATTGTCGTAAAAGGCTCTCTTTGCAGGCGTGTCTATCTTTTCTGGATAATGTGCTTCCGTTTCCGGTCTTGCGATCTGCTTCGTCAGTTGTATAATCTGTTCTAGATAAGTCTTGTAATCAATAGTCTGTCTGCGCCTTTCCTGTATAAGCTCATCCAGAAGCAATGACATCTTTTCATAGTACCTGGGATTGACCGGTGATTCGTCGATTATAAGCTTTCTGACGTTGTTCTCTATTGTCTCCGATACGGCTTCAGGATCGTTGCGAATACCCTTAGGCAAGATGCCAATTGCACCTTCTCCTTTATCCACGAGCATCTTTACAAGCGTCATATCATCAAAATTGGAGAGCACTTCGCTTTCTTCCGCGCGAATGTAGGTGTCGAGAAGATGTCTCATAGCCGGTTCGTAGGCCTTCATATCCACGTAGTCACCACTTGCCAGTTTGACTTCCTGGCGGACGTTTTCGTAACATGTGACTTCGCGCTTTATGGTACTTATCTCATCCGATGTATAACCGGCCTCTTCCATTTCGTTTGCCAGATTTGCGTAGGCTCTTACCAGCGCGGAGACTGTTTTATACAAAGCCACGCGTTTAGGCTCATTCTCTTTCAGTTGTTGTACATTGCCGCTTTGCTCAGCGCAGAAATACTTCATGTAAGCAGCGGTGTTTTTTGGTGGTTCTACCGGTTCACATAAAGCCTTGATCGATTCACGAAGTTCTTCCAGCCTTTCATGCGCCTTTTCCAAACGATCTTTAAGCAACCCCTCTACGTCTTCTCTGTCATAACCATCCAGGGCTTCACCGGTATAGTCTTTTATCGACATTTCCAGAGATTTGAAGAGGTCCTTATAATCAATGATATAACCATACTCCTTATCTTCCGTGTGAAGCCTGTTAACCCTGCATATTGCCTGAAAAAGACCGTGATCCCGCATCTGTTTGTCTATATACAGGTATGTCGCCGGGGGTGCGTCAAAGCCAGTTAACAGTTTATCCACGACTATAAGCAATTTCATCTGTCCCGGTTCTTCTATAAAACGTCTCTTTACCTCTTTTTCGAACTCTTCGACCCTGTTCATCGCTTCCTCTTCAGATTCATCATAGAAGTCAGCCAACATCTTTCGGTAGATTTTGTACTCAAGAAGCCGTTGTGTAAGACCTTCGCCCGTCTCTTCACCTTTGATACTGGCAACAGTGGGTCTGTAAGAAGTCACAATAGCGCATTTATCTCCAAAACCCGCTTTGCTGAACATTTCATGCAATCTACAGGCGGAGTATATGCTATCAGCGACAAGCATAGCGTTTCCGTTGCCGCTCTGGAGTCGGTCCTTTATTTCCATATCCATGAGAATGTCGTTGACGATCTTTTGTAGTCGATCTTCTGAACTTAGAATTTCCTGCATTCTGCCCCAGCGTTTCTTTAGCTGAGCTTTGGCTACATCCGATAATCCGCGCGTCTTGGTTTCAAACCACTCGTCTACTCTTTCTGGCGAAGTTAAATTCTGGTCGATGTCACGCGCTTCATATCTTAAATCGAGTACAACACCGTCACGTACTGCCTCATCGTATTTGTAGGTATGGATGTAAGGGCCAAACACCTCTATGCTCTTCTGCTTATCCTTTTTCAGTAGTGGGGTACCAGTGAAGCCAATAAACATCGCTTCAGGAACAAGTTCTTTCATGGCATCGTGAAGGATTCCCGACTGTGTTCTGTGACACTCATCTACAAAGACGAATATCTCGCCCTTAGCCTTGAAGTCGGCGGTTAGACTTTTCTTTATATCATCCAGATATTCTTTAACGTCATTTTCACTGGCTCCCTCGCCCGCTCCAAATTTGTGGACAAGTGAACAAATGAGCCATCTCTCATTAGTGTTCAGTTCCTGGATAAGAGCCGCTCCACTTTTAGCGCGGAGTATATCTTCTTTAACGTCCTTGAAGACGCCCTCTATTTGCTCATCCAGTTCTATACGATCCGTCACAATAAGCACTCTTGAACCGGTTACGTTTTCTCTGATCCATCTGGCAAGCCAGACCATTATGAGGCTTTTCCCGCTGCCCTGGGTGTGCCAGATTATTCCGCCTTCTCTGCGCCTTATTCGTTCTTGCGCAGCTTTAGCGCCGAAGTACTGGCTGTGGCGGCAGGTCTTCTTAATGCCGGCATCAAATGATATAAAGTCATGCACTATCTCGAGTAGTCTATCCTTTCTGCATAGCTGACCCAATTCTCTCAGCAGAGGGTTATCGCTTGCCAGCGGATGTGTCTCCGTTTCCTTCCAGCGCATGTAATACTTCTCCGGTGTTCCGATTACCCCATATCTTAGGCCTTCGGTATCGTTTCCGGCCATTACGAGTTGAATAGTAGAGAAGAAACGTCTTATAAACTCCTTTTTCTGATTGTCCAGGTTCTGACGAATACCCTCTGTCACGGACACAGTTGAACGCTTCAATTCAAGAACTGCGAAGGCGATCCCATTCACATACAGCACTATATCTGGGCGCTTCGTATGCTCCTCTATTATCGTTACCTCTTCAGCCACGGCAAAATCGTTGTTCTCGATGTTATCCCAGTCGATTAGCCAGACTGTTTTGAACTGCTCTCTTATATCCGTTTTCACCTTCACACCGTAACGCAGAAGTGCATAGACGTCTTTGTTGGCGTAGTAAGTGTTTCTCTCGCCGATAACAGCGTTGGCTTTTTCGAGAACATCAATAGTTCGGGAGATGGTCTTTTTATCGTGGCCCTGTCGCTGCAACCATTCACTCAACAGCTCCTGTTCGATATTGCTGTTATCGTTTCTGTCTTTCCAGTTTCCGAGATACCTGTAACCCAGAGTGTTCTGAAGAAAAGTCAGAACCGCTTCCTGGGTTCTGATTTCGCGTTGTCCTACATATCCCATCATCCACTTGCCTCCGTCCTTGCATCCTGAATCTTTTTCAGGGTATTTCCTTCAGCGGTTTTCCAGGCGGTGCGACCGTTTACAGGGCCTCCCACTAACACACCTGCAGCAGTAGAGGGAGAGGCGAAACGATAATCCTGCGTGAATACATAGTAATCGCCTTCTCGCTTTAAAACTCCACGATCGATAAGCTGTTGCCTAAGATCATGCAAATAGGCTTGTATAGAATTTACTTCTGCAATACGAGCAAAAGAACCCTGTTTAACGACAAAACCGTCTGGGACCTCTATCCCCTTAGCCTTTGCCCCTCTCTGTGAAAGAATGTACTCTTCATCCGGACTCTGTGATGCAACGTCCTTTGAAGCAGCTTCGAATGCGTCTATTCCCAGGATTGGATATATGACAAGCATTTCATTCAGGAACCAATCTGCATCGGCACGATCGGCTTCCGATAACGATAACAAAGTGGGTGTTGTATTATTCTCGATCTCCCACTGGTTAGCGGAGTTCGCAAGTCTTATAAGGCTGGCTTCAAGGTATTTCACATGCGCCTTGTTCAGCCCCTCGTTACTGCTGGTGAATGCGACAAAACTTGTCCAGAAGTCTTTCTTCATCGCATGCTGTTTAAGACGTTCGCGCAGAATATCTGCTTCGCCGATATAAATTCTAGAAGAACCACTTTTGCCGGGACCTGTCAGTACATACACTCCAGGCCGGGACAATTCCTCACGCGAAAGCGCAGAGATAAGATTAGAGCGACCGGCAACAACCGCTACACCTGTCCAGTTTGATTTCTCTATTATCCGTATACCGTCGGGAGTTCCATCTATGAGCAATAGTCTTATCCATGTTGGCTTTGGAGACTGCGGACTCATCATACAGCCTCCCTGTTTAGTAACCTTATCCTTCCGGTGAGAAGCTGTTGCATCATGCCCTTTTTGATCTGCTTGACCTTATTTTTACGACGCTCGAGTTCTGCGATTTCGTCATCCAAGTCGGAAAGAACCGATACAATTGCCAGTTGTTCTGAGTAGCAAGGAATAGGAATTTCGAAATCCTTGATAATTTGTGCATTAAGATTAGGTTGTGTACCATGCTGCGCCATTATCTTGACATTCTCTTTTTGCATGGAAAGGAAATAATAAAGATATTCAGGATCAAGTTTAGAAGTCGTCTGAATGCCGAGAATAGCCTGGCTAGAACAAAGACTAACTTCTGCGATGCAGCACTCTCCAATTGAAGCATACATAGCATAAAGAACAGTCATTCTTGGAAAAATAATGGCAGCACTTGAGGAGAGCCCTTTATTTGTTAGAGTTCTTTCTGTTGTCTTTAACCATTTACCAGAAAAGGTCATGTCACTAATAGAAACCCAAGGAATTTCTCCACCATAGTATTCTTTGATGCTTGTATCAGGTGTACCACCACTTCTACATTCTGAAACATCTACCATTTTTTTTATTTCCCATTCCCCTTCAAACCCAGGCAAATGTGCTCTTCCTGTAAGAAGCTGTTGCATAGTTGCTTTCTTTATCGCCTGCTTTTTGCTTATGAGGTTATCAAAGGATTCGATTAGATTTTCAACGTCTGAGAGGGCTTCAGAGATAGCACGTTGTTGTGAAAAAGGTGGAATGGCTATCTGCAGCTCTCGCAATACCTTCCAATCTGCCCGGGGCATATGTGTACCATATGAAACTTCAGCAGCTTCCAAAAATTGCTCAGTTTGAACAACATAAAAAAGGAATTTGTTGAGGATATAGCTTGTATCAACAGTAAGCGGCCAAATTTCTGTCGAACATATGCCGTTTTGCTTAGCAAACCAGAATTTCTTAAGATATGGTCTTAACCGTCCAAATAATACGTCGCCTGAGAAAAATAGAAACTTCGAAGAGTCCGATTCAGCCGCTTTAGAGTAAGCGCAAAGTCTACCATTTCCTTGTCCAATATGTTCTAGTTCTATACAAATGGTTTCTGGATCAACACTAGCCGGTATTACTCTACGACTCCTAATATGTGCAAAAGAACCAAGCTGTTTTACTTCCCAATCCTCTGGGATAATTCCCACCTCTGTTTTCTTATAACCAGGCGGTATTTCATCCGGTGAATGTTCTTCACTTATAGACTTGGAATCATACAGTCTCATCTGTCTTCACTCATTCCACACCAATCCCATCTTTTTCAGATGTTCGGCGACCTTTTTACTAAGCTGATCGACTTCCTTTTCAATATCCGGCAGTGTCTGCGAATAGCGTTCCTCGAGTTCCTTAATTCTGTTGCTCAATCCCTGTGTAAGCTTTTCGACTTCTTCCTCTATAAAGGCTCGAATCTTTCTAAACCACTTGTCCTCAACAACAAGCATCTTTATATCTTCTTCACTGAGTTCTCCGTATTTTTGTATAACCTTTTTATCGAGGACTGACTGCGCGTCTTTGACTGCTTTCTTAGCTGCCGACTCTGCGTCATATAGTTCAAGATAGCGGCTTAAAGCTTTATGTTCATCTTCAAACTCGGGATCCGGTTTCTTTCCTAATTCTTTAAGGCGATCTGTAACAGCACTCTTAGTAACGCTTCCCTTTCCATTTACCGCCTCTTCGAGGAGACCTTCTTCGCCAGTGTTCTCTTCCACGTATTCTTCAAGTTCACGGGAGGCCTCTTCTTGTCGTTGCACCATTCGTTCAATTTCAGCGTTTTCTTCAGAGAAGTATCTCGCAACTATTAACTCGGGCGGGATTAGATCCATCTTGTACTTGGTTTTGCCGATTGTAAGATCAGGCTTTTCATTGATCTGTCTTTCTTTGTTAGGGATTATTCCGCGAGGTTTCGCAGCTTTTAGCCAGCCATCTACTGAGATTAGATACACATCATCCTGCATCTCATCTGCCCAGTAGTCCATAAGCCGTTGGTAAACATCATAACGATCAATCAGGGGAATATCCGCAAAACTTTCAAGCAGATCCTCAGACAACTTCTGTATGATAAGTTTAGGCGCATCATTCACTGCTATACCCTTTAGTAATGGTTCGTGTTCACTGGACCACTTATCGAAAACCGCAGATATTTTCGAAGAAAATGCCTGAAAGTCTTCGTGTTCTAGTATGGTCTGCTTTATTTCGTTTGTATTCACTTTTGGCTCCAAATAGCCAGGGCGGCCATTACCTTCAACAAGCGCTTTTCTTAGCGCAGGAAAGACCTGCCAATAATGCTTCAGAGCATCTATATCCCATTCCGGTATCCCGCCGTTAAGATGTGCGTCCAGGTCATGGAGGTCTTCCGGTTCGGATGAATCAATATATCTAGGAATATTCAGGTTGTAGTCGTTTGATGAATTAGCAATCTCGCTTAAAGGTACCATACGGGAATAACGCGGTATTTCAATCTGTTTTCTGAATACGTCCACTATCTTGTGTATATCCTGGGAACGCAGGCGATTCTTATTTCCGTCCTTCATGAAACCTTTGGAAGAGTCGATCATGAAGATACCAGTTCTTGCATGAGCGTTCTCTTTATCTATCATGATGATACAGGCAGGAATGCCAGTTCCGTAGAAGAGGTTTGGCGGAAGACCAATGATCCCCTTTATGTAACCTCGTTTGATAAGGTTCTTACGGATATCCGCCTCTTTGTTTCCACGAAATAGAACACCATGAGGAAGGATTATAGCGCCTTTACCATGACTCTTCAGCGACTTTATTAGATGCAGAAGAAAGGCATAGTCACCGTTCTTTGCCGGAGGTACCCCGTGTTCAAATCGCCCGAACTCGTCGTGGTAAGGATCCAGACCATTGGTCCATGATTTAGATGAGAATGGCGGATTTGCGACCGCGAAATCAAAGGCTTTCAGTGTACCGTCATGGTTTTTGAAGTGCGGAGCTGCCAGGGTGTTCCCTCTCCATATCTCTGCCGTGGGATGTTCGTGAAGTATCATATTCATTTTTGCCAGGGCCCAAGTCGCGTTATCCATTTCCTGGCCGAAAATTGCCAGTCTTGAAATAGACGTTTCATTAGCAGCCTTTATAAGAAGCGATCCGGATCCACAAGTTGGGTCGTACACAGTGGGTTCCGAAAGGTTTTTCGCTTCTTCTATGCCGATTACTTTCGCCATTATTCTTGAGACTTCTGCTGGAGTGTAGAATTGGCCCTTACTCTTGCCGGATTCCGTGGCGAAGTTTTTCATCAGATACTCGTAAGCGTCTCCAAGAAGGTCGTCTCCCTCTGCCCTGTTTGTTGTGAAGTCAAGTCCCTCAAATATGGCGACCAACCTCGAGAGGCGATCCTGCATTTCTTTGCCCTGGCCGAGCTTCGCCTCATCATTGAAGTCGGCGGCATTGATTAGAAAGTCAAAGCCATTTGCATGAGCGAAAGCGTTTATGATCTTGTTTATCTTGTCTCCGATCTCCTTATCGCCCTTTAGCTTCGCCATGTCATCGAAGCTGGCCCTAGGCGGAACAATTATTACAACGTCATCTCTTCCAGCATACTTATCAGAGACGTACTTCATAAACAGAAGCGTCAATACATAGTCTTTGTACTGCGAAGCATCCATCCCTCCGCGTAGTTCATCACAGCTCTGCCAGAGAGATTGGTACAGTTGGGATTTCTTCAATGCCATTGTCTGATCACTCCCGATTTGATATCATGGCTTTTACCCGGGCTAAACCCTCGGAGTAAAGTCTCCTCACGGATTTCCAGCGTTTCAGTAAGTCTCTGAAGCAATTCCCTTAGCAAAAAGGATTCCATAAAAGATAGAAGTAAACATCAAAATGATATCAGATTTGTCTTCAGGATCAAGGAATATGTTTAGCCTTATCTATACGCGTCTCCTCGCTTAACTATCTCTACAAAAAGATTCACGAACTCATCTCCCTGTAGCTTGAAGACGATCCTGTAATCTCCGACTCTCAGCCGCAGGAGTCCATAATACTTGCCGGTAAGGCTTCTAACATCCGGTTTCTTGCCGGTTTTTCCGTCGTAGTAATTGACGAGTTGCCGGAAGCTTCTGTCTATTCTGTTCTTGATTGCGGCATTGAGCTTGTCGTATTGTCGTTTGCTCGCTCTCGTGAAGCTAACCCGGTAACTCATAGCTATCGACGATTTCCAGATCCTCTTCCGTCATCTGATCGAGTATTCTGGTGAGCTCTTCATTCTCTTCCGGGTCGCACGGCTCAGTTGTGGCCATGATTTTGAAGTACAGAGAGTTGTAGCCCTCAGTCTTAATTAGGTCCCATAAAGCGGTCTCAATGATTTCGCTGGCGCTCTTACCCTGCACGCGCCCTAGCTCCTTCAATACCTTCCACGGGGTTCCGTCTTCGCGGTTGCTCTAATCACTGTTAAATGAGGTATGATAATGATAATACATTTCAGAGTTAGTATTTGCTTTTTGACTTGGGGAGTCGAATATCTGCAAAAGAGGAGTTTATGGATTGCGACCAATAAAAGGCGGTGGTCGCGTGAAGGTTTCGCTTGTGCTCCTCCTGTTGTTGTTTGCAGTATCTGTCTTGGGTCTAACTCCTGTTAACTTAAGTTTCCCTTCTTCTGAGGCCACATACACGTACTATGAAGAATACTTTCTCCTCTTCAACTCATCTGCTAGTTTTAAGGATCTTGATTTTATCGTTATGAACAGCATCGACAGCTTGCTCTTTGTAGGGCCAAATTATACAACTACGCTCATTACTCCTATAGGTATAAACGCGTTAACAAGTGATAGAGACATAAGAGCAGAGTTAGAAGGAATTCTGGACAGTTCTACTGTAAAAGTGAGTTCCGTCAATGTAATGACCACAAAGAACAATCACACTCCTAGCTATATTTGGTTGAAATACTTACACAACGGGGAAGAGAAGTGGATTCTTCTCAGTCTTTTCCTTGTTGAGAACGGGTTTGCCGAATATGAAGAATGCAGAGTCTTATCTGATCTTGTCACAGAGCTACTCCTAGAGGCCCAGACAAGAGCAGAAGAGCAGCTCATAGGTCAGTGGAGGAGGTTAGCTTCCACTAGAGTGAAAGGTGAAAGCACTCAAGAGCCGCGTGGAAATACCTTCATATATTCTCCAGCCGGCTCGTCGGATGTCTATTCAGCTCCTTCTTTTGACGAGTTCTTGGATATAGTTAACAGAAATGAAGATTATCATTGGAGTCCTATATCTACGCTCAGTTTCT
>Ga0209407_1005197_pt1 | contig 10310 bp, 10 predicted proteins | sample AD_JPNHG3_MetaG_FD_184410 | JGI IMG/M metagenome (GOLD analysis project Ga0209407, IMG submission 184410) | Active sludge microbial communities of municipal wastewater-treating anaerobic digesters from Japan - AD_JPNHG3_MetaG (SPAdes) (version 2) | ecosystem: Engineered > Bioreactor > Anaerobic...
GAGACTATCATGATATCCTTGATCCCGGCGGAGATGAGCGTATTGATTGGGTAGTAGATCATCGGCCTGTCATAGACCGGGAGCAGGTGTTTGTTTGTTACCTTCGTTAACGGGTAGAGGCGGGAGCCTGTCCCGCCTGCAAGTATGATGCCTTTCATGGGACGTCCACCGTAGTGTTCAGGTATTCTTCCAGCGCCTCTTTCCAGTGGCGCAGGGGGCTTGTTTTTGTGTTCACGAGCACCGAGTATGCGGGACGTCTTGCCTTCCGCGGGAACTCGGCGCTCGTGCAGGGGATCACATTCGGGGCAAAAGCACGGGCAAACTCGTACCAGGAACAGACGCCTTCGTTCGTCAGATGGTAGATCCCGGCCGGGTATCCGGCGATCTCTGCCGTCTTCCGTGCTAGGTCAAGGGTGTAGGTGGGCTTGCCCACTTGGTCGGTCACCACCCGGACGGTCTCGTTCGTCCGGGAAAGGTGCCGGATCGTATCAACGAAGTTCTTCCCGTGCCGGCCGAAGAGCCAGGAAGTCCGGATGACAATGTAGTTCTCCATCTCCCTTGCGATATTCTGTTCTCCGAGGAGTTTTGATGCACCGTAGACGTTGATAGGGTTTGGTTCGTCGGACTCCGTGTATTCCGTCTTTGAGCCGTCAAAGATGTAATCGGTGCTGTAGTGGATCAGCCTGGCGCCCACCTCATGACATGCGGCGGCGATGTAGCCAGGGGCGTCGCCGTTGACGGCAAAAGCCCTCGCGGGGTCGTCCTCGCAGCCGTCAACATCGGTGTATGCGGCGGCGTTGATGACGAGGTCTGGCTTGACGCCCCGGATATAAGCATTTACAGCGGCCTCGTCGGTGATCTCGAGGTCATGGTGGCCGCAGAGCCGGGCGCCGGGAAAGACCGCTGCGAGGTCGTGCCCCAGCATGCCGCCGGCACCGAGGATCAGAACCACCCCCCCTGCCATCTCAATGTTCCGTGCGCTCATCTCTCACAGCACCTTCCTCATCCAGAAACTTCCAGGTTCGATCTTCTCCGGGCTGTACGTTTTGAACGCTTTTTCAAGAAGTTCTGGGTGGTTCCGGTGCATATAATAGCCACCCCAGATAACTTTGAACGCAGAGTTATAAGTTAAAAACGCCTGAAGGAGATATTGCTCCGTCCAAAAGCGATGATATTGACGTATCCATTTTTTAGGGTATTCAAAAGGCAAGAAAACATCATGAACGTGAATAAGTACACCTTTGTTCAGTCTCGGCAGAATTTCGTTATATTCATACTGGACATCGCTGCCTACCTTGAGTACGTGGCTTGAATCGATAAACAGGATGTCGTCCTCTCCTAATTTCTCGAAGGTTGACAACGGAACGTTCTGTACAGGTTCTTTAATTAGATTCGACAAACCCGGGAAGCCATCCTGTAATACTTTATTGGGATATGGTTCAATGGCAGTAAATTCACAGGTATAATCTGGGTCCTGCTCCTTGTTTTTCTGGATTGCTAACGCCGATAGGTATGTAGAGTTCCCTGACCCAATTTCAATAATCTTTTTTGGCTTAAAATGCCGGATGATACAATATAATATCTCACCATCGACACTTTCGAAACCTCCATTATTTACATAGTAGTCATACGGTTTGCTTGTTTTGCTGGTTGGAAACTGGTCATACTCGTGCTTATATGCATCAGCAAACAGGGATAGCAATGTTATCTGGGATTGCTCATCCAGATCTATACCAGCTAGTGCTGACGGCGTTTCCCACAACCGATCGGACAAGCTCCGGAGATTGGGTACTGGTTGATAGAAGTGATCTGGCACAACATGGATTCCTAACCGCTCCCAAAAACCGAATGACCTGCTCAGAATATAGCGGATAAACCATTGATAGTATTTGGTTAATTCGGAAATGAAAACCACCTACCTAATATTTATCTATTGATCAGCGGCCGCCACCACCACTCGTTCTCCACGTACCACTCCACCGTCGCCTCGAGGGCATCGTCGAACCGATACGCCGGTTTCCAGCCGAGTTTACGGAGTTTCCCGAAGTCAAGCGAGTAGCGGAAGTCATGGCCTTTCCGGTCCGGGACATACTCGATCATCGACTCGTCTTTACCGAGGAGTTCGAGGATCTTCCGGGTGATATCGAGATTCGTCCTCTCGGCACCGCCGCCGATGTTGTAGATCTCACCCGGTTCACCGTGCTGGAGGATGAAGTCGATCGCCCGGCAGTGATCGATGACGTATAGCCAGTCACGGATGTTTCTGCCGGTTCCGTAGACGGGGACCTTCTTACCCTGGAGGAGGTTGGTCGTAAAGAACGGGATCAGCTTCTCGGGGAACTGGTAGGGGCCATAGTTGTTGGTGCAGCGGGTGACGATCACGGGAAGGCCATGAGTGATGAAGAACGACCGGGCAAGGAGGTCGGATGCGGCCTTGCTCGATGAGTAGGGGCTTGATGGGTTCAGGGTGTCTGTCTCTGCAAACGAGCCCTCGCGGGTGCTTCCATAGACCTCGTCGGTCGAGATATGGATGAACCGCCGGACGCCGTGTTTGCGCGCGCAGTCGAGCAGTGTGAATGTCCCGAGGACGTTTGTCCGGACAAAGGCGGCGCCGTCCGAGATCGAGCGGTCGACGTGGCTCTCCGCGGCGAAGTGGACGATGGTATCGATCGGATGGTCCCGGAAGACGGCAGCCACGGTCTCCGGATCGCAGATATCACCCCTGACAAAGGTGTAGTTCGGGTTGTCGGCAACGTCCCGGAGATTTTCCAGGTTCCCGGCGTAGGTCAGTGCGTCAAGGTTGACGATTCTTGTATCGGGGTGCTCGGTTAACATGTGGCGGATGAAGTTGCTGCCGATGAAACCCGCGCCGCCGGTGACAAGCATCGTCATTTCCGCCATCCCCTTCATCCGTGTTTCAGTCCCGGGGCAAGCCCCCAGTCGTAGGGGATCTCGGGGGTGTCCGGGGGTACCCGGAACTCGTCAGGCTCCTGGTAGTTGTAGGGCAGGGTCGGGATGCTCACGAAGAACGCTGTCTCTGTGCCGATGGCCTTGAACCCGTGATAGACACCGGGAGGGACGCTGATCAGGATCGGGTTCTTTTCGCCGACAAAGAACTCCATAAGGGATTTATGGGTAGGGGAATCCTCGCGGGCATCGTAGAGCGCGACTTTCATCATCCCGTGAACACAGGTGAAGTTGTCGGTCTGTTTCTTGTGGTAGTGCCAAGCCTTGACGACGCCGGGGTAGGCTGTCGTGCAGTAGACCTGGCCGAATTGCTCAAAGATCTCGTCGTCGCAGCGGAGGATCTCCATCAGCCAGCCGCGCTCGTCGGGGATGATCTTGAGGTTCTTGATTCTGACACCGTCGATCTGGGCTTTCATGTTGTCACCGCACTGAAATGCCAGGGTTTGCAGGGGGGTTATGTCTGGAGGTTTGTTAGTCTCCGAGCAGGACCTGTAATCCTGTAGGAGATTATTTTCTGATCTTAGTTTTAGTAATCCTTCTTGTAAGTTAAAGTTCCGGTATATTAGGTACCCAAACTCTTCATGCATCAGAAATATCCCCAGTCCAGGTCTCTCCGCGATCTTTTATACCTGCTCTGGAACTCCGGTGAGCACACTCTCCTCCCCCTGCTTCCCACTGCATAGACCTTTGAGAGTTTCAGGAGCAGCCCGCGCGGCAAGAGATGAGCGGTCATCCCCGCTTTCTTGATCCGGTTCACGATCCTGCAGTAGAGGTAGAGACAGAAGAACCCTACAAAGACGTGGCCGAAGATCGCTGTTGAATCCTAGAGATAGAGTTAATCCGCCTGGATCAGGCTCTTGAACGCAGGCATTATGTTTTTCCACCAGGTTCCGGGACTTGCAGAGGCCGTAGACCTGCCGTGGTTCTGTCTTAAGTGAGGAGACAACCAGCATCATGCCGACACGTTTCAGACGCTGGTTAAGTGTCTCCCGATCGATCTCCTCTTCCAGCAGTTGATATAGCGTCATCTCCTCCTCTGCCGCCAGGTTTACATCCTCGTAGAGGTAGAGCGTCGCCCCCCTCCGCCTCACGTTTCCCCGCATGGATCAGCCGTTTGTGGTAGAAGAAGTGGTCGGTTAGGTGGATCCGGGTATCATACCTTCTACTGTTCCGGCGCTGCTATTCCAGCCAGGTACGATCCCAGTCTTTCATAGGAGATGATGTAAGGGATTGCAGGTATACGGATCTTGCGGTTTGAGTGGTGGGACCGGAAAAAGGAGGACAGCATGGAGGGTATAGTCCCTAAATCATACAGTGTTTTGACTTGAACACAACATTCGCCCATGCAGCATCGGTGAGGTTGGCTGTGGGGCTGGCGAGATATTGATTAACCTACAAAGAGTAGTTTGGGAGAGCGTGTTTTATGGGGAAATTACCCTGCCGATAGGAGGGAATTCCACATCGTCGATGGCATTATTTAAGACCACAGTGAGAAAATATGCATTGTGAAGTATGCCCCCTCTAGGTTTAGATCAGTGATCTACATGTTGTGGTACCATGAAAGGAAATGATGGAGATATTATCGCCCGTAATAAAACCTTATCTTGGGACTATTATCTCGATAAGATTAACGACATCGACTCGTTTATAACAAGGTATTATCATTATCTTAGATGGAAATCTGTCCTTGATTACATCGATTTTATTTTTAAAAATATAAAACCTGATGCCAAAGTCGCATTAGATATTGGCTGTAATAGGGGATATTATTCTGCAAAGTTAGGGTGTTTGGGCTTAACTGTAGATGCAGTGGATCTCAATTTGAATTCGTATCAACTAATACGTAATCCAAATGTAACCTATTTTGAGGAGGATTTCCTGAATTGGGTCCCACCTCGAAAGTATGATCTTATAATGACCTTCGAAGTTTATGAGCATATACCCCAAAATAAACGGCAAATGTTTATTGAAAAAATTGTTAACCTACTAAATCCTGGTGGGATATTGCTTTTTAGTGGCCCAAATTGCCATTCGATGTATTATGGTGCAGGATATATTAAAGATAGTATTAAAAAGGCATTTGGTTACGTGGACGAGATAGACTGGCACTACAGGATTCCTTGCCAACATTATAACCAAATGTTTGCATCACAGAATCTTGAGATTATAAACTGGTATACGAACGGTGTTTTTCCGGTCTTTTCAAATAAATTAGAGAAAATACTGAAAATATTCTCTACTCAATTTATAACTGACCTAGATTTGTCATTATCCGAAATTCTCAAAGGTTTTGGAGCAAATTATTTTGCAGTGCTAAAGAAGAGTGACATGCTCGACGGGTGAATAGTTTCAGATGCTGTTATAAACCCGTAAAACCTCTTTTCCAACGTTGCTCCATGAATAGACTGTGGAGTAGTTCACAATCACATCAGTGTCCCACGATGTATCTAGCGCTCTTACGATATTTTCTGCGAGACTGAATGGATCTGCAGCATCACACAGCAGGCCTGTTTTACCAGGTATCACGATCTCTTCGCTTCCGCCGTTTCTTGTGGCAACGACTGGTTTCCCGCAGGCCATCGCCTCTACCTGTACAATCCCAAAACTTTCCCTGAGACTTGGCAGGACAAAAAGATCGCAGGCGTTCATCCAGAGCGGGATCTCGCCATGGGGTCTCCCTCCTATAAGACGCACATATTGCTCAAGTCCAGATGCTGATATTTTCTTCTCCAATTTGTGCTTTAACTCTCCCCTACCGACAATAAGACAAAGGATATCCTCTCTTTCCCGAACGACTTCAGACATCGCATCAATCAGATACGTGTGGCCCTTGACCTCCATCAGATTTCCGACGCTGAGAATTATCTTTCGGTCCATAGGGAGGTTGAGCGTTCTCCTGCAGATCTCTGTCTCCATCGGGTAGAATTGATCTTGCCTGAATCCATTCGGAACAACTGTTACCGGAGCAGTCACATTCAGCCTCTCTACACATTTTCGGTTGCTGTTACTGACGGTTATGACCGCATCGGCTGCGTTGAGAATTGCTTCAATTTGTTTTCTCCATTCCGCGTCCCTGAATGGCAGATCATAGATATCATACCCATGCGCGGTGACAACGAAGGGAGTAGCGTATTCTTCCTTCAACTTCGCACCTACAAAGCCGTTTGGCCAGACAAAATGCGCGTGAACGAGATCTGGGAACGCTTCAGACTTCTGGAGCAGGTCTTTGACAGCTTTATAGTAACGATCTCCAACCCTTCTAAACTGACTGTCACAGGGTAGATAGAAGAGTGATATTGGATGGATAGATACGTTCTCCGGCAGATTCGTCCGGTCAATAAGAGAATCCTTCCGGAAAGCTTTGAGGCGGGGGGCTGGAAATACCCTGGAAATCTCAGTTGCCGGGTGGTACCTAACACACACATCAGTATGCATAAACCTCCCCGCGAGCAACTCCACCTGGTCCTTGATAAACGTGAGGTAATGGTCAGAGAGAACCATCAGTCTACGATCTTCCAAAGGTAACGCCACCCGGATTGTATCAACTGCAGGAATTCCCGTCGTCTCAGGTAATGGGTTATCTGAGACCCGATAACCGCAGACCGTGGAGAGTACTCGGCGTGTATAACCTCCTTTACCTCCCATGTGCCGGGGTCAACCAGCGCGTTTACATTCCCGATCTCAGCATAGGTGTGCGCGTCGCTCCCGTACATCCCTGGCTTCCGAAAACTCCCCGCCAGTTTCAGCGCCTTCTCATTCTGCTCTACTGTTGTTCTTGCGTTCCATACCTCAATGAGATCCACCGCTTTTGCCAGATCGAGGATATTCCGGTGCGACCGATATGGGTGGGGCAGGACAGCAACACCACCCTGATCCCTGATCTCATCGATAACCTCATCCCACCTGCGGGATTGGATCTCCTCTTCGATAAATAGACCGATGATATCTCCAGAATCTGTCAGGATCTCCACGCCAGGAATGACAGTCACCCCCACTTCCTTTTCCAGTTTCTTAGCTTCTAAAGATCCCTGGATTGCATCGTGATCTGTTATTGCAACGCCGGTTAAGCCAGCCCTCTTTGCCCGCTCCAGTATCTTGCGTGGCTTCATCAACGAATCGTGCGAATATTTGGAGTGAATGTGGCAGTCAAAGTAGAGGTCTTCCATGTGCCCTCCAGAATCTCCTCTGTTTTAGACGTAATGCAAACTCACCCACAGTCATCCCCAGTTGCAGGATGTTGGGCACGATATCATGAGGATCAATATCATAACAGATAGTCCTATCTGTAAAATCTGAGAAGAACCTGGGTATGGCTCTCGGGTTTGTCATAGCATGGAACAGATCCTGAGGGAAGAGCCACCTGAACTTTACACCTGTTTGATAAGAGAAAACCGGTTCTATATCTCCATCGCATGCCATCTTACAGGTCAGGTACGGGAAATCTACACCGGATGCTATGGCGAGTTCAAGAGAACCCCAGAATTTCGGGTTAATCTCCATCAGAACGTACCTCCCGGTCTGTTCTTCTTTCTTGAACTCTACCATCGCCACACCGTGCCAGTGCAGGCTATCAAGGATTTTCAGACCCTGCTCCATCAAGGTGGGGTCGTATATGCTCTCAGCAAGGGCGCTTGGTCCGCCTGTGATCGGGTATTCTCGTATCCGCCGATGCATGAAGATTGCTTTCGCCTCTCCATGGTTATATAGTGCAAAAAATCCGTACCCTCCACCACGGATATACTCCTGGACGATTGGGGAGAACGTTGATATCCTTTTGTACTGTGATATGAGTTCCTCTGGCGAGTTCGCGTAGCCGACGTTGCCGTTTTCTCGTGCCCCTTTCACTACCACAGGGTAGGAGAGCGTATCTGCGATCTGTTGCAGATCCTCCAGCGACTTCGGATAGAAGGTTTTTGGGATTGCAATACCGATCCTATCAGCAAATTGCATGGTTCGGTCTTTATTTCCAGCGAGTTCGATCGAGGCTCGATCCGCCAGGGGTACCCTGACGTAAGGCTCTAACCTGTCCTGGATGCTGGAGATCTGATCAACTGCTGCGTAGCTGATCGGCAAAACTACATCGAAGCGCTCCCGCTTTACCAATTCATGCACAAACTCAGCGAATGTGGGGTCATGTTCCGGGTTTGGGGCAAGAATGCCCTTTGAACAGTATTTTGAGTGAAATGATGTGCTAAGGCGCATGTGGGAAAGCGCTGTAACATCAATCCCTTTCTTTCCCAGAGATCTGACTGATGCCAGCGCGTGTTTAAAGTTCCCGTCAGTGATCAGAACCCTCATGCCAGAACCACGTTCATCTGCTCTCTATCGCACCTGATATCCACATACCCATCGCCACAGATGTATTCCCCATCGATGTAGCGGATGTGCCCCGGGTCGACATGGACTCTGAGACGCAGCGGCGGCAACGACCTGACTGGTTCAAGGCCCACAATCTTAATCCTGAGGAGATCTCCAGACCTCGAGTAGGCCAGCCGGACGTTGCGGCGCATCCTGAACCAGTCGACGATATCGATTGCGCGGGTGATCCAGGCATTGTCCGATTTTGCCCTGTTGATGATACTCGTATACACATCCCCAAAATCACGGGGTGCAGCCAGACAGTCGCTGTGCCAGAGGATTGTAACAACACCACCGTATCGCATAGCCTGATCGAAGACCTCGTTGCAGGTCAGGAGCGCCTCATCTTTATCCAGACCCAGACAATCCACCCGCCTGTACTCCCCATCCGTCATAAGCCAGCAATACCCCTCAAACAGGCTGACATCCTGGATGTGGAGCGGGAGTTCGAGCAGTCGCTCAACCCCGCGAGGCTTGTAGACCTGCAGCGTCCCGGCGCGGAATCCAACGTCCTCATTGTAGCCGAATGTTGAGTCATACTCATAGCCAGCGTCATCTAGGATCTGCCATGTGCTCTTACCGAAATGCAACCAGTGCACCCGTGTGCCCACCCTGACCCTTTCATCGCTCGATAGCGACATGCGTTCAGCGACGGCACTTGCCTTGTCGATCCAGTTATCTATGCCGTGAACCCCGATCTCCCAGCCGCCTGACGAAAGTTCCTCGATCGGAAGATCGTCGATCAGGTAACCTCCGGCGCGAATCTTAGGGGAGACGATTCCTGCATAGTCTTTGCGGGGCAGGAAGTAGAACGTGGATCTCACCTCGTGCTTCTCTTCCAGCGCTCTCCAGGCATCGAAGAGGTCCCATGGATCCTCTACAAGTCTGAGTTTTGCAAGGATGAACCTGGCCCCTTCAATGAACTTCCGCTGGCGAAGGCAGTTGTAGGCTGCATATAGGACTGAAGGGAATGGCCGTTCCCTGACAGAGGTTATGTCGACGTCGTGTGTGAGCGCGAGCGAGTAGTTATAACCCCAGGGTATTGGCGGGATCTCGATCAACAGAGTAAAGCGTTTAAGCTGCCGGCGCAGTACATCCAGATACTCTTCGCAGATCGGTCTTCGGCTTGAGGGAAGTCCTTCGTTGAGTGTATCAGCGATCTTTTTGAGAAGGTCGTTGCCGGCGAGGTCAATCACGTCACAGTTTTTTGGAGAATGATCATTTTTTGATATGACGACATCGTATGTTGATGCAGGGTTGTACCATTCCCATGGAACCTTGAGTAACTGAAACACTTCCTGGACCGCATACTCGTCGTCGTATTCTACCCCGATCATATCGTTTATGTCTCTTTCAGGTGCACACCGTTTCTTGCAGGTTAGCCTGGGTTCAATGGCGCTTGAGAGGGCTGATGATTTATATGAATCAATTTGATAGATACAATCTTATAACTTACCGAATTATAGAGTAAGCCAATATCGGTTGATATGGTAGTTTGATCGGAGCCCCTCAAACCAATAGCCGCACCGGTTTGATGGCAACCCTCAGCGACCATGCAGATCTCAATCCCTCATTTCCGCTCACTCTGCACGATTTGAGTTCTCCACCCCCGTTTCACACAATATCCCATAGAGATAATGCATCGAGCCTTGAGAGCAAATGGTGGCAGATCCGGGAAAAGGGGCGCTAAGGGTGTTTCACATGCGAGAAAGTCTCCTCGCGAAAGTAGGAAGCAGGTTCACCGTGGCTTCACGACAAAGGAATTAGATGCGAGGGGTGGGATTCGAACCCACGAACTCCTGCGAGAACGGATCTTAAGTCCGCCGGTTTTGGCCAGGCTTGCCTACCCTCGCTTTCCCAAAATCGTCCATATGGTATTTGAATAGGAGATGTATTAAGCCCGCCGCCGGTCGCCACCCTCACACCAGCCGGTGCATCACCCGTGCCAGCCGGTGCATCACCCGTGCCAGCCGGTGCATCCCCTC
>Ga0209407_1005198_pt1 | contig 10308 bp, 9 predicted proteins | sample AD_JPNHG3_MetaG_FD_184410 | JGI IMG/M metagenome (GOLD analysis project Ga0209407, IMG submission 184410) | Active sludge microbial communities of municipal wastewater-treating anaerobic digesters from Japan - AD_JPNHG3_MetaG (SPAdes) (version 2) | ecosystem: Engineered > Bioreactor > Anaerobic >...
TAGAACATATTACTTAATAATTAATAACTTACCAGCATGCGCGCGTTGCCCAGCCTGAAGACAATAAATGTAAACGCCACTGCTTAGATTGCTCCCACTCCAAGGTATAATATGATGACCGGATGGAAATCGTCCTAACTGTTGTTCGTTAACTAAATGACCATTTAAATCGAATACGGATAGGGTAACATTCTCAACCTCTGGTAAGGTGAATGCCAAATTGGTGGTGTTATTAAAAGGATTCGGATAACAAGGATGAAGTTTGAAATCATCGGCAAGACTTGGTTTCTCTCTTACCAATGTGTTCGGTTTATAGAACCAGATTCTCCGGGCGAGGGTTGAATCCAACACGAACGGATTGGGTTTATTATTCTGATAGGAGGCAATTTTCCATGTACGCGCATATTCGTTGGCATCAACGGTGTCGTAGTAATTCCAGGCTAATAAAGTTTCTTTTTGAAAATTCCAAAAAGTTGTATCGGGGTCTTTAGTAAAGTATGCCTCCGAATACATGGCATAGAAATAAAACATCGAACGAGCACAATTGCCTTTATGATCTTCACGCGGTTCAAAACAGGCTGGAGGATCGTTTTCTTTTTCCGAGTATTTATCAATATTGGAGGTTGGAATTATGGTTTGTGACTTATTTAAATACCACCATTTATCAGTTTTAGCATCCGGGATTTCGGCAAAAGGATTATTGCCGCGTGAAGAATTCACGTTGGTAAAGGTCGGATATAAATGGTGTAAATTGCTTTTCTGAGGTTCAGAATTGGCGCCCATTGATTGTGGCCAGGTATGTTCGCAAGCAATTGATTTGTTATAAGCGTCGTCGCTTGGGTCTTTGGTCCGATCAAGTTTGATCGTGTAACCGGTATAGACACAGGAGAGTGCATCACCATTTTTTAAATCAATCACGGCATACATTGTATCGCGGGATTTATCATAGCCCAGTGTTTTAGTCGGTTTAAAATTAGCAATTACTGAATCCCATAGTGCTATGCCATTCAGTTCTGGCCATAGAATCGTTTGAACCTGTGAATGCCCCAAAGAGAAAAAGGAAATGATTGACGAAAGGAGTATTAAGGTAAAAGATAGTCGGGACTTTTTTATCGTTTTTTCTAACAAATTAATTTCTTTCGGTTTTCTTTTTGCGACGTTCTTCAATAATACTTTCTTCAATACTTTTTGGTAAGGGAGTATAATGTAAGAATTCCATCGAAAAAGCCGCACGGCCGCTGGAAATAGTGCGTAAAGCCGAGGCATAACCGAACATTTCCATTAATGGGACTGTGCCATTGAGTTTTTGTGAACCTTTGCGGTGACGGCGCATATTTTCAATTTTACCGCGCCGGCGGTTGATATCACCAATAGCATCGCCCATATATTCATCCGGCGTATTAATTTCGATTTTCATAATAGGTTCCAATAATTGCGGTGCTGTTTTACTAATGATTTCCTTCATCCCCAGGATCGTGCACATTCGGAAAGCCATTTCGCTGGAATCCACCGGGTGATAAGCGCCGTCGAAGAGAACGAATTTAATATCTACCATCGGGTAACCGGCTAATAAACCTTTTTCGACTGTCTCGCGAAAACCCTTTTCGACCGCCGGGATGAATTCGCGCGGAATATTACCGCCTTTGACACGATCGACAAACTCAATACCCTTTCCTGGATTCGGCTCGAGACGGAAAGCAATCTGAGCAAACTGACCTTTGCCGCCAGTTTGTTTTTTATAGCGATAAGTATGTTCAGCTTCCCGTGTAATAGTTTCGCGAAAAGCTACCGCCGGTTTACCGACATTGACGTCGAGTTTGTGTTCGTTCTTTAACCTATCCACGATGATTTCGAGATGTAATTCGCCCATTCCGGAGATGATAGTTTCTTCAGTTTCGTCGGCAAATCGCACTTTAAATGAGGGATCTTCAAGAGCCAAGCGACTCAAGGCTACTCCAAGACGATCTCGTTCTTTGATTGCGAGTGGTTCGATTTTCATATCCAGTACGGTTTCGGGATAAAGAATATTTTCGAGTAAAATTGTATCATTCTCGTTACAAAGCGTATCACCTGTAGTTGTCAGTTTCATACCGATTAAAGCGCCAATATCACCGGCTTTCAAAGATGTAATTTCTGTGCGCTCATCGGCGCGAATACGCAGAACCCGTCCGACACGTTCCCGCTTTTGCTTGGTAGAATTGAAGATATAAGAACCGGAATGTAATTCTCCGGAGTAAACCCGCACGAAAGTCTGTTGACCTACGTAAGCATCATTAGTGATTTTGAATGCCAACGCCGTCAGCGGCTCTGAAATATGGGGTTTACGTGAAATGATCACCTCAGGATTATTAGCATCACGTCCGGTAATTATTCCCCGATCAACAGGGGACGGCAGGTAATCAACTATGGCGTCAAGTAGTAAGCGAATACCTTTATTTTTGAAAGCCGTGCCACAGAAAACCGGTGTTACACATAAATTTAAGACGGCATAACGAGCGGCATTACGAATATCGGACTCACTGATTGCTATACCATTGATAAACTTCTCCATCAGGTTTTCGTCGAAATCAGCCAATTTTTCAATCATCTGCTCGCGTAATTTTTGGGCTTTCGGCAATAAATTAAATGGGATTACGTTTTCGAACATATCAAGTTCGCGATATGAATAGGCTTTCATTGTAATTAAGTCAATGATACCATTAAAATCGGCTTCATTGCCAATTGGCAATTGGAAAGCGACCGCATTAGCACCCAACATTTCGTTCATCATATTAATAGTCTGAAAATAGTCGGCTCCGGCGCGATCCATTTTATTGATAAACGCGATGCGGGGAACTTTGTAGTTGTCAGCCTGGTGCCAGACGGTTTCACTCTGCGGTTCAACGCCGCCTACTGCACAAAAAACCATAACTATCCCATCCAGAACACGCAAAGAGCGTTCGACTTCTACTGTGAAATCGATATGACCGGGCGTATCAATGAGGTTGATTTGATGATCTTTCCATTCGGTGGTGATCGCCGCCGAAGTGATCGTGATGCCGCGTTCTTGTTCCTGTTTCATAAAATCCATAACAGCTTGACCATTATGGACTTCGCCGATTTTGTGAGTCATACCGGTAAAAAAGAGGATACGCTCTGAAGTCGTAGTTTTACCAGCATCTATATGGGCTACAATTCCAATATTTCTAATTTTTTGTATTTCGATATTATCCATTTATTGATTCCTAATAATACTAAAAATAGCTAAAAAATTTAATCAAATAATAAGCAATTCGGAAGAATTATTGTTCAGTAAACCTATATAGTATTAAGAGATGTTATCCACTTTTTCCCTGAAATTTAATAGGGATTCTCCTAAAAATACTTGGACATTATACTTAGCCAATTACTTAGTAATATGATACCCAGATTATCGGCAAATTAATAGATAATTATGGGAAATTTTGGGAAAATCCTGATTTTTATCGGGGAAAAATTGAGATATCTATCACAATCTACCAGCATCTCTTTTTTTGTTTTTTAAGGCAATCGTGATCACATTTATAACAGACTTCGTTTTTTAGGTAGCCGCCTTCAAAATATTCGGTAATATTGGATAGGGTAGTTTCTGCAATATTCTGAAGGGCTTCAGCGGTGAAAAATCCCTGATGCGAAGTTATAAGCGTGTTAGGCAGGATTAAGAGGCGAGCCAGCATATCGTCAGAAATTACCTGGTTTGAGAAATCCTCGAAGAAATACTCGCTTTCTTCTTCATAAACGTCCAGACCGGCTGAACCTACCTTACCACTTTTTAAAGCTTCGATTAAATCCTCTGTCTGTATTAATCGTCCTCGACCGGTATTGATTATCATTACGCCATTTTTCATCAGCGCAAGCGCCTTAGTATTGATCATATGGTCAGTTTCAGGTGTAAGAGGGCAGTGCAGTGAAATAATATCCGATTGGCGATATAGTTCATCAAGGGTGACATATTCAACGCCATTGCTTTCGGCAAATTGTTCATCAGGATAAGTATCATAAGCCAATATTCGCATCCCAAAACCTTTCAAAATGGCTATCAAGCACTTACCGATTTTACCGGTGCCGATGACCCCAGCGGTCTTGCCATGCATATCAAAACCCAGCAGACCGTTTATCGAAAAATTACCGTCGCGCGTACGATAAAAAGCTTTGTGAATTTTGCGATTAAGAGATAGCATCAAAGCGACGGCATGTTCAGCCACCGCATACGGCGAATAAGCTGGAACGCGCACGACGTGGACTTTATTGAAAGCGGCTTGGAAATCAACATTGTTATAGCCGGCACATCGTAAAGCAATTAAACCGATACTATGCTGATATAAATGTTCAATTACTGGTTTATTGATTATATCATTTACGAAAGCGCACACGACATCATAACCAGTAGTCAATTCTACCGTATCGGGATTTAGATGCGCTTCAAAGTAGGTAATATCAAAACCATATTTACGATTGACTTCATCAAAAGATTTGCGATCGTAGGGACGCGCATCGAAAAAAGCGATTTTCTTGGTCATAATTAATTCTTCATTTCTTAGATAGACGTTGATATTTCATTTTATTTATTGATCTAAAATTTGAATTACGGTTACAATAAGGGAACCAAATCTGGATCAGGACTATTACCGAATATTAGGGTAATTTAGGCATTTCTGGATTTACTTTGAGTAAATGAGACATCGGAGTAGATCAAATTTCTTTCCGTATTACAGAGCCATTTTTTCGAAAGCGATCTAATTTTCATGAGTTGAATTATAGGATTTAATAGATTGATAAAACGGCATATCATTTTTTACGATTATCACGACGATTAAAAATCTGTTTGTTATCCTTAAAATCCGGGAAGAAAAAATCCTCACGTTCCAGACCGATATAGTCCTGAGTAAAAGCATTTAATAATCCGGCATTTTCGAAATCTTCTAAGGCTTTTAAATATTCATTACGTGAGATTCGGCGTCCAAGAACCGGGTGACCGACGGCTTGATAACAAGGATGATATTGCGCCATTAGACTTACCGCTACTTGAGGGTCAATTTTTGCTAAAGCGCGGAAAATCCGAGCACTGCCGGCGCGACCATTCGGCAAAACCAGATGGCGCACCAGCAAACCTTTGACTGCCACCCCGTTTTCATTTATAATCAATGCCCCAACCTGTCGATACATCTCTTTGACTGCCGCTACGTTTATGGTAAAGTAGTTTTTTAATCCCGAATATTCTTCTGCCCAGACATCCTCGCCGTATTTCATATCTGGCAAGTATATGTCAACGATACCGTCCAGAAGACGTAACACTTCGACCCGGTCGTAACCATTGGTATTATAAACGACAGGAATTTTTAATCCTTGTTCGACCGCCGATGCCAGTGCATCCACCAGAAATGGCAAATGAGGAGTCGGCGTAACCCAGTTGATATTTTCACAACCGACAGCCTGGAGATGTAAATATTCATTAGCTAATTGATAAATAGATACGGGATTGCCGATCCGTTCGTGGCTAATCTGGTAATTTTGGCAAAAAATACAGGCGGCGTTGCAAGATGACAGAAAGATAGTTCCGGAGCCACCGCGACCGGTTATTGGCGGTTCCTCGCCGAAATGTGCCAGAGCGCTGGAAAGGATAGCCTTATCCTGCACCTGACAAAATCCTGCCGCTCCGTGTAAACGGTTTGCCCGGCAGAGTCGCGGGCAAATTTGACAGGGATCGAGCATTGTATAAAGTTCAATAGCCCGTTTTTTTATATCTAAAGAATTTAAGTTCGGCATCGTTAGTGTGTTATTTGATCCTATTTTATACGTTCTGATTGCTTTACAATAATTTAATATTATTGAAATTACTTTACTCGCAATAGAAACGGATTATTTTCCGAATTGCGGCCTGACAAACCGGGCAAAAGGCAATTTCATTACGCGAAAACATAATGCAATCCAGGCAGGGACGATATAAACCTTCGGAGGCGTAGCCAGCGCCTTGGAATGCCCCAACTTTTCCATAATATTTTTGGCTTTTTAAGAATTGTTCAAATTCACTTGCCTTGCTATAAGTGGCTTGTTCATAAGCGGATTTTTCCCAGGGTGTTGGCACAGGGACTTCAGGAGAAACCAAATCTAACCATTTCAATGCGGTTGGATTCAATAGGGCGGTAATGTTCGGTTCCCATGGCTCGACTCCCTGCGGGTAGAGTTCGTTATAAGGCGTACTCGAGGTGTAATATTCGTCCGCCAGACCGGCGAATGAATGGCCAAATTCGTGCACGAAAACATACTCAGGCCAGCCTTTTTGTTCTGGTTTGGCGGGGGTACTATAGCAGGTAGAATAAAGATTAAAAATGCCACCTCCGCCGTATTTGTCCGAATTGAAAATAAAAATGATAAAGTCGTAAGGAGCCTGAGCGGCAATGTCACGTACGTTTTTGTTATTGAGCGTTAATACATAACGGTCGAGGTCGAGGGCATTATAAGTCAGGTCAAAGGCGGTTCTTTTAAAGGTACCGCCTCGCGGATTATCAATGCCCGATTCAGCTGAAGGCACTTCCAAGAACCAGACGTTAAATTTATCGGATTCCTCCTTAAAAGGACTCACGTTGAATAAAACCTCGGTAAAATGACGGCATTTCTGGCGAAATTGACGCATTTCAGACTTTGTATAACCTTCTGGCAAAATTAGCAGGTCAATTTTTTGGGCGGGCGATCCGTTATAGAATAACTTTTTCAACCGATAATCAGTATGGACGCCATCCCGATTAATAAACCGCGAATCGGGCTCAATGTTGGTCTTAAAATACTCGATGAATTGATTTTGGCGATCACGGGAAGAAAGCGTTATGGTAATCGCTTGGTGCGCTAATGGAATCAGGACGGAAAAATGAAAAGTGCGCCAAATTTCCTGAGTAGCTTCATTAGTTGATTGCCATTCATTAAAAATACTGCTAAAGCCACGGGAGTAGATCAAAGTTTGGCTATCCGCATCGTAAACGCGAATAAGATGGTGACCAAGGTTAAGTGTGTCAATTAAATTGGTTTGACTGCCAGACCAGCGGGGACTGATATAAACCGCATCCAGACTGAAAATGTTCTGAGTCTTGGTTCCGGTGAAGTAAAAATCGAGTCGCATAGTTTGGTCAAGAAAATAGTCATCGAAACAAGGACCGGTCGCTGAAAAACACCAAACACTCAAAATCGAGGTAATGATCCAATATCTTAATCTGTACATTGACATCTCTCCATTTTCCTATTGGCAAATTATTCAAGCTGACCTTAGATTTCAAGAGAAAGTTTTTCGGTGAGTTAAAGTAACTATGAAGTTTAACTATAATATTTAGAAGAAACGGCGTTGATTTATTATATTCAGGCGTTTAAATTGTCCGAGTTTTAGAACTTAAATTATGATAACTTTTTTCAACGTTAGCTGCACCTTCGGTAAAGATGCCGGAGTTAAAGATGTCAATCTTACGATTAATGAAGGAGAGTTTGTTTTTCTAACTGGTTCTTCCGGCGCAGGGAAATCAACGCTTTTACGCTTGATATATATGGACTTGTTTCCCGAAAAGGGCAAAGTTATCATCCGCAATTTTGATAGTTCTAAAGTCCGACCGAATGAAATCCCATTTCTAAGACGCAAAGTCGGGATGATTTTCCAGGATTTTCGACTACTCGAGGATCGGAACGTTTACGAAAATGTGGCTCTTAGTCTGTATGTGTCCCATTATAAAACTCGCGAAATTAAAAATCGAGTCTATAACGTTTTGAATCAAGTTGGGCTGGGACATCGCGTTTACTATAATCCCCGCGAATTATCCGGTGGCGAGCAACAGCGGGTCGCCATTGCCCGCGCACTGGTAAAAGAACCGGTAGTATTATTGGCCGACGAACCGACCGGCAACCTCGATCCGCGCGTCGCTTCCGATTTGATGAATCTTTTAATTAAAATTAACCAAACTGGGACAGCCGTAATCGTTGCTACGCATAATTATTCACTCATCCCGCGGGTGGTGAATGCGCGCATAATTCAGGTAAATGAAGGAGAAATAATAAATCCCGTATGACCATATTGTGGTTTTTGATTAAAGAGGGATTTCGCGGATTGGGGCGTTCCGGCTATGCTGGTGCTTTTTCCATCATAATTATCGCTCTATCGCTAATTCTAATAGGATTCGGATACGTTGCCGCCCGTGATACTTTAGTAATGGTGGAAAATATTCGTTCACAGTTCGATATAACTATTTTCGCTCATCGTAATGCGTCATTAACCGACTTGGAAAATTTTATTAAGGAATTAAGTTACTTTAAAGAAATTGAAAAAATTGACTACGTTTCAACCGATAGTGCCGCTACCCAATTCAAAGCCGAATTTGGAGAAGATATATTTAGTATTCTTGATTATAACCCCCTGCCACCTTCATTTACTCTTCGTCTCAAGCCTCAAGCCCGTAATCTAGCAAGTATTGAGGAGCTTACTACTCGTATTAAACAATATCCGATCGTGGATGAAGTCCGCTATCGTGAAAATTTCCTGCGATTGCTGGAAAAGTATCAGCGCTTGATATTCATTGCCGTAGTCACAGCTTTTATTGGCTTGACATTGATCTCAATTATTTTAGCTTCAAATTCCATTAAAATGACGATTTTTTCCCGCCGAAATGTCATTGCTACGATGAAATTAGTCGGAGCTACGAATAATTTTGTGCGAGCGCCTTTTTTGATTGAAGGAACGCTCGAGGGATTGATTGGTGCTTTATTAGCTTCAGGCGTAATCGGTCTGCTCTATTATTTTTTCAATAATTATTTACAAGGACTTACTGGTTATCAAATAATCGTCAGCTACCGCTATTATTTAGGATTGCTGGTTTTAGGCAGTTTAATCGGTTTAATCGGTAGTATGCGCGCCATTCGTAGATTCCTCGAATAAGAAATACCTGAGAATAATTCTCTTCAAATTATCTATAATGTTACTCAATTTATTTTGGAATGACCTATCAGAAAATTTAAATTCCGCAGTTATGAATGATTTTATGATGATAGAAAAATACAATAAGCGCCCGAGTAAAAACTGTAATTGTCAGAAAGTCCGAAAAAATGATTCTCCAAGCCGAATAATCGTATTTTTGACTGAGCGAATAGTCAACTTCTTATAACTGGTATTGGAATTGCATAATTCAGAACGAGTTTTATTTAAATGATTAAAAATTAATTTCGAGGAGAATGAATCGTGGAAGATATAAGTATAAATGAAAAAACATCTGGTATAAATAAAAATCAGACTCGGTCAACTAAAAAGCAAACCAGTGAAAAGGAAAGATTATCCGCCAAAATCGCGGAACTGGAAGCAAAAGTAGCTGAATATGAAAAAGCCTTGAACGAAGCTAACGAAAAATTTTTACGGTTAGCGGCGGATTTTGATAATTATCGTAAAAGACGTGAGAAGGAATATTCGGACATAATCGAGTACGCTGGTGAGGAAGTTTTACGGAACATTCTACCGATTCTGGATGATTTAGAACGGGCTATAAATAACATCAACGATGATCAATCTTTGCGTGAAGGTCTAGACCTTATTTATCGTAAATTTCAAAAAACCTTGCAGAATTTAGGTGTAGAACCGATTGAATCGGTCAATAAACCATTTGATCCCAATCTGCACCATGCGATTATGACCCGTGAAGAAGCGGGAGTAGCGCCGGATATTGTTCTGGAAGAATATGAGAAGGGGTATAAATTTAAAAACCGTGTTTTAAGATACGCCAAAGTGGTTGTAAGTAAATAATATGGCAAAAGATTACTATGAAATTTTAGGTGTAGATCGAAATGCCTCGGCGGACGAATTAAAGAAAGCCTACCGGAAAATTGCCATGAAATATCATCCCGATCGCAATCCAGGGAATAAACAAGCTGAGGAAAAATTTAAAGAAGCCGCCGAAGCTTATGCAGTGCTTTCTGATCCAGAAAAGCGACGCGTATATGATCAGTACGGTGAAGACGGAGTAAAAGGTACGACTGGTTTCAGCGGGGCACAGAGTATGAATATGGAAGATATTTTTTCCATGTTCGGGGATATTTTCGGTGGCCATTTCGGTAGTTTTGGCGGATTTGATGACTTATTCAATGGCGGTGGGCGACAGCGCTCTACCCGTACTCGAACTCGTACGACTCAGCAACGCGGTAGTGATCTTAAGATTACAATGCCACTTACTTTAGAAGAAATCAATACCGGCGTTGATAAAAAAGTTAAGATAAAACGTCAAGAAATCTGCCCCAATTGCAACGGTACTGGCGCTAAACCCGGTTCTTCAA
>Ga0209407_1005201_pt1 | contig 10299 bp, 7 predicted proteins | sample AD_JPNHG3_MetaG_FD_184410 | JGI IMG/M metagenome (GOLD analysis project Ga0209407, IMG submission 184410) | Active sludge microbial communities of municipal wastewater-treating anaerobic digesters from Japan - AD_JPNHG3_MetaG (SPAdes) (version 2) | ecosystem: Engineered > Bioreactor > Anaerobic >...
TGATGCGCGTAATACAGTGCCGATCCGCTCAGATGATCCATCTCCTATATCTTGTGGCCCAAATATTCTTGACATACAAGAGACGGCTAAATATACTCCACGACACAAAAAGGAAGTTCTTATCAATTTATTAACTTAACATAATGATACCATGTATTTTATCTTTCAATATCAAGCATAAACCCAAAAGTGGTTTACGCAAGTTTTAAATTTTGTATTTACGAATGTTGTATATTAGTTGCGTAAATAAGACGTTATGCACAAGCGGAAAAAAGACAACGACACAGCAAATTGACAATGAAAATGGAATATTAAACTTGTAATGAAAAAAGATTTAGAAACAGAAAGACCCCACCGCACAAAAATTTTGAAATTCTTCTGCCTACCCACAAATGGCACATTTGCTTTTGCCCCGACACACAAGGCTAACCCTTCTGCAAAATCAAAAGAGCCATTTCTTGCCGACCCGCTTTTTTTTAGTACTTTTGGACTTTTAATTAATTGAATTTGAAATGCTTCAGACGATTATAGAATATCATAAAAATCAATGGCTTAACTCTGATGAATGTACAATCAGACCAATTATTGATTACATCAAAAATAAAGGACAGTTAAGGGAAGCCCAATACGAAGCTATTGAAACATATTTGTTTCTCAAAATAAAAGGACAAAATAAGCCACTTTGGGAATTATTTTCAGAAGGTTTCTTTTCAAATGGTGACGATTTAACTAAACTTAATATCAATCAGACAGCAAGAGAAATATTTGAAAAAAATAAAGCAGCGAAATCATTACTTGACTTTTCCAGATTTAAAGTTAAAAATGGTAATGGCACTGAAACATTGTTGCCTGACTTAGAAAAATATATCATCAATAATTCTGACAAGATAGATTATGAAAACATAATCAAACGAATTTTTTACGGAATTGATTATTCGGATTATCTTTTTAGTTTGCCAATGGGTGCAGGAAAAACCTTTTTAATGGCATCAATAATTTATTTGGATTTATACTTTGCATTAAACGAACCCGATAATAAAAATTTCGCACATAACTTTATTATACTTGTTCCATCTGGTTTGAAATCTTCCATTGTACCGAGCATTAAAACTATTGAAAAATTTGACCCTACTTGGATAATACCTGAGCCATCTGCAAGTAAACTTAAAAACCTCATAAAGTTTGAAATATTAGACCAGCCAAAAACAGGTAAGAAAAGCAATAAAGCAAGAAACCCCAATGCTCAAAAGGTTAATAATTATCAGCCATTTGAAGAATTAATGGGTTTGGTAATGGTTGTAAATGCAGAAAAAGTAATACTTGACCGTCTTGAACTAACTGCACAAGGTGAATTATTTGAAAAAACAGAAGACGAGCAAGATAAACAAGCAAACGAATTAAGAAATATAATAAGTAAAATTCCAAATCTTCAAATACATATTGATGAAGTTCATCACGCAGCAACCGATGATATTAAACTTAGAAAAGTTGTTACAAAATGGAATACTAACGGAAATATAAATAGTGTTTTGGGGTACACGGGAACGCCCTATTTAAGCAAGAAAGATGAAGTTGAAATTACAGAAACATTAAAAATTAAGTTTTCGCAAATAACTAACACCGTTTTTTATTATCCGCTTACAACTGCAATTAAAAAATTCTTGAAAAAGCCAAGAGTTGAGCAAGTCAGTGGTTTATCTTCGCTTCAAATTATTAAGAAAGGACTTGATGACTTTTTCAAAAATTTTAATGAAAAAGTTTATGATAATGGTACAATAGCCAAGATTGCTATTTATTGTGGTAGCATTGAAAATCTTGAAGAAAAGGTTTATCCATTTTTAATTGATGAAATGAATATTTCGCCTGACTTAATTTTGAAATATCACAAAGGAAATAAGAAATACAAACTGCCAAAAGAAAACGAAACAGAATTTGCTTCTTTAGACACTCCGCTTTCAAAGAAAAAAATCATTCTACTTGTTCAGGTTGGAAAAGAAGGTTGGGATTGTAAAAGTTTAACAGGTGTTATACTTTCCCAAAAAGGCGATTGCCCGACAAATATGGTTTTACAAACCAGTTGCCGTTGTTTGCGACAGGTTGACCGTGAAAAACAAGAAACTGCAATTATTTGGTTGAATGAGGATAATGCAAAATCATTAGACAAACAACTCAAAGAAGAACAGCACACAAGCATTGAAGAATTAAATAATCTTGGCAAACAGGACAAAACAGAAATGATTGAGAGGTTTTCGAGATTAGATTTTCTTAAACTTCCTAAAATAGATTTTTATCAATTAAAGGTTGAATACAATACCATTTCTATTGAGGAAAATGCTGAACCCGAAAGCAAAATTAAAAGCATTGAACCCAAAGATAGTTTTAATAAAGCGGTAATCGTACAGCGGGGATTAAGTCAGAAAGATGAAAAGACAAAAGATTTTATTAGAAAAGTAAAAGGCGAACCTGCAAACTTTTATAATTGGTTGTTTGAAATTGCTAAAGGTAGTTTCAATACTATTACGTTAAAAGACTTATTGAAATTTGAAACAGAACTTAAAAAGATATTCCAAACAATTACAGTTGAAGAAAAAAAGAAAAGATATTTTAACGAATTATTCAACCATATTAAAATTCAGTCTGAAATTCGTTTGGCTTTTCATTGTAAACGTAATTTTGATACAAAATCTGAAATTATCCCCGATACGGCTCAAATGCTCATAGTAGAGAAATTGGCTCAAATTCCAAATAACAATCTGCTCTATCCTGATAAAGATGAATCGGCACGGATTTTAAAAATGGATGAAAAAAACATTGAACCCAAAGAACCAAGCGAAGAAGAATTGCAGAAATCATATAAGATAATGCAGGAAACTATGGAACAACAGGGAATGGGGGCTTTTGCAATTAATTACACTTATGAAAACCACGTCAAACAGCATTCGCTTACACCTTCTATAAGCGCAAAAAACAGAACATTCCATTATTTGCCATATAACTTTTGGCAAAGCAAATTTGAACTGCAATTTCTCAAAGAAGCATTAACGCTGAAAGAGGTAAAAGAAAGAAACCTTGAAGTTTACTATAATGGCGAAAAGGATTTAACCGATTTTAGAATTTTATGCTTTGCTAAAAAGGGGAATAATTACCAAAGAGTTGGTTTATATACACCCGATTTCTTGATTATTAAACGCAAAGATGAAGCAATTGCCAAAGTTTTAATTGTGGAAACCAAGGGAAGCGGATATGCTGAACAGACTACCTTTAAACTTCGTAGAAAATTTATGGAAAACGAGTTTTTGAAAATGAATAACGATAAATTCGGATACAAGAAATTTGAATACCTGTTTTTACAGGACGATGCAAAGTTTGATGATAACCTTGCTAAACTAAATGAAACCATTGTTGAATTTTTTAAAGACTAAGATATATGCCGATAAAATACATTTCACATATTCCGAACACCGTTGAAGGACAAGCAATTTTAGACAACTTTGTTCGCACCCGCAGAGTACTTCGATACAGAGACAACGACAAAGTATTTGACCGTGTTAAAAGAGGTCTTCCACTTTACGAAGTTGAAAAAATTGAAAGCGTTGGAAATAACCCGAATAATCTTGTAATTCGTGGCGAGTGTCTTTCTGCCTGTGCTTATCTCAAAGAAAAAGGTATTAAAGTTGATTTGGTTTATATTGACCCGCCATTTGCCAGCGGTGCGGATTATGCAAAAAAGGTTTATATTAGAAGAAACCCAAAACTTGCCGAAAAAATTGCCAAAGCCGAAGAACAACTCGATATTGAAGAACTCCGTGCATTTGAAGAAAAAATGTATGGAGATATTTGGCGAAAAGAAGATTATTTGAATTTGATGTATGAAAATTTAATGGCGATTAAAAGTGTAATGAGCGATACCGCAAGTATTTATGTTCATCTCGATTGGCATATAGGGCATTATGTTAAAATATTAATGGATGAAGTATTTGGAGAAGATAATTTTAAAAATGAAATCGCTTACGGTTATAGAATACAAGGAATAAATCAAAGTTGTTGGCCAAGAAAACACGATGTACTTTTCTATTACTCCAAAAGTGATGTAAATATTTATCATCCTGAAAAGGAAGTTGTAATTTATGAAAAACCATTCATTGACACTCAAAAAGAAGAACCCGATTTATCATTATTGAAACAGAAAGAAAAGGACGAAATAAGCGAGTGCTTAAAAAACAACTTGCCAATTCCTGATAAGTATAAATCAAAACTTTTCAATAAGTACTTTTCTGAAGTATTTGTAAGAGATATTTGGGATTGCGATTATACAAAACCAATTATTAGTGGCTCTGATGAATATTTGGGCTATAGTACCCAGAAATCAGAAGGATTGCTTAATAGAATTATCAAATCAAGTAGTAATGAGGGAATGATAATTGCAGACTTTTTTGGAGGTAGTGGTGTAACGGCAAAAGTAGCCAATGAATTAAAAAGAAATTTTATTCATGTTGATGTAGGTATAAACAGCATACAAACTACTCGTGACCGCTTAATTGCCGCAGGTGCAGAGTTTGATATTTTAGATGTAAAAGATGGTGTTTCTCTTTTCCGCAATCCCATACAAACAATGGATAAACTAAAATCTTTGATTACAGGCTTACGCAACGAAGATAGTTTGGATAGTTTTTGGGAAGGAGCAATTAACGACAGCAAACTTGGATTAGTTCCTGTTTACATTCCAAACCTGTTAGACCATAGTACAAAGGTTTTGGATAATACTTTTATTGTAAAAAACCTGATAAATGAAGCATTACCTTCTTTACCTGATGGCATAAAAAAAGTAATTATTTACTACATAGATATTGACGATGAAAAAGAAGTATTAAATTCAATAAAGGAATATAATCTTACTGAGATAGAAATTGAATTAAGAGATTTAAAAATAATTTTAGATGAAGTTGTAATTAACGACATAATTGAATATGAAGTAAAAGAAACAGAAATTGAGATTACCAAATTCATCAGCGACCGTTTAATACAAAAAATTGATGAATACAATCAAAAGAAAGGATTGAACGTTAAAAAGGCAGAACAACTTACAATAAGCGAAAATGGTGATGAAGAAAATGATGAAAACGGTGATACAGAAAACGGAAAAAATGGAGATGATGAACCCGAAGAAAAAACTAAAAAGAAGAAATTCGTTCCAATTGAAATAAGCGATAACGGTCTGGAATTAATTGAAATGATTTCGCTTGATTGTACAAATTCAGAAGGAATATGGAAAAGTGATTATGAAATAAAAATTGATAAGAATGGCTATTTAGCTGTCAATGGAAAGAAATCTAAAGACTTTTGGAATGGTAAAATATCATTTGAAAAGAAACCTTTAAGAATGAAAGTTAGAAATATTGCAGGTGACGAAACGATATTAAATTTTTCTGAAAACGAAGACAAGAAAGAAACAAAACCTATTACAAAAAAGAAATAGCCAACGCATTTGCAAGCACATTTAAAAACCGCACCAGCCAACGCTAAGCCAAAGTTTTTAAAAGAGCTTGCAAAGCCAGCCCAAGAGAAGAATTTCAAAATTTTTCTCCACGCTAAAAGAAAATGAATTGACAAGTTTAATATGAAAGTGCAATTTGACAGCGAAACAGACCGAGACAAGAACCGCCAGTGCATAACAGGCGGTATAAAAAATTGCCGAGATAGTAGGTTATTCAAGGGTTGTAGCCCGCTCCAACTTTCGTGTAACTTGACAGGAAATCGCCCGCAATCGGCAACTTTTCATACCGCCAAAACGTTGGCAACAAGCAAAAAGACAAAGACACCGTTAATCCAATTGTGCTGAATACTGAAAAGAATTTAAAAAATTAATAGAAATAAAAGACAATACGCTGTTTGTTTGAACTAATAGATTTGCAGAAAAAAGTTCAAGAAATGAGATATACATTTGCTAGAGATGAAACGATACTGCTGTTCAACGATGACGAGGAAATAACCTCGATTGTTGAGAGAATTGCAAAAACATTGAAATTGAAAGTTTATTACGGGGAGTGTGAGACGGATTTATATGCAATACCACATTTTTTCAGCGTAATTGATGCAGATAAAATTGATGCAGAATGCATTGATACATTGAAAGAATTAAACAGCATAGAAAACCCAAAAGAACTTTGCCTATTTTTTTCAAAAAAGATTAGAATTCCCCGGGAACTTAAACGACTAGTTGTATTTGCACAGAATAATGGAAGACTAGAGGCGCAGCTTAGAACGGAAATTGTTAACCGACAGACCAATATTAAGAGAAGAAAAACCGATAAGAAAAGTATTACTAAAAAACTTTGTAGGTTATTTTCAATCCTAAGAAAACTGGAGCCAGAGGGCAACTATGTAAAGGTTTCTGAACTAGCTAAAGAATTTAGCGTCTCTGAAAAGACAATTATGAGGGATATACAATTTCTGCGGTTTGATGGTTGTGAGGACATCAGGTATGACCCGCAAAAGAAAGGGTTCTACCTTGATAACAGTTTTATAAGTGACATTGGAGTAAGACAATATTAATAAATACACTATCTCGCTATGACTTCACTAGTAACAAAAGAAGAGTACAAGGAAAGGCTATTGATGTTCATTTCCTATTGTAAGTCTGTTAATCTGGACAACCTTAAAGATATGCTGGAAGACGCTTCAAATGTAAAAGGCGACTACGAATCAAATCCAAGTAAACCAACGCTAAACAACATAAAAAGTACAGGAGAAACAGCATTTCAGCGTGCAATCTTCAATAACAAGGAGGTTGTTATTGATTATAACGGACTAAAAGAGAACGATAGAATTAAATGGCTAGATATAGAACTCCCAGTCGTTTTAAATAATAACCCACGCCGTCCTTGCATTGATCTGATTGGCGCACTTGACGGAATTCCTGTTATTTGCGAACTAAAATATGCAGAGAATTCAAATTCCGACCACCCTATTTATGGCGTAGTCGAACTTCTCATTTATTACTACTTCATTCATTGTAATTACGAAAAACTAGATAAGTATAGCGTACATCATAGCCTTGTTCTTAAAGATTTTAAATGGAGTACGATAATAAACAATGGCTTTCCTAAAATAATGCTTACAGCTAACACAAAATACTGGAACTACTGGTTTGGAAGAGAGAATAAAGCGGAGTTCTTAAAAACCGTTTTAAATTTGGCTAAAATGTTAGATGTAAATCTTGCTTGCTATGAAGCTAACGATGAAAATTTTAACGAGCAGAAGGGAGATATGGAGCATTATACGCCTATCTTAACATCTAATATCTGGAAAAGAATCGTCTAATGCTTCTTAATATCCATAGAGGAACAAATGAGATTGGCGGCACTTGTATTGAACTGCTATCAGGTGAAACCAGAATTATCCTAGATTTGGGGTTGCCTTTAGATAGCGTATTAAATTCAGAAAGAAACCCGATTAATCAAAAAATAGTAGAAATTGCAAACTCATCAAATGGCATTCTAATATCACATTCACATTTAGACCATTTTGGCTTAATTCAGGCTGTTTCAAATGAAATTCCGATTTGGATTAGCAAGGCAAGCCATAAAATCATCGATATAAATAGAATTTTTCAAAACAAAAATATCACAATCTCAAATCCTTGCTATTTCGAAAACGAAAAACCTTTTGAAATAGGTAATTTTACAATCACACCATACTTGAATGACCATTCAGCATTTGACTCATACTCATTTTTAGTTGAAGCGGAAGGGAAAAAGCTTTTTTACTCTGGTGATTTTAGAAATCACGGCAGAAAAGCTTCGCTTTTCCGCAAAATAATAACCCACCCACCCAAAAATATTGACTACTTATTGGTTGAAGGCACAACTATTGGTCGAACCCAAGAGAATTTCGTTACAGAGGATGACATTAAAAATTCATTCATTAAAATCTTCAAAGAATCCCAAGGTATAAACCTGATATATACCTCTAGTCAGAATATTGATAGGATAATTTCAGTATATAAGGCGTGCTTGAGCTCTCGAAAGGCTTTAATTTTAGATGTTTATACTGCTGAAATCCTCGATTGCCTTTCGGAGTTCTCCAAACTTCCAACACCGCTAAAAGGGTTTTCGAATCTACGAGTATTTTATCCCGAATATCTATTACGGAAACTCATTAAACTAGGACAGAACTCACTTATTGAAAAGTATTCAAAGGCAAACATTAGCATAAGTGAAATTTCTAACAAACCATCAGGTTTTGTTATGCTAGTTCGCCCTTCGATGAAAGTTGATTTGAAGAAGATTAATCTTGCGTGTGGTAACTTATTGTATTCTATGTGGAACGGCTACAAAGAACAGCCATACACCAAGGAATTTTTAAATTGGCTTGTTAGTAAAAACATAAGAATCATTGATGTACATACAAGTGGTCACGCAAGTGTTAGAACACTGAAAAGGTTTGCGGATGCACTTAACCCTTCTAAAATAATACCCATTCACACACAGCATTCTTCTGCCTACAGTAACATTTTCAATCAAAATATCCTTGTTTTACACGACAACGAAAAATTTAATTTATAGTAACTTGCTAATAATAAACTTAATCCTTTGACCTATGAAACGTATAATGTTATTTTTAAGCTTCTTAATTACATTGAATGCTTGTAATACAGGCAAAACAATTGACGGCAACTCTGAGGAAGTAAAAAAACTTGTTGTTGAGTTAGCAACAAATGAAATGCGAAACCAAGCAGTACCTGCTCTAATTCAGCATTTGTATAATACGCACGCTAGTGTTTGGGGGTATCCAACATATAGCCAACTAAAGAATGACACCGAAAACGAAAGAGCACAGCACCTTATAGACGTATTAGATGAAAGAATTGAATCATTAGGTATTCAAGTAACGAATATAAGGACGACAGAAATAAAAAAGGAGTACAATATGGTTACTTGTGAAGCATTGATTAAATCTATTAAATCAGATTTATATAACATTACATATTCAGCACAATTGACTGACGATAAGAAAAGTTTTGTGGTGAAAATCCTGAAAATGACACCTATAATGAATTAAAGACAAATTGCCAGTTGCCAACAAGGGGTGTAGCTAATGTGGGTTGACATTGGAACTTCGGAGCGGTTTCGCCCGCTCGGGCGTTTTCGTCGGGGGACGAAAACGTTGCTCCGCACTCCCCCACTAGCCACACCCCCAGCCGTTGTGCGTCATGCAAGGAAAGACAACCAGCAATAGAGAAAATTACATAATAGGAGAAAGATATGAATAAAAAACAATGGTACGAAACATTATTTGAAAACTACGGTGAAAAATACGACAATGAATGTTTTGCACAAGGCACAATTGGCGAATGTGATTTTATTGAGAAAGAAATTAATCACAATAAAGCATTAAAGATTATTGACATTGGATGTGGCACTGGTCGTCATTCCATTGAATTATCAAAAAGAGGTTATTCAATGACGGGGATTGATTTGTCGGAGTCGTTACTTGAAAAAGCGAGAGAAAAGGCAAAACAAAACGGTGTTCAAATAGATTTTTTAAAACACGATGCACGTAATCTGCCGTTTAACAATCAATTTGATGTTGCGATAATGATGTGCGAAGGCGGTTTTCCTTTAATGGAAACAGACGAAATGAATTACGAAATTCTTAAAAATATTTCTCGGTCTTTAAAGGGAAAGTCAAAATTCATCTTCACAACATTAAATGGATTATTTCCTTTATTTCATTCGATAAATAATTTTCATGCTGAAGGTAAAGTCGAAGGGAACGCTACATATGAAAGTAAGAATTTTGACTTAATGACATTTAGAGATTACAACATTACTAAAGTTGAGGATGACAATGGAGTAGAAAAAGAACTTGAATGTAACGAAAGATATTATGTTCCTTGCGAGATAACATGGTTATTGAAAACTCTTGGATTCACAAAAATTGAGATTTTCGGGGCAACGCTTGGAGCTTTTTCTCGTGAAGATAAATTGAAAACAGAAGATTTTGAAATGTTAGTAATTGCAGAAAGATAAAATGCACGAACGCACAACAAAGTGTATATGCCATAAGGGTTTCAGTGGGTATTCAAGCGTTGTAGCCCGCTCCAAATTTCGTGTCGGTGGACAGGTTACTGCACCGCAATCCCTTACGGCACATACACTCAACCGTTATGCACTCCTGATAGGAATACGACTGTTCAACCGACAGGGGATAATACATCTTCCCCTTTACTTTGTAGGGAGCGTTTTTTACTCTGCCCTGGCGTATCGCCTCCTTGGGAGACAATCCGTCGATGGATTC
>Ga0209407_1005207_pt1 | contig 10283 bp, 9 predicted proteins | sample AD_JPNHG3_MetaG_FD_184410 | JGI IMG/M metagenome (GOLD analysis project Ga0209407, IMG submission 184410) | Active sludge microbial communities of municipal wastewater-treating anaerobic digesters from Japan - AD_JPNHG3_MetaG (SPAdes) (version 2) | ecosystem: Engineered > Bioreactor > Anaerobic >...
TATTCTCCAATCATCGGGCATAAACCCGCCAAACGGCTCAAAATCAACAAACCAAGCCTTGAAAAGAGCCTGCGCCTGCTGCTCTAAATTTTCATTTATGTTAGGAGACGGCTATATGAAGTATTACACTATTATTAACGAATACCATGATTGCTCATGTGCCTGTTTATTAGAAATAAACTGGAATGTTGAACAAATAACAAAAACGTCTACAGCCGAAGGTTTTATTGTTCAAAAATTCACTCGAAAATTAACTCCTCATAATATTTTGTCTGTAAATGAATACTGTGACATTTCTTATTTTGAAGCTTGGAGAGTTAAAAATGGCAGAGTATATTATGAGGATAACAACATTAAGTGTGATGATCGGTTTTGTATAGGTAATCCACTCAATACTTCTAACGAATTCTTTTATTCGTTAGATACCAAAGGACATTATGTTTTTTCAGGAGAAGTATTTTGGATTGAAACTGGCTCTTCACTTTATAACATTGTGGATGGTTGGAAGATAGAAGGTGTAAAGCAGGCTGGAAAATTAAAATCTTCTGAAGAATTCGATGCAATAAAAACAATTCAACCATTATTTGAAAGAGAGAAATTTATTCATTCATGGGATTTGTCAACACCAGACAAGATTTATACGTCTGCAAGAGATAGCCTATTTCATTTATGCCCAAATAAAACTGAACGAGATCGTAGCATACTTCTCGCAAATCTTGAAGCCATGTTTAATGATCAATACCCAGATATACAAGAAAAGATAATATGTGAGTGGGAGAATCTATAATCAATCTTAATGCCTTATCAACGGCGAGGCTTTGCAAACGGAACTGCCGTTGCTTGTCGTTCTCAGATCACAAGATTAAGGAGAATGACTATGAAAAATGAACTTATCACCACTATCGAGCAGGCAATGCTGAAAAAGCTCGATAATGCACAGCTTCAAGCCTTGCACGAGGTTCTTGTGCAGGCTTTCAAGGGGGTGTCGGTCACGGCTGTGGCTGATGCCGACAAAGCACCCGACAATTCGGAGATTTTAGAGGAGTTTCTCTCTGCAAAGCGGATAGAGGGTTGCTCGGAGAAGTCGCTGAACTACTACCGCAAGACGATCACGGCAGCTCTTGACAGTATCGGCAAGGGTATCAAGCATATCACAACGGACGATCTGAGGGCTTATTTGACCGACTATCAGGCGGAGAAGAAGTCCAGCAAGGTCACTATGGATAATATCCGCCGTATCCTATCGAGCTTCTTTTCATGGCTGGAGGACGAGGACTATATCATCAAAAGTCCCGTTCGGCGCATTCACAAGGTCAAGACAAGCAAGACGATCAAGGAAACCTACACGGACGAGAACTTGGAACTTATGCGTGATAACTGCGTAGAATTGCGGGATTTAGCGATGATTGATATGCTCGCTTCTACGGGTATGCGTGTCGGTGAAATGGTCTTGCTGAACCGCAGCGACATTGATTTCAATGAGCGTGAGTGCGTGGTGGTCGGCAAGGGCGATAAGGAGCGTATGGTGTACTTTGATGCCCGTACTAAGCTCCATTTGCAGAGCTATCTTGCTTCACGGACAGACAGCGATCCTGCCTTGTTCGTGTCGCTCCGATCTCCCCATAAGCGGTTAACGATAGGTGCGATAGAGCTGCGATTGCGGGAAATGGGGCGAAAACTCGGTATAAACAAGGTTCACCCTCACAAATTCAGGCGAACGCTTGCGACTATGGCTATCGACAAGGGTATGCCGATCGAACAGCTACAAAGGTTGCTCGGTCATCAAAGAATAGATACTACACTACAATATGCGATGGTGAAGCAAAGTAATGTGAAACTGGCGCATAGGAAATATATTGGATAGGACGGTAAGCCTATGGAAAAAATATTATTAGGGAGCATTGCTGATATTCAGACCGGACCGTTTGGAAGTCAGTTACATAAAGAGGATTATGTTCAGGACGGTACTCCTATTGTCACTGTGGAACATTTAGGAAATCGTGTGTTTACCGAGCAAAACTTGCCTATGGTTTCTAATGCTGATAAAGAGCGATTGAATAAATATGTATTAAGTGAGGGCGATATTGTATTCAGTCGTGTCGGCTCGGTTGATAGATGCTCTTATGTAGACAGCAATCACTCAGGGTGGATGTTTTCAGGGCGTTGTTTGAGGGTACGCCCATATAATGCGATATACCCTTTATATCTTTATTATTTCTTTTGTATGGAGAGTACAAAGCGGTTTGTTAGAAATATAGCGGTTGGAGCTACAATGCCGTCCATAAACACAAAGCTTATGGGCGAAATAGAGGTTTCTGTACCAAGTATTGATACGCAGAAAAGAATCGCCGCTATTCTCTCCGCAATAGATGATAAAATAGAGCTTAATACTGCGATAAATGAAAATTTAGAGCAGCAGGCGCAGGCTCTTTTCAAGGCTTGGTTTGTTGATTTTGAGCCGTTTGGCGGGTTTATGCCCGATGATTGGAGAATAGGAACCGCATCGGAAATCATTGAACTCCATGATTCTAAAAGAGTTCCTCTATCTGGCGCAGAGCGCGATAAGATGGATAAAATCTATCCTTATTATGGAGCAACCTCAAGAATGGACTATGTAGATAATTACCTTTTTGATGGTATTTACCTACTGCTCGGTGAAGACGGAACTGTTATAGATGCAAACGGTTTTCCCATACTCCAATACGTCTATGGAAAGTTTTGGGTAAATAACCACGCCCATATAATCACTGGCAAGCTCGGATATACGGTGGAGAGCCTTTATCTGCTTTTTAGCCTAACAAACATCAAACATATTGTAACGGGAGCAGTACAGCAAAAGGTTAGTCAAGCAAACTTAAAAAAAGTTCCTGTCATAATTCCAAATGCTCATTCTTTGGAACGATTCAATACGATAATACAACCTATTTTTGCTACTATTCGCAATTATCGTGATGAAAACGAACACCTTGCCGCCCTCCGTGATACGCTCCTGCCGAAACTGATGAATGGGGAGATCGACGTGTCGGCGGTGCGGATTTAGGCTGCTTGCAAGCGTAAATTTTCATTTATCGCAGTATTTAAGGATATTCTATCATCAATTCCCCTAAGAATCGAGCCTATAATCCGTTGTGTTTCTAAGTCAGGCAAATTGATTTCGAGGTTTTGAAGCACATCGGTTTGAACACGCTGCCTACCTGATGAACCCACCATAGATTTTATTGCAGGCTCACGCACAATAGGGCTACATACAAGATAATAGACAAAATCTTCATCTGAAATGCCGTTTATTGCTCTAAACACTATATATTCCGTAGAGCCGAAACCGACTTCATTTTTCTCTAAGACATTAACTTTGGCGGTTTTTCCATTTTCAAGGCAAGGAGTTATTCTTGCCATAATCGTATCGCCATTCCTGAATTTTGTACCGCCCTTGTATTCTAAAAGCTCATAAGACGGAACATCTCTTGTGAAAGGCTGGAGAACGGACATATCAATTTTCTTTGCTATTACGCCCTTTTTAATGCTTTCACGAGGATTGAATAGGACAACATCACCGAGCCTAACTGTTTCAAATGTCATACCCAATCGCCCCCAGCTTCTCCCTGATCTCGTTTTCAAGCTCATGGGACTTCTTGAACATATCCGACAGCTCCGAAGTCAGGCGCTTCATCTTCTCATCGAACGGCTCGCCGTCATCTTCCTGCTCCTCAATGCCGACATAGCGTCCGGGCGTGAGAATGTAGTCCTGCGCAGCGATAGCCTGAATATCAGCCACCGCACAGAATCCCTTGACTTCCTCTAATGTGCCGTCCTGAAATGCCTTGAACGTGTCAGCGAGCTTCTGAATGTCCTCGTCCGTGAAGTCACGGTGCTTGCGGTCAACCATATAGCCCATTTTACGGGCATCAATGAACAGCGTTTTGCCTTTCTGCTTCTTGCCTTTTGTGATGAACCACAGCGTAACAGGGATAGTGACGGAGTAGAAAAGCTGTGTCGGCATCGCAACGATACCCTCGACCAAGTCGGCTTCAATGATATTTTTACGAATATCGCCCTCGCCGCCGGACTGCGTAGACAGCGCACCGTTCGCAAGCACCAGACCGATCTTGCCGTTCGGTGCGAGGTGGTGTATCATGTGCTGAATCCACGCATAGTTAGCGTTTCCGGCAGGCGGCACACCGTATTTCCAACGAATATCATCTTTGAGCTTATCCTGCCCCCAGTTGGAGAGGTTGAACGGCGGATTTGCCATAATAAAGTCGGCTTTCAAGGTCTTGTGCAGGTCATTGAAGAACGTATCAGCATGATACTGTCCGAAATCCGCATCAATTCCACGGATAGCCATATTCATTTTAGCCATTTTCCATGTGTCAGCATTGGACTCCTGCCCGTAAACAGAGATATTGCCCCTGTTACCGCTGTGAGCCTGAATGAATTTTGCGCTCTGTACGAACATACCGCCCGAACCGCAGCACGGATCTATTGCCGTTGCTATTTTGATACAATTTAACGCATACACGAAAAATGCACCCAACGGGTGCAAATGTAGCCGTTGGGTGCATAGAGGCAAAAAAGAACGGCACTACGCCGTTTTTTGCGTAGTGCCGTTACTCAATATGGTATGTGTTATTCAATCGTCTTCTGATTCTTCATTGTCCTGCTCAGGATGGATTCTTGTCGGGCTTATCCACGAAGGACTTTTATATCTATTACCGTTTTCATCTTTTTTCCAACGATCCCCCCAGTAGCCTGTTCGATCATGGGGGCTTTTGGGTGTTCCCTTAGAACTGCTTTCGGTGGCATCATCTTCTTCATCAGCGAAAATGTCATCAACTGTCTCTTCAGCATCAGAATCACTGTAATCAGTACTTCTATCAATCGATGAGGTGTAATCATCTGATGTGCCTGTTTTGCTGCTTCTTTCAGAAGATCGATCACCTGAAAATGCATTTTTTAAATCGTGACCTGCTTTCAATCCTCCTAAAAATAAACCTGCTGTTTCCCACGGGTGTTCTTTTATAATCGGCCATAAGGTCTCTGTCCAGAGTGTTTTCGCCCCATTACATACTCTTGATAGGAATCCCGGCTTCTTTGGTGGTTCAACTTTAGGCTTTGGCGGTTCAGGTTTTGGTTTTTCAGAAATTGGTGTTTTTGCTTTCGGCTGTTTGGGGGGCTCTTCTTTCTTCTTTTCTGGTGCCTTTTTCTCTTCCACTTGCTTTTTCTGTGACTCCTCTGCAGAAGAATCAATCAGTTTTCTAGCTTCTTCGGGGTGAAAATTAATGTAGTCATCGGGAGGGAATTTGCTATAATCATACACATCGAAATCATAAAATATCTTTGTGTCCGGATCATAATACCAATTCGTTACATTATGCCAATCTCCCTTATGTGCTTCAAGGTGTTCCTCTTGCGAGAGAAGTTGAATATTATCTGCATCGCCTTGATTATCAGGGAAACCGCTGACGCTTTTCATATGCTGACCAATAAAGGCTTTTCCATCAGCATCATATACTTTACCTTTAGTGATGAGCTGTTCTCGTTGTTCTGGTGTCCAATTTCGTGAGCCTTTTCCAGCAAGAACAAGTTCCCGCTCGCGCGCCCATGCTTTTCTGATTGCTCTGTTACAAGCAGCATTATCTCTTGCCATAGGATCACTCTCCCATGCCGAGATAGTCATAGAGACCATTTAAGAATGCAAAGAAGTCATCGTACACTTCCTCTTCTTCAATTTTACCTTCCTCTTTATTATAAATCGAAATGGTTTCTGCATTCTTTTTTATCAATACAGGATCACCATTCGGTGTTCCGCCAATCACAATATAACTGTCATCAGGTCTGGTCTGATTGTTGACATCAATAAGGGGCTTATGTGCAACACCATAGAACTGAACACTTGCAGGTAAAAAGCATTCACCACCGTCAGAAAAAAGCAACCACTCTCTGAACTTTGAAGGGAAAGAAAGATTGTTATTCTTTTCAAAGTCAGAGATTTGCTCTTCTGTAGCAGGCTCGAAAAAGTCCATGTCGCTCTCAGTTTGCTGACCTTGATTTTTGAGCGTTTCAATGATAGCTTTCAACTTTTCTGAAACCATACATATCACTCCTGTTCAAACAGTAGAAGTCATAACCTTCGGATTATCCTAACAGTTTACGAATTCGCTCGGTAAGCAATTCTTTTCGTCTATCATAAAAAGTGCCGAAACTGCCTATTTCCAAAGATGCGCCTTCTGGAATAATAGCTTGTATCCGGAAAACAGTTTTTTGTTCATCATTCATGTCATTATAGTATTCAATCAAAGGCATCGCATTTTTACTGCCATTACTCCTGCCTTCTAAAAGCTGTAAATTTGGTAGCCTATTCCGATTTCCTCTCCAGATTTTCCACTCCTCCATAGTAACGCCAGCAGGTTTACTCATATCGAAACGATCACTTGGATGGAGATGATCCTGTTCGTATTTGAAGTTTTTATTAACCCAATCAAGGCTAAGATAATACAAGGCTTCTCCTGCGACTCTGCTGCCTTTTTCGGAATTGATAATGTCTTCTATTTTTCCATCGGTCACACGTAAATCTGTAATCTGATCAAGCATATCAATAGTAATCTCGTAATTATAGCTGTTTATGTAACTTTTCATTTGTTGCAATTTGCTTGTGGTTCCTGACTGAAAGTATGTAAACAGTATTGCTCTCATCAGATATGCTCGGATATCTTCGCAGTTATTATTATAATCTGGGTTGTAGTATATGAAATACAGAATAGGCAGCAGTACATTCCAACTGCCGGAGAATCTGCTTACTTCAATTTTCATGCCCTTTAATACATTTTCCAGACCCTCTAATGCTTTTTCAAAATCGCTCCAGTTATTCTTCAAATCATTTGCAATTTGTTTTGTAATATTGGATTTTACAACATCGCCATAGAGCATAAGCGCAGAACGAACTATGAAATCTGAGCCGAAATCTTTATAAGAGCCAACAAGAAGTTTCCCAAATTCAGATTTTGCACTTGGCCAGTATGCCTCAAGAATAGACATCGTTATTTCTGCCTTTTTCAGAGCCTTACCTCCGCTGTTGAATCTTACGAACATTTCAAGAGCATCGTCTTGCTTCATATCCTGAATCTCTGTAAATCTTATGAGCTTTTCAACACAAATTTTTTCATACAGTTTATTCAGTATATTTCTGGCATACTCCTTGTTGTCAGCAGGGACATTGGAAATAGCGTCTTCAATAGCCTGCTCTCTTGTTTCATCGGATTGAAATCTATCCTGCAGGATAGTTCTTATTTCAAATTGCGTAGGGCTGAGCCTACCAACTTTTTCGCTGAACCTGATATCAAATTTCTTGCTGTTGTATTCTTCCTCATCAACGGTCAGCTTGTGTTTATTAAGCTCTATGAGCAATTTGGCGAGAGTACCACCTTTGTTAATTTTACGAGCGTGTTTTTGCCGTATATATGCTGTGCCGAAAAGTGACAAATATAACGAAGTTAAACGCTGCTGTCCGTCAAGAATCGCAGTATTTGTTGTGTTTGTATTTATGCTTGAAAGTTCATAGTTGGGGCTGTCAGATTGTTTGCGGCTATCGAAGGTAACTTCCGAAAGAAAATTGCAAAAATATGTATCTGTTGATACGTTATTTTCATCTACGTGCCAGAACAAAAATGTAGCAATAGGGTAATCAAGAAGAATAGAGTCCCATAGTTTTTCTATCTGCTCCATGCTCCAAACATACTGTCTCTGAAAAGCGGGCATGACATATTTCCCAGCTTCAATGTTTTTCATAGCTTCAAATATTGTAATGCTACTGTCATTAAGAACACTCATCACTATCACTCCCATTAATGATACATCTGAAAGATACTACTGGTCTCATATACCTAATTCTATTATACACGATGCGGAGCTATTTTTCAAGCCCCACAGCATCAAAAAAACTAAAAACAAGACAAAAAGGCACTCCACCACATCGGCGGACTGCCTTCCTGCTTCTATGCCTCAGATTGTAGTCCCGTCTCTGAACGTGACCGTTCTGCTGCCGTCCTCATAGACTGTGATGTAGTCTACCAGTGCGCCCCAGAGCGCACCGTCAAACTCGGTGATCGTACCTTTCAGAGCTTCGAGCGTTTCCTGAAAATGCCGCAGGTTCTGCCCACGGATTTCTCGCTCGGCAATCTGCTCGGACAGTTCATTATACTTCTTCTTTGCCTCCTCAAAGCGAGTTGCCAGTTCATCGTTCCGCCGCCGATACTCGTTTTGGTCGAGGGCGACACGGGCGTTCTCCACCATTGCCGCCTGAACCATATCAGCGACCAGAGTCATTTCATCCGCATACTTCGTGCGCTCCGTTTCCAGTTCAGATGTGTCGCTGACCACCTTGCAGATCAGCTTGACATTGGCGATCAATTCATCACGCTGTTTCAGAAGTCGGTTCACAGCATTCAGGAACAGTACTTTGATTTCATCCTCGGTGATATGCGGTGTGGTGCAGCGTTTCTTGCCGTACTTGTGATTGCAGCGGTAAATGACTTTCCGGTACTTATCCGTGGAATGCCATACCTTTGCGCCGTACCAGCTTCCGCACTCAGCGCACTTCACCTTGCTGGAGAAGATGCTCACTCCGCTGTAGCGGGAAGTGCCTGTGTTCCTGCGTTCTATTTCCTGCTGCACCAGATCGAAAACGGCAGGATCGATAATTGCCTCATGGTCGTCCTCGATGTAGTACTGCGGAATTTCGCCGCAGTTCTTCTTTGTTTTCTTCGTCAGGAAATCGACCGTGAACTCCTTTTGCAACAGCGCATCGCCCTTGTACTTTTCGTTTGTCAGGATGCGCCGGACGGTAGTGGCGTTCCATTTATCCTTCCCGCTGGGCGTTTTGATGCATCTCTCCGTCAGGGTGAGCGCAATAGTATGTGGTGTCATGCCCTCAAGGAACAGTCCGTAGATGAGCCGCACCGTTTCCGCCTGTTCCGGATTGATGACCATTTTTCCGTCTGCTCCTTTGTCGTAACCGAGGAAGTGGCTGTAGGCAAGGCTGACCTTGCCGTCAGCAAAGCGTTTCCGCTGCCCCCATGTGACGTTCTCCGAAATGGATCGTGCTTCTTCCTGAGAAAGGCTCGACATTATGGTAAGCAGCAGTTCACCCTTGCCGTCAAACGTCCAGATGTTTTCCTTCTCAAAATAGCACTCCACATTATGTTCTTTCAGGCTGCGGATGGTTGTCAGGCTGTCAACCGTGTTTCGTGCAAATCGGCTGACGCTCTTTGTAATGATGAGGTCTATCTTTCCCGCGAGCGCATCAGCGACCATAGCCTGAAAGCCCTCTCTGCGCTTTGTAGAACAGCCGGAGATGCCCTCATCCGTGTACACCTTGACGAACTCCCAGTCCTCACGACCATTGATGTAGTCGGTATAATAGCTGATCTGTGCAGCGTAGGACGTGAGCTGTTCCTCGTTGTCGGTCGATACACGGGCGTATGCCGCAACCTTCCGTTTGACCGGAGCATCAATCGGTGCTGAGGTATAGCGGCTGATAGATGCGGGTATTTTAGTGATTCTTGGCAAGTTTCTCCCTCCTTCGCATTTCCTTTGCACGGACGCTCATATCAGCCCGCCGTTCCGGTGTCCAGCTTTCGCTGATTTTCTGCACCATGACCTCACGCTGATGTGCCGTCCATTTCCGCCCCGGTTTCGGCGGTGTTACCCACTGCCGTTCTTCGGTGCGACCGTCATAAAAGACATACCGCAGCGTATCATCGGCATCGACTTCTATGCGGCTGATCTTTTCCAGAAAAACGTTATCGTCAAATGAAGGAAGTTCCATCACCTCGGCGGTGACTGTTTTCAGAACATCCTCCCGCAGGCTCAGACATCCATTTGCGCCTGCACATCTCCAATGATGCACATCCTTCCGTGTACCTCTGCGGTAATTCAGACCGCAGCGCAGACATTTGATTTTCTTGGTAAAGCAAGTCGTATCCGGACGATTCGGTGCTGCGCTGTCTCTGCGGCGTTTTGCAGTCGCAGCCCGTCGTTCCGGTGTCCAGCACTCCTGATGCCCGGTGTTTTTGCATTCTTCGGTGACAACTGCACCGTCCTTGAGATGAAATTCAAGCGTTTCCCTTGCAGGAACTAGTATCACGTCCACCTGTGCAAGGAATACTTCTTCATCAAATTCCGGCAGTCCCAGCACCTTAGCGCAGGTTTCACGCAGATGCTTATGATTGATGCTGCCCCCGACCGGACAGCGACCGCCTTTCTTCTTGATAGCGCCGCACGACCAG
>Ga0209407_1005208_pt1 | contig 10281 bp, 9 predicted proteins | sample AD_JPNHG3_MetaG_FD_184410 | JGI IMG/M metagenome (GOLD analysis project Ga0209407, IMG submission 184410) | Active sludge microbial communities of municipal wastewater-treating anaerobic digesters from Japan - AD_JPNHG3_MetaG (SPAdes) (version 2) | ecosystem: Engineered > Bioreactor > Anaerobic >...
AGATAAAAAGTAGAGTCATTGCGAGTTGACTCACGGATAATTTCGCCAGTTCCGGTCCTGTGACCCATTCGCATGTCATAATTAGCAAATAAATTGAATTTGTTATAGCGGTAATTAAGGTTAATGGAACCGTTATATTTGCCGCCAGTTCCGGCATTTACCATTAACATACCGTTATAGCCGGGTGAGCGTTTTTTCTTGAGAACAATGTTAATAATACCGGACATACCCTCCGGATCGTAGCGTGCTGAGGGATTGGTGATAACCTCTACCCGCTCAACCATACTAGCTGGAATTTCATCGAGGCTGATAATCTGTGACGGGCGGCCATCAACCAGCAAGGTAACGCTGGATGAACCCCGCAGACTGACATTCCCATCAATATCGACGGTGACCGACGGAATAGTCTGCATAATATCGGTGGCTGTGCCTCCGATGGTTCCAACGCTATTATCAATAGTGATGACCTTTTTATCGAGATTATACGCGAGGGCTTTTTTTTCTCCCGTGACAGTAACGGACGATAAATCAATTGCCACCGGCTCGAGATAGACCGTTCCCAAAACCACCTCCGGTTTCGGCGGTGTAATCGCAATATTATTAATGACTGCCGTTTTGTATCCGATAAAACTAATCTTGGCAAAGTAACGACCGAACGGAATTTTATCGAGGATAAATATTCCATCCTCGTTGGTAATCGTACCGGTTATAATGCTGGAATCCTGGAGACTGTGTAAAGTGATTGCCGCATATTCAATCGGCTTATCAGTATTTTTAATTAAAACCGTCCCGGAAAGTCTGCCAGATGTTGGTCGAGGAGCGCCGGCCGGTGGTTGAGCCATTATATTGGCACTGCCAATTAAAATTACCAGTAATGGAAGAATAACAGAAAGTACCTTAACATTTCTCAAAATCATAAATCGCAAAATCCTTTGGTTAAAATTGTTCGGCTATTTGATTCCGAAAAAGTAAAAAGGTTAAACATACCACGGAATTATTAACCGCAACAGATGCTTGCGGTACAACTGGGTAGCATTTTTAGAAAAGTTAACTGGAGTCAAGAGGTTTTTAACAGGAATACGTCAGGCTTACCATTTTTTCCGTTTCCAGATGAAAAAGAAAGCTACAACCGAAACCAAAGCCATTCCTATAATTATCCAAAAAGAAGAAGGATGATTTCTTGGTAAGGGGAGATCAACATTCATGGAAAAAATACTGACGATCAGCGTCGGCACCATAATACCGATCGTAATAATAGTTAAGGTCTTCATCAAGACGTTGAGATTGTTGCTAACGATTGAAGCGCGTGCATCCATTAAGCTGGCTAAAACATTCGATTGGATTTCGGCCTGTTTAACACATTGAGTATTTTCGATAATAATATCATCAAGCAATTCACATTCTTCTTGAGTGAACCCGATTTTGACGGTATTGATTTTTAATTTTTCAAGGAGAACGACATTGGAGTTAATGGCATTAAGATAATAGACCAAACTCTTTGCCAGGCTGAACAGGTCGATTAGGTATTTATTTTCTAATGAAGTGTTTATTTTCTCTTGGAATTCATCTGTAACCATATTAATGGCTTTTAAATGCTCTAGGAAATGATAAATTGCTCGTAAAATCAGCTTGAGTAAAATGTCCTGATTCGAGTTGACCCGATTAAAAATTTTCCCTTCGAATATCGGTATATCTTCCGATGCCACGATGATAATTTGATCTTTAAAAAGAAAGACGCCGGTCGAAGTAACTTTGAAAAGGATATTTTCCTTAGCGGTGATACTGCGCGGTCGCTTGAAAATAAAAGCGATGTGATTGGGTTCGTACTCCAGACGCGAAAGCTCGTCGGGGTCGAGAGCAGAGTTTAGAGTGTGCTCATCTATCATAAATTGATCGACCAACATTCTTTTTTCTGCTTCATCAGGATTAATAAAAACCAGAATGGAAGCATCCTCGCTCCCATTCAGTACAATCCGCTTGTCTATGATTTTGTAATAATTGAGCATTTTTACCTCTTGTCTGAAATCTGCTCGTTGATTCTTATGAAATATTCTTTTTAGAAATCAGGGCGAAGTTAAGCAATTATTGGCTAATAAAGAAAATTTTTTAAAATTTAATTTCTGCATTTGAAGTAAAACTGACGAGTAAAATTAGTAGACGATGAACTTTCTACCGAACCGTACCGCGCTTTACTTACTCTCCGGTAATTTAAAATGAATATATCCTACCAAACGCCATACTACCCAGAGAATAACCAGATAACCCAGCATAAGCGCCAGAGTCAACCAATATCCACCGAGGGAGTTATGCCAGAAATTCATAGGAGCATTGAGTAAAATCAATAGCGGAAAACCCAGAAATAGAGCAAGCCCGCCACCGAGAGCCAAGTCTTCAGCAGACGGCGTTTGGAATTCCGGATCGGTGATCCGAATCAGCACTAAACCGGAATTTATCGTTCCAGTCATTTCACCGAAAATCCCAACCATCCGTTCAAAATGAAAGTCATCAAAAGCTCGTCGGGAAGTATATTTAATAACGAAATAAGTTGCAATTCCAGCTAGAAATGAAATAAGAGTAATTGGTAACCAATATTTACCGACAATTACAATATTGATGGCTACAATCGAACCGGTCACCAGGAAATCAACTGCCACACCGGAAATCCGATTCATCAAGCCATTATCAATCACGTAGCTTTTTTTAGTTAAATCAAGACATTTACGAACTAGCAAAGCAATCAGTAGAGCAATCACGAAGTGAAAAGACCAGATTGTGTCAACGAAATCCTTTAAACCGTACGTAGTCATCAATTTAGTGACGAAATAAATTAACCCGTAGGTCATTGCATACACAATACTGATTAGACCAAGCTGGAAAGCCATCGGTTCAATGGCTTCCGGCGATAATGTCAACCAACCGGCAACTTCCGGTTTATTTTCTTTGACGACACCGGTTCGAATATCATTATTGATAGATTCGCTTCCCTTGATCAAAGTCGTTTCGCGGTTCTTGATACCCCGATTGACAATTGCCACCCCGGCAAAATAAGCAATTAAAAAACCAATGGCGGCAAAAGTCAAACCGATCATCCCGCCGCCTTCAAATCCGAATTTTTCCCAGCTGTGTCCCATAGTATAAGCTATTCCCGGACCCATACCGAATCCCAGCGGTACTAATAAACCCATTGCGGCTGGTAAGTCGGGAGAAACGGTATAGATTAATGCCAGAACCACCAATAGACCGATCGCTCCCTGGACAATATAACAGGTCAATTCCGTAAAGCACTTACTGACCGGTCCTTTTCCGAATTTAGTCTTGGATTTTCCTAAACCAATTACAATGAAAGTTAATGCCAATAGGTGGTAAACATATTGCCCCATCCGGTTTTCGTCCAGGTAAATCAATCCCAATACTTGCTGACTAAGCAGAAGCCCTAAAAAACCGCCAATGATATTATTCGGGACTAAATATTTCTGAAAAAATGGAATGTAGCGTCGCGCGATCGTTCCCAGCACTAAGAAAGCCCCCAGAGCAGTAAAATCTAAAATCATATCTTTGAAATTCAGAGTAAAATCCCAGGGAGTCATCATTTCCTCTTTTCATCATTTTAATAAACCGTCTCCTATACTTTTAATATAGTAATCTAAAATAATTTATAAAATCAATTTAAAATATTTTTGCTCTTTACAGACTGATTTTGATAATTTTGAGCTTGATTAGCAAATTGCTTTTTAATAAATAATTATAAAAATGATGGATAAGCCACTACATTCTAAAGGAAATTTAACCATCTTGGATTTTGAAAAGTTACCACCTATTAAGAAAATGAAATGCTATTCGCCGTTTCTAATAATTTTCATTTTTCTTACCGCCCTTTTATCTCCAGCCGCTGAAATTGAAAAATATCAAGGTAAAATTGACCCGGGTAACGGTCATATCTATACCTGTAGGGGAGAAATCATCCGTAATGATGGCAAAGTAACTAAAACTTCTTACTTTTATGACGAGAACGGCCAGATTCTTCTCAACGAAAAGGTGGTCTTCGACGAAAAAGGATACAAACTCATTAGCCTCGTATCCGAGGAGCCGCGCTATGGTCGTATTCAGGAAATTCAGCGAAAAGGGAGCCAATACATTGCCCGCTATCGCAAAAATAGCGGTGAGGAATTCCGCGAGCATATCATCAATGATCAGCCATTGCTTTTACATGGCTCCAATCTGCCGGTTTATCTGTCACAAAATCTCAATTTAATCGGAGAAAGTGGCCACGTCTGCCGTTTGATTATAGTCCCCATGAAGATGGAAATCGAAATGATATTTAAAAACAAAGGGATAAAAAATATTAACGGGCATCAATGCTTTGAAATTCAGATGGATGCCGCTAATATATTTTTAAAACCATTGGTTAAAACTCATTATTTTTATTACGGTACGGAAACGCCCCATTATTTATATCGATATATCGGCACAATTTCACTCACTAATCCTAACGGTGATGACATTTGGGGGACGATTTCATTTACTTATGAATAAGACGTGCGCTAAGTAATTCGTTACGATTTTTACCGGCTAATCAATTTCAAGAATTCGGCACGCGCTTGCGGTTCATCATGCAGTTCACCGAGCATAACGCTGGTAGTGATATTGGAATTCTGTTTTTCGACGCCGCGCATTTGCATGCAAAGGTGGCGCGCTTCAATGATGACGCCCACACCTTTTGGTTCGAGTGCTTCATTAAGGGCATCAGCGATCTGCTGAGTCAGGCGTTCCTGAATCTGGAGCCGTTGCGAAAAAGCCGTAACGACGCGAGGAATTTTACTAAAGCCAATAATTTTACCATTTGGAATATAAGCGACGTGGGCTTTGCCGAAGAATGGCACCAGATGATGTTCGCAGAGGCTGAAGAAATCCAGGTCTTTGACGATGATCATCTGGTTATAATCTTCGTAAACGAGTGATTCTTTGAGCATTTCAAGCACGTCCACTTTATAGCCTTGGGAAACGTGTTGCCAGAATTTGGCGACGCGCGCGGGCGTTTTCAGCAGTTCCGGTCGGTCGGGGTTTTCACCAATATTGACGAGTAAATTGCGGATGATTTCTTCAGTTCCCATATAACCTCAGTTTAATGTTTTTTCAGATTTTAAATGCGGTAATATTCGTTCTAATTTAAATGATTCTCTTTGACTTAGAATTTCACCATCGATATAATTCACGTGTACTCCAGCCATTGTAGGCGGCTTCGTTCATATCGAAAGAACGCGCCTAGGGATTCTCAATTCTTAGTAACAAGCGATAATGGGTCCAGGTTATTTCTAGGCGCAAATACTGAGTTAAATCAGAAGTTGGTAAATTTCTTACGTCATTGTCTCCATCCAATTTGTGACGCAGTGCGTCACAAATAAGAAAATGCAAATAAAATAGACGCATATAGCGCAAATTGGATGGATCAAATCCCTGACCGTATGCGGCTGTTAGTTGTCTGGAAAGGTCGGCAATTAGTTGCTTCCCAAATTCCGCCCTTCTTTTACCTTTTTGTTCCTCTTCAACGATAATCCGTCCGATGTTCCAATAGGCTTCAACCATGATAAAATTGATCGATCGGTAAGCTCTGGAGCGATCATCCTCTAAAATACTTCGGATGTTATTGAAAATAGAATCGGAGACTTGAGACAAATTATTCATTTAGTAATTCTGGCTGAGGGGCAAATATCATTCAAGACGCATTTGCTACACTGTGGGCGTCGGGCAATGCAAACCTGCCGACCGTGTTCGATCAGCAGATGCCCGAGCTTGGTCCACTGTTCTTGTGGAAATTGGCGCATCAAGTCCTGTTCGATTTTTTCCGGGTTGCTGTTTTTCGTTAATCCGAGCAGATTCGCCAGGCGCTTGACGTGGGTGTCAACAACGATAGCCGGTACTCCGAAAGCATCGCCGAGCACCACATTAGCCGTTTTGCGTCCAACGCCTTCGAGTTGCAGAAGTTCGTCCATTGTTCCGGGGACTTCGCCGTTGAATTTCTCGACGACAGATTTCATCGCGGATTTAATGGCTTTGGCTTTGTTATTGTAAAAGCCGGTTGAGCGGATGTCGTTTTTCAGTTCTTCGAGGTCAGCATCGGCAAAGGCTTGCGCTGTCGGATATTTCTGGAAAAGAGCTGGCGTTACCATATTGACGCGTTTATCGGTGCATTGTGCCGATAGAATGGTGGCAATTAACAGTTCCCGCGGATTGGTATGATTCAAAGCGCAGCGAGCATCCGGATAGGCGGCGGAAAGGCGGGAGAAAATTTCAGATGGTAAATTCATATAGGCAGTTTTAGTTCAATAATTAATGAATTCAATTCGCCTTTTCCACCCTTGTAATTTGCCTTATTAAAAGCTGAAAACATGAGTTTTTCACATCTAAAACTATCACTTTTTGATTTTTTGCGACTGACCTATGTTACATAAATCATATTTATTAATTTCTTCTTCCGATTCAGTATCCTCGAAAAGGGATAGATCTCTCTTAATTACGGCTTCGGGAATAAGTATATTCTGATGAAGGGTAATTTTGGAATGTTCTATTTCCTTAATATTATCGGGAATGACGAAATATTTTTCTAATTGTAACCAATCTTTATCTCTAATTGTGATTGGTTCTCCCAGGAAAAAACTTAACCACACCGCATTGATTTTAGAATTTGATTCCTCCTGGGCAAGTTTTTTTTGAGAAATGATTGTATAGTTCTCATCAATATCAAAGCCAATATATCTTCGACCAAGTCGTTTAGCGGCGATCGCTGTCGTACCTGTACCCACAAAAGGATCAAGTACAACATCTCCCTCGTCGGAGGACATTAATATTATTCTTTCTAATAAATGAACCGGTAACTGACAGGGATGTTCGTCTCTATATTTATTATGTTTTATACGATGAATATCTGTCCACACATCAGAGACTAATGGACCAAAGGGATGTAAACCCGCCTTTTTACCCCCATAATCTTTTAAGAGATATCCGCATTTTCTACATCTTTTATGTGGATAGCGAATTTCATAAAACTTATTTTTCTTTAGGTCTTTTGCATAATACAAGATACCATAATGAGAGGGTTGCAAGCTTTTCCCCATCGGAGCAGCTGGTGCATCCCAGGCAATCCAATGCTTAAAATCAGCAATTTCATTTAGAAAGGTCGCATAGTTTGTTAACCATTTAGGTATATTGTGCACAAATATAGAACCCGAAGGTTTTGTAACCCTAACCATTTCATATATCCATTGTTTGCACCAATCTAAATAAGCTTGAAACTCTTGGTTGTCCCGATACCCGTTATATTTCTTACCTAAATTAAAGGGGGGATCTGCGAAAGTTACATCAATACTGTTATCGGGGATTTTTTTGAATAATTCAATACAATCGCCTTGAACAACCTGATTAGAATATTTATCAACCATTTTTCATCACTTCAAGTAGAAGTTTCTCAAACCTATTCAGTTCATCTTGATGAAAGGTGAACACATCTTCATAAGCACCCACCATCCTTTTTAAATCTCTCTTTCTTACATACCAACCAATCCCATCAACAAAGCCCAAAAAGCGAGCTTCCGGGTAATGTCCCTTAATTAAAGAATCGATTGAAATCTCTGTCTTCGATTTGTCACCTTGACCTGAAGAAGTTGTAACTAAAAAAGTACTTTCTACTATAATTTTGGGTTTTTGCTTATTTGGAATGATAAAATCCATTGTTCTCTTTTGTTCAGGCGCATATTCAATAAGCTCACTGAGGTCACCCTTTTCAAATGGAATTTTATGCTTATTCAAAATTTTTTCAATAAGAATTTCCGGATTATTTTTCCTTTTTGCGGCTCTCGAACCTTTTTCTTTATATCGCGCAAGAGTATCAATGATTGCATTAATATCAAAGTTTAGCTTTTCGAGACTGAATTTTTGAAACTCAAAGGGCGGTAAGGTTCTTTTGAAAAAGTCTATTGACGAACCTTCATAAAAAATGTTGACCAGGCATTTTCTAAAATATTCATTTTGCCGTACCAACTGCTCTATTTTGAAGGTGCTCCATTCCGAAATTTCATTATCTTCGGTCATTCTTTTATTATCTATCCAATGATTCTTAAAAGTAAAATCATTAAGCTCCTTATTTTCCACAATTCTGATAATAGTAATCAATCTTAATAGACTTTCATTGGAGAATCCTGTAATTGCAAGTAAAGCTTTAAGGCCGAGTTCTTTTTTATTCCTTAAAAAATTTTCGAAAACTTCTTTTTTACAGCCATTATTCTGGACCTCGTTTTTTAAATGTATTATAGATTCCTTGACAGAAAAAATATGACTTTCGTAGGCTGATTCGAATTCTTCATCAAAATAGTAATATGTATTATTCTCAATTACTGTCCTATACTTCTCGTTAATTGTTTTCATATTTAGTTCCTATTTGGACTTTTCTGGAAGAAAAGTAAATACTCGTCTTTCATGGTATTTCGCATACCTTTAATTGGCTTTAAGATGCTTTTAACTAAATTTAATCCAATCTCTAAACAATTTTGGATTATAGTTTTTTCTAATCTTATCCCGCCGGTTTGATTGGTATTTGAGCCAATTATCATAACGAAATATTTATCATTTTTCAGCACTCTATATATTTCTGTACAGACTTTTTTCATATCACGAAAATAGTTATTTAATCTTTCATCTTTGTTTTTACCAGTTAATCCAATCATCTTTCCTCTGATTTTCTCGATATCACATCCCAGATATTCTAACTGAGCTTCATCATTCTTGGCATAATCAATCGCGAAAGAATATGGAGGCGATGTAATTACGCCATCTATTGAGTTATCTGCGATTTTCAAATCCAAAGCATCTGAATCTGGTAGTACGGTCAATTCACCCAATTGTTCTTTTTTGAAATAGGGATTATTAATAAAATTTCTTACGGTATCTTTATATCTACTTATAACTTTTTCGAACAATTGCCTGTGATCCGATTTAATGACACGTTTTGAATAACCCATTGAATCCAAGTAAGCCAGTAAAGCTAAATTATATATGGCGAGTTTTTCACGATTAGTAACGTTCTTCAATTTTTCTAAAATATTTCGTTGCGAAAAGAAATTGAAAAGCTTATCGCGATTTTCAACAAGAAGAGAAAGTGAGTTATCGGTTATTTGTAATGCATCATATTTGGCTTGTGTCATAAATTGGCAAAAAGGGCTTATATCAACGGCATACGAATTAATGCCCATCAATGCGGCTTCGATATTAGCTGTACCACTTCCGCACATTGGATCTAAAATAGTTTGGCCTTTTTCTACTCCAATTATGTTAAGAAGAGCTTTAATTAGCTGAGGATGAAATTTTCCACGATAGGGAAATAATCCATGGGTAGCATATCCGGTAGAAAAAGATCCATTTACGAAATAACTTTTGGTAACATTAGAGCGATTTTCAATTAAACCCATAGAAGTTTGGTTATACATCAAATAATGAGTTGTGAATTCACTGCCAATTGATTGAATATAAGCTGAACGTTCGACAATTTGGTCTTTTGGAAGGATTTTGTATTCGAGGAAAGCCAACTCGAGTTCAAATAATTCGGTAACTGATGGTAAAAGAGTTACGTTTTTATCGAATAGAGTTTCTATACAGGCTGGTAATTCATAGAATGAATAATTTCCCAAAACTTTCATAACCTTTCATTAACAATTGATAAAGCCCTTTCACCCACATTCAATTCGCCTTTTCCACCCTTGTAATTTGCCTTATTTGTGAGCAGTAATCAAGCGCTTTTTATACTTATTAATTTTGGCAATTTATGGAACTGTTTCGCTCAACTAAAAATCCTTGATACGTGCCGCGCTGCGCCAGTTCATCCCGGATCCCAGCTAATATCTCATTTTTGGTGAGATTCCACTGCGGGACAATCAGCGTGCCGGGTTTGGCATCGCCGCACAAACGCTGGATGACGATTTCCGGATGTAAGCGCTCCAGGAAATCAGCGACAAGCGTTATCCATTCTTTTTCGGTAAAAAGTGAGAAGGGATTTTCGGCGTAGAATTTAGCCAGCGGCGTGTTTTTGACAACGTGCAGGTGGTGAATCTTGAGTGCATCAATTCCAAGATTATTCAAGACACCGGGAGTAGCTAAAATCTCAGCGTGCGTTTCAGTCGGAAATCCGAGAATTAGGTGTCCAGCAACGTGCAGACCGTGGGCTTTCGCCGCCTGAATCGCCCAGCGAGTTTGAGCAAAATCGTGTCCGCGCTGCGCCCAATCCAGCGTTTTATC
>Ga0209407_1005223_pt1 | contig 10261 bp, 9 predicted proteins | sample AD_JPNHG3_MetaG_FD_184410 | JGI IMG/M metagenome (GOLD analysis project Ga0209407, IMG submission 184410) | Active sludge microbial communities of municipal wastewater-treating anaerobic digesters from Japan - AD_JPNHG3_MetaG (SPAdes) (version 2) | ecosystem: Engineered > Bioreactor > Anaerobic >...
GATCAAGTTGTCAAAGATCAGAAAAACAACCTAAGAAAGGAGGTCAAATCGCCTGATTGAAAGGGGGGTCCGAAGACCCTTTTTCAACCCTTTTCACTGGCTCCATTACGGCGAAAATCGGTGGCTCCATTATGCCGATCATTGACACAGTCTGCCATCCATTGTGTCGATGCCGGCACATCATCCAGCACGGCAGCAATAACATCTACGGAGGATTACCCCTGTTCCCATGAAATCATCAAAATCAGACCCCGCAACGGACCTTGTGGAAACGTCAATGCCATCCTTCTTGCTTGCCAGCTTCCACCCGCCTTCCGCGGCGAAAGCAGCGGGCACTAACATACAGAGGATAATGGCCATCAGGGTTGAATGTAAAAAAAGCTTATTCCAACTGTTCATCATCTAATTCCTTCCCATTCCAAGATTTTATCTGCAGGAGCTAATAATAAAAACGGCCTTGAATCAACTATTTCCTGCCCGACAATGAATGATGTGCTACGTCATCCTTTTACAAGCTGATCCAGTTTATGGACGAAGGCCTCGATATCTTCCGACATGGTGGCAAGTTCGGCGGAAACCGCCGCCGTTTCCTCGGCGCTGGAGGCGTTGGCCTGGATGACGGAGTTCATGTTATCGATGGCCCTTTCGATCTCCGCAATCCCCTGGGCCTGTTCCCGGGAAGACTCCGTGATGATCTTGAGGTGTTTCGCAAGCTGATCAGACACCTTCAGAAAGGTGGAGAAGGCTTCATCGGAGCTGACGGCCAGTTCAGTACTCTTCTTGATGTTCTGCAGGCTGCTGCCGATGATTTCCTGGGTGCTCCTGGAGGCTGCTGCCGATTTCTGAGCCAAGCTCCGGACCTCATCGGCGACAACGGCAAATCCCGCCCCCGCTTCACCAGCGCGCGCGGCCTCCACTGCTGCATTCAGAGCCAGCAGGTTCGTCTGGAAGGCGATGGAGTCGATGGTCTGAACAACGCGGACGGTCTTGACGCTGGCCTCATTGACCTCGTTCATGGCTGTTCTCAGTCCCTTCAGGGATTCGTTGGTGGTCGTGACGATCCTAGCTGTATCAGACATGAGTTTTTGGGCATCATGGACAGCAGCGGTATTCTTCCGGGTCTTTTCCGAGATCTCTTTCAGCATGGCGGTAGTTTCTTCCATGGCGGCCGCCTGGGTGGATGCCCCGTTGGCCATACTTTGACTCGACTCATCGATGACCCCGGAGACTTCCGTCAATTTCAGGGAAGCCTCACGGACATCAGCAACGGAATCAACGAGTTGGGCATTGGCCCGCCGCATGGCGGTACTGACGAGTATCCCCATGATGGTGACGAGGATCATGGAGATGACGCTGTCAATAAAGGAGACTTTGACGAAGCTAAGGATATCTCCCGAAAGGGTTTCCTTCAAGGCGAGATAGTAGACGGTAAGGACGCCGACGAACCACGCCCCGGTGAAGATGACGGTTTTACGTTCATTGAAAAGGGTGGCGACGGCCATAGTGGCAAACATGAAACAAAGATAGGTGGAAAAGCCTTCGTATGGAACGACGCCCTTGAATTTAATATACATGCCGGCTGAAGCACAGAAGGCGTTGACCATGAGCATTGTATTGGCGGCCATTTTGTATTTCCCCGCCCTGATGAAGAAGAAGCTTATGGCATCGGCGACCAGAACGAGGCCGATAGGTGCGACCGCCTTTTTAAACTTCGCCGGATCGCCAATCGCAAGTGCCGCCGCGAGAACGATAAAAAGAGCAAAGGCGCAGATGACCATGATGTAGAGGAACCAGGCCCGATGCTGGGTATGGTGATCCTGATCCGCGAAGCGTTCGATGAACGACTCCCGCATTCTTGTCCAGAAGTTGGCGCTACCGTTGTCCATATGTCCTCCCTGTCAACTCATCCGGATCCGAAAGCCCATCCATGATGGTGTTGTTACTGTCTGCAACTGTGACTTCATCGTCTTCCCGAAAGGTAATTAGTCCCGTTTTGGCACCAAATCACAGATGTAGCTGGCTACCAGGTCAAAAATATCCGAGCCACGGTTATTATACCGAAACTCAAGTTCTTTCAAATACAAAGGGAACTGCTCCTTGGAGACGCCATGGTGCTTGATGAGCCTCTCCTTTGCCCAGCTCCAGAATCCCTCCAACCCATTGATGTAGACCTTTCCTGAGGAGAAATACTTGCCGTGATCCACCTTCAGGTGCCGATATCCGCAGAACATCAGGCTGTCGTAGCTCTTGAACTTGTCGGTGTAGACAACGGATCCTCTGCGGACCTTCTTGACCGTGAGCCCCATCAGCGTTTCGGCCGTAACATCCGGAACCACGGTAACCTGAACAACGCCGTTCCGCTCCAGGATTCCGAAGACGGGCACTTTGCCGGCCGCCCCTCTTCCACGTTTTCCCTTGCGCTTGCCGCCAAAGTATCTCTCATCCAGTTCGACCTCCCCGCCCAGCAATCTCTCGGCATCGCCGGCATGGCTCAGGATCGAAAAACGAATGGTCCTCACGGCTTTATACACTGCCCGGTAAGAAAAACCCATCTGCTGAGACATCTTACGGACAGAAACCTCCAATTCAAAGAGCTTGATCAGGGACAGCCACTGTCTGCAGGTCAATCGCCCCTGGTTGATCCACCTTCCAGAAAACTCGTGGAAGGTATAGGCACAACGAGAGCAACGGTATCTCTCATCGGCCAGTTTGTACAGCTTACGGCACTTGCAACGGGGGCAATACCTTTGATGGTTTTTAAAGCATTTTCCCAGCAGATATTTTCGAGCCTTGCTCTCACTGTTAACCAAATCATAATAAGCGTTTAAGTCCATAAGGCACCCTTAACATAGGTGCCAAAATGGGATCAATTACCTTTTCTATATATTTACTCATCACAGCCACCTAACCCTATTCGAGTTATCTTTCCAAAACTGCAAATTACCGCTCCCGCGCTGGAGTTCGTGAACGATCATGGGGATCATGGAGCTCCCCGATAATAAAATAATGAATCGCCGTATCCCTATTGCTTATTATGACTATTTTTCACAACCAAATTAAGCATCTCCTCTCAGGCCGCGCTTTCAATGGCCGGGGGCGACGCAGATACGCTTGCCGCGGACAGTGACGGCACGCGGCGGCGACAGACGCCTTCGATGCAGACGGGGCTTCTGTTTTACCGGACCTAAGAGGTGATTCCTCGGCAGCTTCGCCAAATTATCGCCGCAACGGAACTGTTCAAGTCACAAGCCGGCCATCACCATTGCCCTCTCCCTTGTCCCGGGAAAGGGCGTCGCCCATGACCTCCCGCCAGTAGGGATCTTCCCGCATCTGGGCGAGCTTCCGTTGTAACTGCCGCACCGTGATGCCCAGGATCTCTGCGGTCTGTCGGCGGTCGCCGCCGGTGTTCATGAGGACGTAGGCCACCTGAATCTCGTCGTTCTCCTTGAGGCTGCACAAACGCCGGGCGAACAGGGACTGCCGGGTGGGCTGTCGGCCCAGGTGGTGGGGGAGGATGATGCCCCCTTCGCAGAGAAGGACGGCGTTTTCCACGACCTGGTGCAGCTCCCGGACATTACCCCGGTATTCCCGGCGGTTGAGGACGTCCATGGCCTCAGGACTGAAGCTGGTGATCTCCTTGCCGTGCCTGCCGCTCGCCTCCCGGAGAAAATGGCCGGCCAGCAGGGCGATGTCGCCCTCCCTTTCCCGGAGGGGAGGGATATGGACGTGGGCGGACTGGAGACGGTAAAGAAGATCCAGGCGGAACCGCCCTTCCTGGCAGGCCTTTTCGAGGTCCATGTTCGTCGCAGAGATGACCCGGACGTCCACCTCCACGGTCTTCGCCCCCCCCAGCGGCGTGAAGGACTTTTCCTCCAGGACCCGGAGGAGTTTGGCCTGGAGCCCGGGCGGGAGCTCCCCGATTTCATCGAGAAACAGCGTCCCGCCGTCGGCCTGTTCGAAAAAACCCCGGTAATTGGCCTCCGCGCCGGTGAAGGCACCCCGGACATGGCCGAAGAACTGGGTCTCGAACATGGTGCTCGGAATGGCGCTGACGTTGACGGCGATGAAGGGTCCTTCCGGGGACGGTCCGGCCCGGTGGATGCCCCGGGCCATGAGCTCCTTGCCCGTCCCCGATTCGCCGGTGATCAGGACGGGATTGCCGCTCCGGGCCATGACCTGGGCATAGGCCAAAAGGGACTTCATGAGGGGACACTGGGTGATGATCTCGGCAAAGGCCCGGGGGACATCCTCCGTCCGGCTGCCGGCGGATAACCCCTTGAGGAGCCCCTTGCGCTCGTAAGCCCGCTCGATGGTAAGGAAGAGCAGCTCGTTATCCACCGGTTTGACGAGATAATCGTAAGCCCCCATGCGGATGGCCCGGACCGTGGCCGGGATATCGTCCACCGCCGTGAGGATGATGAATTCCGTCCAGGGTTTGGAAGGCTTGGTCGCCTCCAGGACCTGCATCCCGTCCGTTTCCGGCATGAGGAGATCGAGGAGAACGATATCGTAATCCTTGCGGCGAATGAGGCGGATGGCCTCCCGGCCGTTGTCGCAGATCTCCACATTCCGCAGACCCCGCCATTTCAGGAGCCGTTGCACCGAGGTCAGGGCGATTTCCTCGTCGTCAACGATGAGGATCTTCATAAGCGCTGCCTCCCCGCTTCCTGTATCATCTTCATGAGCTTTTCCATGGGGAAAGGTTTTTCGATGGTGAAGGTGGGGCGGACCGGCGACGGGATATTGCTCCGGCGGCTGCCTTCCTCTCCGTACAGGGCCGTATAGAGAAGGGGATGCCCTTCCTTGACGGCGGCGATCACCTCCCGGCCGGTCATGAAATTTAGATCGGCGGCGGTGATCACCCAGTCCACTTCCGGGTTGTCGTCGAGAAACCTGATGACCCCCTCCTTGTCGGCCGGGGATTTGATCAGCCAGACGGCGGCTTCCATGAAATGGGCCTGCATGTCTTTGAGAAAAGAGGCGTCGGTGTCGATGAGGAGCAGGCGGGGATGGAGTTGGGGGAGCTGTCGGCCGTCTATGGGGAGGTAAATGCTGAAGCGGCTGCCCATTCGCGGTTGGGAAAGAACGGCGATGGCACCCCCGTGTTCCTTGATCAGCCCGTAGGAGATCGACAGCCCCAGCCCCGTGCCGCCCGAATCACGGCGGGTGGTGTAGAAGGGGTCGAAGATATGATCCATGGTTTCTCTTGTCATCCCCTTGCCGGTATCCTCGATGACGATCACGACGGCATGGAGACGGGGCAGATGCCGGGTGGAGATGATTATCTTCCCCTTGCTCTCCGCAGCGATGGCCTGATGGGCGTTGATCAGCAGGTTGCCTATTACCTGTTCCAGCTTCTGGAAATGCCCCCGGACCGGAGGCAGATCGGGGGCGAAGCGCTGTTCGATAACGGCGACGGTTTTCCGCACCTGGGCGCCGACGATGACCAGGGCCCCCTGGATCACCTCGTTTATCTGGAGGGCCTTCTTTTCCGAACGTTCATCGCTGCGGGAGAATTCCTTCAGACCGGTGATGACCCGGTTGATACGGGTGGAGGCGATCTTGAAGGCCTGGATGATCTGCTCCATGTTCTCCATGACCTCTTCCCGGCTGAGTCCCCGCCGGGAACAGCTCTTCCCGAAGGCGTCGTTATCCTTGAGGACCGGCGCCATGGTTTCCCAGATCTCTTCCAGGAGGGGGATGTTGTAGGAGATGAAGCTCACGGGGTTGTTGATCTCGTGGGCGACACCGGCCACGACTTCTCCCAGGGCCGTCAGCTTGTGGGTCTGGATGATCTGTTGCAGGCGCAGTTCGTTTTCCTGGCGGATCCGTTTTTCCTCCGTCACATCCTGCCAGACGCCGACAAAATAAGGGTCGGGGGATGCGGGCATGCGGAGCGGACGCCAGAAGTCGGAAAACCAGCGATAGGAATGATCGGCGGCGCGGAAGCGGTACTCGCTGCGGCAGGTCCCATCTCCTCCGTATTCCCGCAGGGATCTGATGACCCGGTGCCGGTCGTCGGGGTGGAGCCGTTCCCGCCAGAAGCGGTGATCTTCCATGAATTCACGGGGCTGGTAGCCGGTGATCTCCGTCACGGAATGACTGACGAAGGTAAATTCGTATCCGGACGAGGCATTGCGGGTGTAGGAAACGATAGGCAACGATTCAAGCAGAAGGGACAACTGATCGGTGGTGCGCTGGAGGATCTCGTTGGTCCGGCCCAGCTCGGCGGTGCGCTCCCGGACGCGCGTCTCCAGATCTTCATGGGCCCGGAGCAGCGCCTCCTCCGCCATCTTACGTTCCGTGATATCCTCCAGGGTCTCCACGGCCCCGAGGACCGACCCCCGGGGGTCCCGGAGCAGGGCCGCGGTAAAGCGGAGCCAGCGGCCGCCGCTCCCCAGCTCCGGGAAGTAGTCCGTCGCCTCGTAGGCATCGTCGATAAGGGGTGATTTTATGTATTTATTTCCATACCAACGGGGTATCTCCGCGACTTCCCCGGCGACAAGGAGATCGGCCAGGCAGGGACGCCGGCGGTTATAGAAGGCCCGCCAGTGCCGGTCGGTGCCGATGACCTCGGCGGCGCTTATCTTGCTTAACTCTTCCAGGGCCCGGTTCCAATAGATGAGGCGATGACGGCCGTCGATGACAAAGGTGGGAATGGGCGAGCCGCCGATGCACCCCATGAGCAGCTCCGGTTCCTCCCGGACCGGTATCGTTTCCGTCCGGCCATGATTCGTTGCCTCGTTTATTGTTCCCAAATACCGTCTCAACGCGAAATGACCGTCCGTGGCATGTTCGGACTTAAATGTTTGATTACGGGCGGATACCACCGGTATCCCCCGTGACTGTATCCATTGCGCCTCATAATTTCCTGCCGCCGCCCCCGGGCAAAGAAAGGGTAGCTTTTCCCGGAGAAGATTGTTAAGGTGCCGTTACGGCCGTATTTTCCGGCGGTCGGAAAATGTTTCCGGTGGACCGGTTTTTCAGACAGGGAGGGACAGGCTATGGAACTCGGCGATATCGTCATGGTGGACAACCCCCGGCACCCGTTTTACGGCCGCACGGGCAAGATCATCGGCCGCCGCGGCCTTTACGGGGAGAATGATCCCTGGTTTCTCATCTACGTCCCTTCCCATATGCGGAGTTTTCTCGTTCCCCAGTCGATGCTCTGTCTGGAAAAGGACGCGTCCGTCACCGTGGAGATATTTCCCGAGCGCCTCCAGTAGTATTATCCGCCTCCCGGTAAATGCCCTCCCGGGTGACGATGGCCGTTATCAACTCCGGCGGTGTGACGTCGAAGGCCGGGTAATAGGCCCTTACCCGCTCGCCGGTGATGGGGGTGCCCTGAAATTCCAGTACCTCCCGGGGATCCCGCTCTTCGATGGGGATATCGCTGCCCCGGAGGGTGCGGCGGTCGGGGCCGCCGTAACCCAGGATGTAAAACGGGATTCCGAAATGGCGGGCACAGATGGCCAACTGCAGGGTGCCCACTTTGTTGGCCGCCGCGCCGTCCAGGGCAATGCGGTCCGCCGCCGTAAACACCTTGTCGATCATGCCCCGGGACATGCACCACGCCGCCATATTGTCCGTAATCAGCGTCGTTTCGATCCCCATTTCGCTCAGAGACCAGGCCGTCAGCCGCGCCCCCTGGAGATAGGGGCGGGTCTCCGTGCAGAGCGCCTTGATTTCTTTCCCGTTTTCCCGGGCGTACCGGAACATGTAGAGGAGACCGGCGCCGGCAAAGCAATGGGTGAGAACCGTGTCCCCCGTCTCCAGGATGGTTTCCGCCTGCCGCCCCGTGGCCTGGGAGATCTCCCGCTGCCGGGCCAGGCTCTTTTTGAGGGCGGCCAGGATGATCTCCGAAGCCCGGCCGTCGGGATGCTGCCGGACCCGTTCCAGCAGTTTTCCCATGAGAACGGCGAGGTGATAACCCGTCGGCCGGGTGGCACAGAGGCGATCGGCGGCATGTTTGAGAAAGGCCATGTTGCGATCGCCTTGTTGCCTCTCCATTTCCCGGGCCGCCAGATAGAGTCCGTAGCCCGCCGTGATGGCGATGTCTCCGGCGCCCTGAACCATCATCTGTTCAATGGCCCGGGCCACCTCGACATGATCGGTGCAGTAAACCTCCGCCTCGGAGCGGGGAAGCTTCCGCCGGTCGATGATGATCAGGGCGTCTTCTCCCTCCAGATAGACGTTGTTTTCCAGATGCATCAACAAAGGTTCGGTGGTCATCTCTTCCCCCTCTCCAAAAACGGACGTTTGCCGCCGCGATGCTGTCCGGGCGGCGTCCCTGCCAAGGCCCCCGGGATCGCCCCGGTTACGCCCCCGCCGGGATGGAGAAGCGCCAGGCGCAAAACCATTCCTCCGGGTGGTGGTCCGGCGGGCAGCCGATACATTCGCATTTGATCCGGCTGTCGATGTATTCCTCCGAAGTGGCGGTATTCCACCAGCCCCGCCGACTTGCAGGGATAATCCTCCAGTCCCCGGCGCTTCCGTGCCGACTGGACCCGGCAGTCGTTCATCTGGAAGACGATGCTCGTGGGGCTCTCGTCGATAATCGACTGGACGTTGACCCGGGCGTACATCCGGAAACGCAGGGCCTGTTTCAGTCCCGCCAAGCCTGCATGCTCGGGAAGACCAAGGAATTCCTTGATCGACCAGGCCTCGAAGGGGGAGTATCTGGTCCAGCAGGTGTCGTTGCAGCGCTTGGCATCGTACATATCCCGCATGGATTCCACGGCCTGGAACCAGACGCCGTCGTTGGCCAGCCAGTTGACGCCCAGATTGTTCATGATGTTGATGAGTTTCTCCTTGGGCATCTCCAGGAGCGGCTTGGGAATGCCGTTGACCATTTCAAACCCGAACACCTTGGCCATCCGGTCCATCTGGATGTCGTAGCTGTTCTTCCGGGCCTTTTTCATGATTTCCAGGGCCCGGTTGATGCCGAACTGGTGTTTTACGGCCGTGAACCACAGGGTGTAATGCACCATGTTGCGGTGAAACATGTCCACGATGAGGCGCGCCATGTCCTCCTGGTTCAAATCCTCCGGTTTTTCCGCGGTGATCATCTTTGTCGACCCTTCTTCCGCCATTGCTCTTTCCCTCCTTCAATATAGATTGTCCCCGCCGGTGGGGATTCCCCATCCAACATCGTTCGCTGGCTGCGCTGATGGAAAAACACCTTTTTGACTGTTGGAATGTTCATGGCTGTGTGGGTGGCATATTAAGGGGAAGGTCGGGCAAAGTCAATAGAACAATTTGCCCCGCAGCGGTCCGTCCCGGTCATGACGGGGCCGCCCGGCCTTTCTTGGCTTCGGGGCCGCCCGGTGACCCGCCGGCGGGGGCGAAGCGTTGCCCCGGGCGGTGTTTCGCGGCGACCCGCCTGTCGTGCCCGGGCGACCTTTTTGTCGCTCTCTGCAACTATCCGATATTGTTTATGAATATTGGAGATATTTTCGGATCTTGACGAAGACGCCCCGGATGGGGCGACATTTTCTTCATCTTCCCCCAAGGAACCTAAAAGGTGGTTTGATTATTTCATAAATATATTCGGTATCTTGCATTGACGATGTCCCGGCCGGGGAGTTGGTACGGCCCTTGCGATAGCGTAAGTAAAAAGTGGGGAAATGCAAAAGAAGGGAGGGATCGCAGATGTTAGCTTCGATGAAATTGATCGATCTGGTGGAGAATCACGCGGAAAAGATCGCCGCCCAGTGGTCCGAACTGGTGGTGAAGAATCCCTTTACCCCTTTTTATCACAACAAGCCGGCGGCAAGGCTGATTCCCCAAGCGGTGACATTTTACAGGAATTTCCGCAAGTTGTTCATGGAGCCGAAACCGGTGGAGGCATCGGACGGGTATTTTAGCCGTTACGCCGAGGATCGATACCGCGAAGGGGTGCCTCTCCATGAGGCAGTCTACGCCCTCATCCTCATGCGCCGTCAGATCTGGCTTTACGCCGAATTCCAGGCCACCTTTTCCACGGCCGTGGAGCGGCAGCAGGCCATCGACAGCGTTACCCGCACCATGCTCATGTTTGATTACGCCATGTACTTCATCACCAAGCGTTATCGGGAACTGATGAAACTGGAATGGTTCGAGGCGCCGAATACCTGAGTGCCCGCTGTGTCCGCCGCCGAATCCGTATCTCCGGCGGCGGGGCGGCAGGTAAGTGAACATATCCGGACAGGGGCCGGGATTAGACAGCGAAGACGGAAAGGAGGGCCACACATATGTCCGGTTCGCTAAAACTCGTGAATCT
>Ga0209407_1005226_pt1 | contig 10254 bp, 10 predicted proteins | sample AD_JPNHG3_MetaG_FD_184410 | JGI IMG/M metagenome (GOLD analysis project Ga0209407, IMG submission 184410) | Active sludge microbial communities of municipal wastewater-treating anaerobic digesters from Japan - AD_JPNHG3_MetaG (SPAdes) (version 2) | ecosystem: Engineered > Bioreactor > Anaerobic...
CCCCCCCCCCCCGGTTATAATACAATTCTAATACTAAGAAGCAGAAAGGTCGCGAGAGCCCCGCGTGGAGATTTGGAGAAGAATGTCTGTGTTTCAAAACATCGCGAAGCGTGTCTTGCTGACCGGGGCGGTCTGGCTGACGCCCCTGTCGGGATGGGCGTGCGGCTTCAACTGGTATCCGCCCGGCGGGTATTTTGAATGCTGCGACGACTCGGGCTATGTCCTGCTGACGGAGAAGCTGGCCGACCTGAGCATTCCGGGGGAAACTGAGACTGTCCCCCTGTGGATGTGGTTCAGCTCCAAGACCGCCGTGCCCTCCCCCTATGCGGGCCTGTGGCGGATCGGCATCCTCGACATGTCATTGGTGCAGGCCGGCGAAGACCAGTTCCGGATGAGCGATCCGGGCGGCAGCGAGACGCTCCTCAAGTGGGACCGGAAAAAGCAGGTTCTGGAGGGCTCCGGCTGGAAGGGCGAGAGGGTGGGCAGCCGGATCCGGCTCTGGGCCAATTGCGGGTGGAGCGTCGAGTTCAACCGGGGGCGGGTCGCCCGGATCATCACGCCGCACAAGAAGGCGCTTGTTTTCAACTACGGCGCGGAGGGAACCGTGTCGAGCGTCACCTGCGACGGGAAGCCCCTGATCGCGGTGGGCGGCGTGAAGGAGGGCACCCTCGAGATCACCGTCAACGGCAGGAAGCTGGGGATTGTCAAGACGGGGATGCCCGTCGTCCGGCGCGTCGGCAAGGCCGACGTGATCCGGGGTTCGGAACAGGGGGTGCACAGGATCACCGGGCAGGGCGACGCGGGGAGCGGGCGGAGCTACACCTACCCCGTCGACGAGAAGATGCGCCCGATGATCACATCCATGGGCCGGCACGAAGCCGACACATTCACGCTGGCGTGGCACCCGCAGACCCGCAAGATCGCCCGCTGGAACGAGTGGGAGTACACGAAGATCCGTGATCGCAAGAACAGGTGGGATACGATCGAGCTGGTTCGGAAAAACGCCAAAGGCGAGGTTGAGTCGTATTACCGCGACATCAACGGCGGCGTCCGTATCACTCAGCATGGCAACGTTAAGCACAGTGAATACCGCTTCACATCAGGTCCGGCGGCAGGGAACATTCGCAAAATAACCCACGAGGTCGACGGCAAAGTCACTTATTTTCAGAAAAATGCCTACGACGAGAAGGGCCGTCTCATCCGAGGACAAGATAATGACGACCGGCTGCGTTTCAAGTACGATGACGAGGCGCGCACCGCCGCCGCCTGGAAGAACGACAAGCTGCTGTGGAGAAAGACCATGGACGAGAAAGGGCGTATCGTCAAGGTCGAGTATCCCGACGGCAAGGAACTTCGTCTGGCGTATCCCGAAAAGCGTCCGGCGACCGCCGAGCTGGTCTGGAACAACACTTCAATCGTCGTGCAACGGAACAGTGATGGAAGCGTCAAAGAGGGGACAGCCGTCATCCGGGAAATTAGTAAATGATTGTTTGAATTGCAAGGATAAACACAAAACACCAGCAGAAAAGGAGACGATCATGAAGAAAATCAGAGTCAATGTGTTCCTCACATCCGTCGCGCTAGCCGTAGGCGTTTGCTCGCTTGCTTCGATGCCTAGAGGTCGCGCGTTGAATGAACGGGGAAGATTTGTGGCGCGAGGGTTATCTACAGAGTGCAGCGAATGTGAGGAAAAAGGAGAGGCTTGTTTTGCTGCGCAACCCATACCGACAACGTGGGGCAAAGTGGGAGATCAGGTTTTAATCTGTTCAGGTACTCCACGGCTAAAGCGCTACGCGGTGTGGAGCAATACCAAGAAGGTGGATTATGAGTCAGATGTTGTTGATTGCCAAGGAACATATTATACGTTTGTCATAATCGGCACCAACGGTTACTGGCGTGCCGGCACGCCAGTATATACTTCTGACTGCGGAACCTACACTGAGTGTAATGGCTCTATTGGATGGACGGGATGGTCAGGCGGAAAAGAGGAATACATGCAGTATTGCAATGACCATAAACCTGATGACAATGAATAACAAAGATTAGCTGTACCGTTTAACGATGGACAATCAGCTATACTGGTTAACTACTGAAGGTGTTGAGAACAAGCGATGAGAAGCTTGTTCGGTGGTGAGAGTTGGGAGTCGAACGTGGAGCGAAAAGTTACCCCCGCAACACGGTTGGTCACACGGCGGGCTTGCCTATAGTTTGGACGTTTGGTCGCGGTTACCCCGAGTTGTTCTCGACCCCGTCGTGGGGTGGCGGGGCAATCTGTGAATATGGGAAAGGAGATGGTGAATGATCTTGTCACTTCACAACAAACCGTATACTTCTGTGTCGCTAGCAGTCAGCCTATATATATGCGTGTTTGCGGCCATTGCAGAAGAAAAGGCACTGGACATTCAGACGTTCCTGCCGCTGATTGAGAAAAATTCGCTTGGACGAAAAATACTTGACGTGAGATACTCGTTCAAACCAAGGGAGAAACTAAACACAAGTAAAATTTTTGTTGCCTATCCTCAGGATGTGCATCTTGTTTATGATGCGGAGTCTGGGAAGTTTCGACAAAAAACAAAAGAATACAGGCCAAACAAGGTCAATCGCTATTACCTCACTGTTGACATTTGGGATGGCAACAGGTTTTTGAGTTGGAGGAGGAGTGTGTTTTCAGAACCGGAAAGCTCGTTGCTTGGGGGAGTTGTCCGCGAAACATCAGGGGGAGCTTCAATCATCAGTAAACCTCCCAGGCCTTTGCCTTTATTCGTGGAGATTTACTATTTGCCCTGTGCCCGGCCTTTTTCTGAGGCACTTTCTGAGGAAAATTCGCTAAAGGCATCTATGGCTGGAGAAACAATCACCATCGAAACGGAAGATATTAAGTTTTCATTTTCCAGAAGCACCGGAGCTATTAACGAAATTATTTATTAATTTCATGAATTAATGACTAAAGACAATAATAGGATGATCTGTGAAACGCTAAACCTTTCCGACCATGTGGAACGCTCAGGAATTCTGGTGCCGCTTCGGATCGTTCGAGCCTATTACGACAATAGTGGAAAAATGGATGCCTGTTATGAATATTCTGTTGATCCCCAAACGCTTCGTATACTCGATACCGTTGACGACTCCGTCTACAGTGTGGCTTTGCCGACAGGTTGCCATGTGGATGACGACATTAGGAAAAGATCTTATACCGTTACAGCAGTAGACACTCTGCCGAATGATGTTGAAGCGGTGCAGAAGGTTCTCGAAGAGATGCTAGAGCAGGCAGAGGAGCAGAAAGCCGCTGTGGAGCAGAAGTGAAGAGGCGCTGAAATACTAAAGTTTGGGAAAACGGTTCGTGTGATGCAAGGGCTACAAAGAAATGGTATGCGGTTAATGGTTCTTGTGCTCCTTTCCGCCGTCATGTGGTGCTTGTCCGTCTCTGCCGGGCAGAGCGCGACAAACCGCGTCTTCGACTGCGGGGTCAACGCCGTTTATCTCGTCCGACGCCTCAAGGGCATGGACGCGGATTTGCGTGAGATCAGCGGGCGTCTCGGGCGCGATGCCGAGAAGGGCTCGTCGATCCATGACCTTGAGACGTACCTGCACAGCATCGGCATCCGGACGGACGCGCGGCTGATGCGCCTGTCCGACCTCTGCAAGAAGCGGGGCGCTCTGGGCATCCTGCTGACGCGCGGGAAAGACGGGGCGGGGCATTTCATCGTCGCCAGAGTCCTCGACGGCGGGCAACTTCAGGTCATCGATTCGCTGTTCGGCACCCGTATCGACACGGATGCCGCGAAGAGCAGGGAGCGTCTTCCCGTGATCCTCATCGATCCGCCGGGCCGTGCGTGGACGTGGAAACTTTTTGCGCTGGCGAGCGTTGCCCTGCTGGGGGTTCTGGGATTCGGATTGCCAAACCACCGCAGAACGGGAAGCGCGAATGAACACACATAAGCGCGGCGTTTTCGGTTCGTCATGGCGTTCCTTTTTTCCCGCGAATCTCCGCGAATGGGAGCGGCGCCCATTTTTCTTAACGCTAACGCGGTTTGAGCCCGCAACCCAACAGAATCATGAGAGAAAACGCTCAACGTCCAACGTTCAACTCTCAACTCTCAACGCCGAAGGGAACTTGAGCGTTGAACGTTCAGCGTTGGAAGTTGAGCGTTCTTGTACCATTTCACTCCTTTCAAACAACGCGTTTTTTATCGGTGTTCTTGGGTTGTAAGCCACCTGATTTTGCCCCAAAGAAGCATGAAACTCTCTGTAAAAGTAGGCGTCAAAGTTCTTGTTGCGGCCCTCCTGTCTCTGGCGGCGGGAGGGGGCGTCTGGTATGCGTGCCAGCCCCGGCTGGTCTGTGCCGCGCCTTCCGTTGTGCGTGAAAGCATCCGCATCAAAAAGGATCAGACGTTTTTCGAGCACGCCTATGTCCTGCGCAACAAGAGTTTCAGGACGATCACGATAGATGGCGTGAAGTCGTCCTGCACCTGCCAGAGCGTGGAAATCCCCGCCCCCGTCATCCCGCCCTTCGGCAAGGGCGTGATCATAGCGCGGTTTGATGTCGCGCGGAACTCGGCAGGCATGCGGAGCGCCGAGGCTCTGGTCTTCGCCAACAAGCGCCCGCTCCCGGTGCTGCGCCTGAGGATGACGTATTCGTTTGAACTCGGCGTCTGGGCCTATCCCGAGTTGGTCGATCTCAGGCGCGTCGTCATCGGCAAGCCTGTCACATTCACGATCCATGTCCGGCAGGCCAAGGCAGAGGGGCGTCCGGCGCATGCCGTCCGCTCTGTGGACGCCGACGGGGTTTCTTTCGAGGTTCACCCCGTCCGGGAGGGGCTGTCGACGGACGGCGCGGCATCCGGCGACGCGACTCTGCTGGAGCAGACGGTCGTCGGCAGGTTCTCTAATGATTTCGAGGCCGGATATCATGACAAGACGGTCACCATCCAGACCGGCCACCCCGATTATCCCGTTCTCACGGTTCCCGTGCGCTGGGAGTCTGTGGCCGGGTTGGGTTTCTCGCCGGCGGTCCTGCACTTCGGGGTCATGGGGCCGGCGTCCGCAGCCGTCAGGAGCACGACGCTGATCGCGGAGTCGGGGTCTCTGGGCGTCCGGCGGGCAGAGGTCTCCGGCGGCGGGTTCCGGCTGGAGGCGCGAAGGCAGATTGTTTCCAACAGGGTCGAGTTTGCGATCAGGGCGGATGCAGGGGCGGCGCCCGGCATCCGCAGGGGGCGGCTGGAGGTGGAGACGGAAGACGGGAAGTCGTGCCGGGCGGAGCTGATTGCGATTGTGGAGTGAGGGCGCGAGGCGCGGATTTTCTCACACGAAGACACGAAGGGCACGAAGGTTCTTGTTCCTCTTGGGTGTGAGAATGAAAGGTGGCAGATTGGGCGACATCTACTATCAGGGCATCTGGCGCATGGACTGGGGGCTGGGCAACCCCAACAAGACGGCGGTGCTTATCGCACTGCTGATGCTGGCGGTCTGGACGCTTCCACTCCTGCGGCGGTGGCTTTTCTGGGTGGCCTTGCCGGTATTCACCGCGCTGGGCGTCTGCCTGATGCACACGATGTCGCGCGGCGGTGTGGTGGCGGCGGGGGCAGGATTCGCGGTGCTGCTCGTCTGCCTGCGCCGGATGCGTCCATGGCCGAGGGGCAGAACGCTGGCGGCGGCGGGGGCCGTTCTGGCGATACTGGCGACGGCATGCGTCTTCAAGACATCCACGCGGTTTGCCCGGATCCCAGAGGATCGGTCGGTGTCCAACCGGCTGGCGCTCTGGGGACAGGCACCCCGCATGATCGCGGACGCGCCGTGGGGCTGGGGGCGCGGAAATTCCGGGAGGGCCTACATGGGGTGGTATCAGCCGCCGGAAAACACGGAAAGCTACCGGACGCTGGTCAACAGCCACCTCACCTGGCTCGTGGAATGGGGCTGGCCGATGCGGCTGCTCTATGCCTTCGGCTGGGCGGCGGTGTTTGTCCTCTGCTGCGGGTCCCCCCGGAGGGCCGCAAGCGATAAATTGTCTGATGGATGTGTCCGCCGGCAAGCGGCGGGGAGGGGCGTCATGCTCTTTTGCCGGGTGACAGGCGGGATATGGACGGCCTTTTTTGTCGCGGCGGTGTTCAGTTCGGTGGCCGAGGCACCGGCGCTTTGGGTTGTGCCGCTTCTGGGGCTGGCCGGTGTGTTTGTCCTCCGCACACGGTTCGGGGTGTGGCCGTCGCGCCGGGCCTGGACGTGCGGCACCGCCGGTGCCGTGCTGTGCCTGGGTGCGCTGGCCGTGTGCGGATATGCGTCGGAGCGTCCCGCAGGGGTGAGCCGGCTTGCCGTGCTCCGGAACGGCGCGGTGTGTGTCGGCGAGCGCCCCCCGAGGGCATGGGTTGTTGTCGATCCCGTGGCGGATGCCGCCGTGACCGTTTCCGAAGTCTACCCCCGCGCCTACAGGGAACGCCAGACATACCCGCCGGTCGGTTTTGTCTCCTCGCCCGCCGCGCTGCCGTCCGATCTGAGCGGCTGCAGTCTGGCGGTGGTCGGGGCCGTCACAGGATGGCGTGCCTTGCCCGCGCGGGCGCAGACATGCGCATCGCTTCTCTTGATCTCGCCTGATGTTTTTCCGGATGAACTGTCTCTCCCCGCAGGCGTTCCGACGCGGGTTGTGTTCGGCGAATTTGCCAACCGGCGGTGCGTCGCCGCATGGCGGGAGACGGGATTGGCGCAAACGCTTGGAGGCGTGGGCGATTTCTTCCCAGATTGGCTGGATCTCGTTTTCGGGATTCAGGAGTGATATGGAACAGCCTCGCCGTCATCCCTGCCTGAAAGCGCTCCTTGGCGATCTCTCCGCCCTGCTGGCCATGGCCGCGGCGGCGGTGTGCTGCGGTCTCGCGGTCAATGCCTTCCGCGAGACCCCGCTGCCCTTGGTCTACGTCTCCAAGGCGGAACGGGTGCGGCAGGCGGCGGGGCGGATTGCGGAAACATCAGGGGAAGCCGCTGATGTCTCCAAAGTGCAGCCGGACTCCGGAACAACGGACACGCCTTACGCGCGTCCGATTGATCTGGCGTCGTTTCGTGCTTTGCAGAAACGCGCACTGATTCTGGATGCCCGCCCGGAAATCTTCCACCGTCTCGGGCATATCCCCAAGGCGATCAGCCTGCCGCGGGAGGATTTTGAAGCCTGCTACCGTAAACATCGCACCCTTTTGGCAAAACCGTATCGTCCTCCTGATGTTGCGGTGGGCGGTCGCGGGTGTTTTTGCATACGCAGGTTTCCAGAAGTCGGCCGACCCGCTGGCTTTTTCCGACAGCATCGCCTCATTCGCCATTCTGCCTGACCGTCTGATCAACCCGGTGGCCTTGTTCCTGCCGCCGTTTGAAATCCTGCTCGCCCTGGCGGTTGCCACCGGCATCAGGCGCCGTCCTGCGCTCGTAGGTCTTATTGTGCTGCTGGCCGTCTTCATGGGTGCGCTGGGTTCTGCGCTCGCTCGGGGAATCGCCGTCGATTGCGGCTGCTTCGGATCGGCGGAGCCGTCGTTTTCGGCGGCATGGCGGACGCTGCTGCGAGACCTCCCGTTGCTGGGGGCGGCTCTCTGGCTGGCTCTGGTTGAATACCGGCGGACAACAGACTAAGCGTCGCAGTGTAGTCCTTGCACGGAGCATCCGAAATATCCTGCAAATCCTGCAATCCTGGCTAAAACAATTTTGAGACTCTGAGTAACGCTATTTTTCCGACTTCCAGATGTCCGCCAGTTTTTTTGTCGGGATGCTGACCCGAAAGCCCTCGGGCACGTTCTCCGCGGCTTCCTCCGCGCGAAACACCTGCTGGTTCACGACGTCGCCGATAAACTCTGGTTCCTTGAAGGTCGCCGGCCAGGGGAGTTTGACAGCGGGAGGTTGAGTGCTCGGGTCGTACCCCTCCTTTCCCTTGGCGTTGCTCTCTTCGTGGTTCCGCTTTTCCTCGCGCAGGCTCAAGGCGTAATCGAAAAAGGCGGTCCCGAGACGATCCGCGACGGGGTGGCCTGCGTGTCCTAATCCGGGGATCGCCTTGTAGAGGATGGGATAGCCCATTGCCCGGCACTCCGCGAAAAAATGGAGCGACCGCTCGTAGCCGCTCTCGCACTCTCCGGTTGTCAGGCACCACAATATCCGCGCCGCTTCGCTTGTCGGCCTGTCGAAACTGCTGGGGATGTGCGCGTGCAAGGCCAGGAAATAGTGGGGTTTCCTGAGTGCCAGGCGTTGCGCGTATTGCGCAGCGCCAGACACTCCCCACAACAGGAAGTCGCGGTTCGGCATGCCGTAACGGCGCGACAAATTTTCTATCCCTCGCGCCCATGCGTCTGCCACATCGTTAAAGGTTGCATCCAACTGCTTGGCGGTGTCCCGGTCCAGTTCATCCCAATTTCTACGAGGATCCCAGAGCGAGCGTGATCCCCAGCACACGATGACCAGTTTCCGCTTTTCCGCGAACCGCAAGATTCCGCCGACATCGTCCATTGCGTCTGCCTGCTGTAACCGGCGTTTGACCTCCTCAACGCTGTTGGCCAAAAGACAGATCGCCAGGGCGCCATCGGCCTGCGACATGTCCGTCATGCCGATGGGGGGACGCATGAAAAGCGTGATTTGCGGTTGTCTGGCGTTCCCCGTTTTCACCACATGCTCCACAACGGGGTCAGTCACGGGCTCGCGCCTGGCCCTGACGGGGCTGTCCACTTGAGCGCGCTCCGGGAAATCGAACATCCTCACGAAGCCGGAGGGGCATGCGACCGCTGCGGCGGCCAGCGTGTCCCCGAAAACCACAACGGCGCGCCACCCCGGGACGGCGAGCGCTTTTTCCGGGACGACAAAATAGAGCGTTTCGGTTTTGTCCTTTTCGAAAAACACCGGCATGGCATGAGGCGTGTTCGACCCCCGCAGGAAGGGGAACGGTTTCTCAGTCTTGTCTATCATCTGCTTCCCGGTCCTGTCGAAATAGTAGGCTTTGGCATACAGGGCGTCTGCCCGCATCCGCTCCCCCGTCTTGACCGTCACTTTCAAATAGGGTTCAAAGGGAAGCGAGGTTGTTTTGCCGCGCTCGGCCACCCTCTTGAAGATGTTTTCACCGCTGGACGGCGGACGGTCAACAAACGTAACGGAATGGATGTTGAAGAAATTGTGAGTCTGCGCCGCGCCACGAACGGCGACTGCCAAGGCGAGGAAAAGGAGTGATAGCCTTTTGCGTATGGAACGACTCATTCTGGTTTCTCCGCCGTTTTACCGCTCAGACCGTCCCCAACCAGAGCCTGCCATGCCGGGAAAAGCCTCACATCCGGCAGCCAGCCGGTCACAGAGGGCTGGAAACCGGGCAGGCCATCCTTCGCCAGGATTTTGTCTTCGATATCCACCCAGGCGCCATGTTGCCTGCCGCCCGGCGTCTGAATCCTCTCCAAAACCGCCGCAAAATACGCCCGCGCGAAAGCGCTGACCCTGCCGTTCTCAACATGCCCGTCTCCGGGGATGCCTGCCCAAAGCCAAGGTCTTCCGACCGCGCGTCCTTTTTTGAAATAGAAGAGCGATGCTCCCAGTCGCATGTCGTCTTCGCCGCAGGCGATCATGCCAAGCGGCATCATGCGCGCGGAAGGTAAGGGGTCATCCCACCAGCCCGCCGAGTACGCGCACCACGCCGCGACACGCTCTGGTTTCCACTCTGCGAATCTCGCCGTGAAGTGCGCGCCTCCGGAAAAACCGTACATCAGGATGGGAAGGGGCTTGTGCGTCAAACGGTCCAGCGCATTCAGGAGCAGTGTTCCTGAGCCTTTCTCCGCGTAATAATAACCCGTGCCGTCATGAAGCGCGCGAATGTCCGACGCGAAAGACAGCCCGACAAGGATGAGCCTCTGTTTCTGCGCGAAACTGAGCCAGCCGATATCCTTGACCATGGTTTCGCCGTCCCCGTTGCATCCAGGCGCCAGAACCATCACTGCTACAGGATCCGCATGCATGACAACGACCCACTCTGCCCGAGTCATGCCCGGTATCGGGGTGGGCGAGAAACGGACCGGTGAAGCCGCGAGTGCCGTTTCGGTCGCCGATATGATCGTCGCAAAGACCGTAAACGCCCGCATCCAGCGATATCCAGCAACAAAAAAACGTCGAAACGTCATTGTGGAAACCAGTACTGTCCCAAAGATTCGAGAGCAATGTGGCATAACTCTTTGATAATGGCAAGTTAACGATGTGAAAAAGTTCGTGACCTTTTCAATTCAGCCGCTACCGTTTCCGCCTTTGACACAGGCGGAGGGCTGC
>Ga0209407_1005227_pt1 | contig 10252 bp, 9 predicted proteins | sample AD_JPNHG3_MetaG_FD_184410 | JGI IMG/M metagenome (GOLD analysis project Ga0209407, IMG submission 184410) | Active sludge microbial communities of municipal wastewater-treating anaerobic digesters from Japan - AD_JPNHG3_MetaG (SPAdes) (version 2) | ecosystem: Engineered > Bioreactor > Anaerobic >...
CGTAACTAAACCAGGGTCGACATAAAGTCAAGCATTATTTGGATAAATTATTTCGCCTTCAGAGTATTCATCTTCAGATTTCCGGTTCGTTGGGTTTTCAGGTCAATGCCGACGATTAATTATGAATTATGAAGACAGGGGCGGGAACAGTCCCGATTGAAAATGCCAGCGGATCAGTGCATTATAGACGGCCAGTTTCCGCCGGTGACGCTGGGAAAGGCCGATAACGAGGATATGGGCAAGGGCGGTTAGAAACCAGTTAACCAGGAGCCTTCCGAAGATCACACCCCTGATAAGGGCATAATAGGAAGGGGAATACCATTTCTGGAAAAACTGATACCGGGCTCGGTAAAACTCAACCCGCGATCCAATCTCGGGGCCGATGCTCTGCCCCTGGAGATGATAGATGCGGGCGGTCGGGACATGGTATACTTTCCAGCCACCTCGCTGCATCCGGTAAGCCCAGTCTGTCTCTTCGAAAAAGAAAAAGTACCGTTCATCAAACCAGCCCACGGCATCCATGGCAGCCCTGCGCACCATGAGACAAGCCCCGACACCGGAATCCACCGCAATGGGACCGGCGTGTGCATAACGTTTACTGGGATATGTTCCGGGAAACAGATATTCGAGGAGGGACATGTTGGTCAGCAGGGTCAGCAGAGAGGGAAAGGAGGCAATGGAGTTCTGCTTGCTGCCGTCGGCGTTGAGGAGTTGTCCGCAGCACATCCCGGCCTCAAGATGATTTTCCATAAAAGAGAACATCTCTCCCACGGCATTATCCGTCAACACTGCATCGGTATTCAGCAGAAGGGCGTAGCGCCCCGTCATCACGGCAAAGGCCTGGTTGTTGGCGGCGCCGAAACCCCGGTTGCGTTCGTTGGCGATAACCCTTGCCTGGGGATATTCTGCCTGAAGCATGGCCACACTATCGTCGGTGGACGCATTATCGACGACAATGATTTCATAGGTCAGGCCGTGGACCGTCCTTACCACCGACTCGAGACAATTCCTGAGGAGTTTCCTGGTGTTCCAGTTGACAATGACGATCGACAGGTCCACTATTACTATCCTCGCAAACCGTTCTGTAGCGTTCTCTTTTTATGACCTCCTGCTGTCTTATTGACCCCCATATCCGCCCCGACGTCCCAGCTCGGACAATTTCGCGTATTTGAAAAACTTGTTGACTGCATCCGTAACGGCAAGGGTCAGACCGGGGGCACCGTCGAGAAAGCCCCGGCGCAGTACATAGCCATGAAAAAAGGTCAAGACCGCCCGGGAAAGCGCCCCGGCCACCGTCGCCTGCTTCCCGGCTTCGCGAGCCTCCCGTGCCCCTAAGGTTGAATACCGGTCGATCTTGGCGAGAATTCTGCCCAAATCGCTTTCCGTGTAATGCTCAATTGGGCAGTCCAGGGCAGTCACGAAACCGTCCACCTCCACCCCTTCATGAACCGCCGCCGGCGACATTCGCCCGTATCCCCGGCGGAAAAGGCGGGTCAACCGGTCTGGCCACCAGCCGGCATGCCGGATCCATCTCCCCTGGAAAAAGTTCTTCCGGGGAAAGCTGTATCCGGCTGGAAGACCGGAACCATCGGTTGCCGAGGTTCCGCCGCGGTCTTGCGTTTCACCGGCAACAACGATCTCGGTGATCGCCGCCATCGTCTCTGCCGGAATCCGTTCGTCGGCGTCCAGAACAAGGATCCAGGGCTGTCTACACTTATCGATGGCAAACTGTTTCTGGGCGCCGAAGCCTCCCCGCCACGGTTCCTCATAAACATCGCAGCCGAAGTCCCGGGCAATTTGTAGGGTATTGTCCGTGCTTCCTGAATCGACGACAACGATCTGAGCGGCAGAGGCGACGCTCTGCAGACAGCAGGGAAGATTCGCCGCTTCGTCCTTGGTGATGATGGCTACAGCCAAGGGGACCCGACTGCTGCTATTGAATAAGGAATTCATCAGTCATAGCGGTCCATGATCATCAAGCCGTTGCAGTGTCGCCAGTGACGGATCAGCCATCCGTTTCGCTCCTTAAGAAAGTCCTGGGTTTCGTCGAAGTCGACGCCGAAATAATCCTCGATGGCTCTTATCACCCCCCGCTCATTGTCCCAACCCCGACCCGTCGTCCCATCTTTTCTGGTAAAGACCTCCTCCAGATGGGTGTCGTGGAAGACCACTTTGCACCGCGGGTTCAGATGTGGAAACCAGGCGGCAATCTCCTCCCGGGTGTGTTCATACAAATGACTCGTATCGATGAAGAGGATGTCGATCTTCTCTGGCAACCCTTGGGCGGCGCACCAGCCGGAAAATTCCGCAGCGAAGGCGACATCGTCCTTTTTTACGAAACTGCGCCGGGAGTAGCTACCCACATCAGCCCGGTCCTCTATATCCACGCTAACCAGTGCGGCATCCCATAGCTTGGCAACCCGCTCTAAAACATAGGTCGATTCTCCGTCCCCGCACCCAAGCTCCACGATCAGGGCCGCCGGAATGGCGAGGCATTCCACAAACAACATCTCCAGATGATCGCAAATATCGGTCCTGTTCATGGCCCGGCGGCTCACCGCCGTCAGGGATCTGCTCAAGGCCCCTTGGGGCGTATCCCGTAAATCCCAATAACCTTTCAACATCGTCTCCGTCCCCGCACCTGTAAATTATCAATCATACCCTATGGGCTGCTCAAATGGCAGATAGATATTGCCCTGAAAACGGGCGGACAGCTCCGGAAAATCGGCGATCGTCTTTTTTCCGAGTGGTTTGTATATATCGATGTAATCTTCAATCCTTGTCCATTTATCATCCCAACGTCTCTTCATCTCCTCCCGCCAGTTATCCACATAGCCTTCATAGGTCTGCTCCCGGGATCGGTTTTTTTCCGTCACCTTGTGGAAGTGCCAAACAAAAGAACCCAGAGACAGAGCGGTGCAGCCACCGGCCAGGAAACACCGGAGAGAGAAATCATTGTTCTCGTACGCCGCCTTCCATGATTCGTCGAAATAACCGACCCGCTCAAATATGGACCGGCGCCAAAACATGACGTTGAATTCCGCCCCGATATATCTCAGGTAGCGCTGCTCAGCGCTGCCGAAGAAGCGCCGGAGCATAGATCCTCTGGCCTTTTTCAAACCCTCCAGATTTGGATGGTCTGCACCGTACTCCCCACCGGGATGCCAGATCTGATATTCCAAATCGCTTTTGTCGGTATAAGGGGTAGCCTGATACACCTCCGGTATCTGCACGATCTCATATAAATCCTCATCCATCCCGGTCGTAATGACGACATCGGAGGTAATCAGGGCGACTACCGGGGACTTGCACATCCGGACAAAGAGGTTGAGGGCCCTGCTGATGCCGATATTACGGTTAAGGAGAATTAAGGAAAAGCCGTATTGTTTTTGTCGCTCCAGCAGCCAGGCCTGGTGAAAATCAGGCGAGCCCTGATCGAACAGAAAGACCTCGGCGCGCAGGTTTCTGCTTTTTCGTTCATAGAACGCCGCCAGGGTGTCCGCCAGGACATCCCGGGCCATTGACTCGCCGGCAGGGTTATAATTCAAGATCAGATAGGAGATATCCGGTAGCATGATTTCGCCATATCACAACTGCTTAGGCATTAAAATAATGAATTTTATCGGCGACTATGTTAGTAGGAAAAGAATCAATAAATGTTGCCATCTTGCGGGACAGGACAGGAATTTGACAACCATACGCCCAAGCGCATACCGACGCCTCGCCACCTGGGGGGAAGCCTTCAGTTATGGGGATTACCTCCGAAAGGGTCTGACTATACTCGTGGGCGTACTGATCTTTTTCAACCCTTTTCCACGACTGACCGCCGTGGAGGAGATTGCCTTTTACTCTTCTTTTGCCCTCTTCCTTATACTGACGGCGAAAAAGCAAATAAGACCCTCCCTGAACAACCCCTTCACCATTCCGCTGGCAATGTTCCTCGCCTGGGCTGTCTTCGGTCTGGTTACCGCCCTCGACGTACGTAACAGCAGCCACGATATCTATGCACATCTCTGCAAATATCTGGTCATATTCTACCTCCTCGTCAATGTCTTCCCCACAGAACTGCACCTGCGCCTTCTAAGTGCCATCATCATCGTCTCGACGTCCATCTACGCCGCCTTTACAATGTTCGACTTTTACCTGTTACTGGGCAATCCTCTTGCCATGAAGCTCGGCTATCGCATGCCCTGGGAGATACCGACGAACGTTATTGGTGTACTAACAGTATATTCCGCCCTGTTGTGTCTTTTTTCCCTGCTGGAAAATAACCCTCCGGCAGGAAAAATCATTTTCGCCGCGGCGTTGCTCCTGCTTACCTTCGCCACCCTGGCCACCCAGACGCGCAGTGCCTTCGCCGCCTTGATCACCGGCCTTATTGTCGCCACTCCCCGTCTCAAAAAAGGCATCCTCCTCCTAACGCCCCTGATCCTGCTTATGGTTCTCTTCATGCCGGTAAAAAACCGGCTGTCGCCGCAGTCCCTGATCGACAAAATTAGCTCCGACGATCGCATCAACACCTGGCATACCTATTACCAAATTCTTCGTGATCATCCCGTTACCGGTATCGGTTTCGGTTTCGAGACCTACCGGGATGATGCCTTGCTGGCGAAATACAATGCCCGGGTACCCGAGCGCTACCGACTGCCTGTGGCCGACAAGGCCCCCCACAATTTCTTGGTTGATACGGCGGTCCGGACAGGTTATGTGGGTCTAACCCTGTTTATGTTCATAATAATTCAAATACTTTTCACGGCGGGAAAACTGGCCTTCCGGGGAAGTAACTTTTTCATCCGCAACCGGGGACTGGCCATGCTGGCCGCTATAGCATCATGGATCATCCAGAGCCTTTTCGAAAATACCCTGAGTGGTCCCCCGGCAGTGGTCCTCATTCTGATCATGGCGATGACGGTGATTCTCTGGCGACTGGACAGGAACATTAGAACGGAATCAACAGGGAAACCTGCCTGATAAAGGCCCGGCCTAAAATCATGAGCTTACGTAATCTTATCCACAAAGCAATCACCATCTATGGGCACGAAACCCCACGGTTGTCGTTCCTGCCAGAGAACCGCTACAATAAGCAGATGTTTCCCGATACCGGCCAGTACGACTGGTTTTCCGGACAGGTCCTCTACTGCCTGATAAGACATTTACACCCGCGGAGGATTCTGGAAATATCCACCTCCTGCGGCTATGCCACCATGTTCATGGCCCTGGCATTGAAAGAAAACAACTGGGGTATGGTCGACACCCATGAAATCAATCCCCAGGCGTCACATGCAGCTCAAAGGCTCATAATGAGGTATGGTCTGGATAGATACGTCAATTTCCGTATCGGCGACGCTAGAGAGACATCCCTAAATTCCGCCTCTGATTACGGCATCTATTTTCTCGACAGTACCCATACCGAATCCTTTCTGCGCTGGTTCATCGAGACGCATATTCTGCCGGCATCAAGGATCGACTCACTCCTGCATGTTCACGACATCCTGCCCCGTAGCGCTCGGGTCCGGCGGTGGGGCAATCCGCCTTTCCCGGAAGCTCCCCATAGCCAAGCAACAGGGGGAAAAATCTGGGGAGATACAGGGTTGGCCAAATCAATCTCTCGTTTTTTTCGCCGACCGGTGCTTGACGAAGAAGATCTTTTCGATGTCAAAGTATATCCCCCTGGACCCGGGCTAGAATTAGAAACCTGCGACGGCAATTTCACCACGGAAGCCGCACTGGGAAACGAAGTTGTAGCCCTGATGAAACAAGGTAATTTCGTCTACCTCTATGATCTCGCAGGAGAATACCCCCAGTTGGAGCCAAGGAAATATAACCATGATGCGGTGGGAAGAACGGATGCTCAGGGACAAGCCATGGAATGGAACGAGTCTTTGTGGTGTCACGTTACGGCCATGAAAGATGTTTACCGAAAATACTCCTCCATGAAGGAAAACCAAAAGAAGCAGTGATACGGAAGGTTGCCGTTGTCATCCCCAAATACGGACTCATAGGCGGGGCGGAGGGATTTGCCTCCGCCTTGACGGAAAACCTCGCCCGTAACCGCTCCCTCGAGTTCCACGTCTTCGCCAACCGCCATCATGAGGGAAAAGAATCAGAACCGATCCATTTTCATCACGTCCCCATACTCCCCTTCCCCAGATTCCTCAAGACTCCCAGTTTTGCCTTTTTCTCCCAGCGGGCCATTTCCCGAACCGGTATCGATATAATCCACGCTCACGACCGGTTGTATCATCCCGATCTCTATACGTTGCACGGGATCCCCCATCGGGTCTGGGTGCGGGAAATCAGGAAAAAGCGCCACCTGAGCCTCTTCGACCGCGCCACCGCCAGGGTGGAAGAACGGATGGTCGCCGGGGGGGAGTGCCGTTATTTCCTGGCTGTGTCAAAACTGACCAGAGACATCTTCCTTAGGGAATATCCCCTCGATCCGGAGCGCGTTCCTGTCATCCCGCCCGGTCTCGATTCCGATGCGGTAACCGGTAGAGGGAGCGAGGCCGAACGGCTGGCGTTGCGCCGGCGTTACGGAATATCCGCATCGACGCCACTTATCATCTTTGCCGCCATGAATTTTTACATCAAGGGTCTGGAGGACCTGCTGAAGGGATTAGGCAGGCTCCGTTCACAGCACCCCGAACAAGCTTTCCACCTCCTTGCCGTAGGGGGCGACAACCGCCGGCCTTACCTGCAGGCCGCTGCGCGGGCGGGGATCGGCGACCGCATCACCTTCACAGGTGCCGTCTCCCGGGAGGAACTGGCGGCTATTTATGCCGCGGGGGATCTGTATGCCATGCTCTCCAAGTTCGACACTTTCGGAATGGTGGTACTGGAGGCCATGGCCAAAGGATTGCCCGCGGTTATAAGCGGAACGGTCGGGGCCAGGGATCTGATCCAAAACGGCGTCAACGGCTATGTAATCGAAACTCCCCGGGATGCCGATATGGTAGCTGAAGTCCTTTTCCAATCTCTCCGCTCGGAGCGGCATCCTCTTCTGAGCAACGCCGCCATGGCCACAGCTCGGGAATACTCTTGGGAGAAAACTGCGGGAAAGGTGGCGGCAATATACGAAAGCATCATCGCATCAAAAAGGATACCGCCCCCGACAGCACCCTGAAATGAAACATTTATCATGACAGAGGATGGCCAAGTGACTCGACATGAGAACTTATCGTGGCCGTAACCCTCTGCCTCAAAGGTTTAGTATGAAAATACATCGGGGTGATCTCCCTTAAACCATTTTCATCGTCAGTGGGTGTTGGACAAACATGAAAATTCACATGATTGAGGCTACAGCTGCAAACAGAGACAATCTCTGGGTGCCCCGTTGCCGGTCAGGAAACCGATGAACACAGGCATGGATTTATCGGTAATCATCGTCTCCTACCAGACCGCTGATCTCATCGGTCCTTGTCTCACCTCCATTTTGAACCAGGAAGGAGGCATCACGGTGGAAATTTTCGTCATCGACAACGCCTCCACCGACGGGAGCGCGGCCTTAATCGCCGCCGATTTCCCCGCCGTCCACCTCACTGCCAACAGCACCAACATAGGTTTCGCCGCCGCCAACAACCAGGCGCTTAGCCATTGCCGGGGACGGTATATCTTCTTTCTCAACCCCGACACTGTCCTCGAGGAAGGGTGTCTTGCTGCCGCCGTTGCCTATATGGACGCCCACCCCGAAGTGGGGCTGGCGGGTCTGGAAGTCCTCAATTCCGACGGCACTAAACAGGATTCCGTTTCCCTTCGATATCTCAATCAACGATACACCTCCGGTGAATTGACCGGGCTCCCCGGAACCATCGCCGCCGTCCTGGGGGCGGCCATGATCGCCCCCCGAACAGCCATCACTGCGGTGGGCGGTTTCGATGCGGATTTTTTTCTCTACGGCGAGGATGAAGATCTATGCCTCCGCCTTCGCCGCCGGGGATACCAGATCGGTTACATCACCGGGGCCAGGGTGATCCACTACCACGGCCAGAGCGAACGCCGCGCCACCCCGGCCGAGGTATGGCGCCGGAAGATCCGGGCCGAGTATCTATTCTACCGGAAGCACTACCGGCCGGAAACCGTGGCGAAGATATCAAGTTGGGAGCTGATCAAGGCACAATGGCGACTTATGACGCTGTCTATCTCTTTGCCCTTCGCAAAAAACAAAGACGGACTGAGGGAAAAAATCGCTAAATACGAAGTCCTTAAGGAAGAGCTGCAGCAAGGCAAAAATTAGCTGCCTCGGCAAGCCCGGCCGTCGTCCCGGAAGGTCAAAGGCCGGCCATAGTTACCAAATATCATTATTCCGGGAACGTCATGGCCTCCTGTTTGTCCCCGGCTGCCGATTTCACGGTTGTTGAACCATTTGCGGCGCCTTTACCGGAAGATGGGAGCCAAGCGCCTCCGCCGCCAGGCGGTGCCCCCTTGCCTGCCAGTGCCCGTCGTGAAGAAAGTGCATCGCCGGCGTCGTGCGTCCGTGAAGATCGATAACCGTGAAGGAAGCCGCCAGGCGCGCCTTCAATTGCTCCACATATCGTTCGTACTTTGGAGAACGCCATCCCCAGACGTAATGGGGCCCGGGAATCAGGACCAGATAAAACCTTGCCTCGGGCAGGCGGGAAGGCATTGCCTTGAGGATTCGCAACGTATTGTAAAAGGACGCCGGCGTTAACTGGATCTTTTCCAGGTAGGCCGCTTCCGTAGGTTTTTCCCGGTCCAGTGGTCGCTCCCGGTTCCCCGCCATGGCCGCCATCAGCTCCGGTCGGTTCCCGGTAAAAAACCGCAGCCAGTCGGTATCGAATTTCCGCCGGTGCTCGAATTCATGCACCACGACGGTTTCCCTCATCGGCAGACCGCCGGTACGGCTATGGAGCCAGTCGTAAAGCGCCTGCCGTTTGCGCTTCAGTTCATACCGCATCCTCGTCAGGGTGAGAAAAGACCGGACATTGTAATGCAGGAAGGGACTTGGGTAACGATACACCAGCGCTTCATCTATATCCTTGTCTGCTATATCCTGGAAATCGTTGCCCAGGCACAGGCCGACAAACACGGCCCGGCTCCGGAGACCCTGGGCCTTCATGACGTTGAGCTTGTGATAATAATCGATGGGATTGGTGGCTATTTCCGAAACATTAAGTACTTTTATCCCTTTTTCTTGCAGGACATCAACGAGAGTATTGCCCTCCCCTACGCCCTGGCCGAAAAAAAAGGAGTCCCCGAACAATACGGCATCATACAGAAAGCCGGGAACGAAATCGGGGCTCCGGAGCCCGTAGTTATTATAACGATAGACAACGTCGTAATCCACCGTGGTGTGCCTCTGGACAGCATACGGGGGCAGGGGATACCGGGAAACCGCCTTGACGAGATAGAAGCCCAGCAGCCACTCCGTCAGATATAGCGCCAGCGCCAAAACGACGAGCAACACCATGATGTTTGTAAAAAGAGCCCTGGGCCGACCGGCCTCGTGAGGGTTCAAAACGCCGTCTCGCTCCTCATTGTTATTCATCCGCAACTGAAACTTTATCTTCTTGTATTTATTCACATAAATACCATTCCCCGCAACGGGGAGGATCAGGTTGAGGACAGGTCTGTTCCCCCATTTTCATCCCCGGGCTGACAGAACCGCCAGGAACTTTTCCGGGGAAGTTCATAGCAGGATCTCGCCGGCCCGTCAAAAAATATGCTTGCCCTTGCAGGCACAGTGAGTTTTATCGGTGGCAATGCGACCGGACTCATGATAAACGAACAATATTCCGGAGAAGACCACCCGTGGCTCAAAAAACCATGACAAAAAACAAACCGGCCGGTCCGCCGGGAGCGGGAAAGGTAATATTAATTGTAGCGGTAACATTGTTCCTTGCCGCTCTGGCCGTCAACGAATGGACCCTGGGCCGGTGGACCTGCCCCGGAGGGTATTTCGAAAAGGACGACCGGCTGCGGATTGCCGTTTTTCAAGCCCTTTGTTTTCTTGGCGGCGCCGGATTGCTTGTCTTTCGGAAGAAAACGGTCACTGTCAATATCCTTCTTTTTTCTGCCACCCTGCTGATCTTTTTTTCCCTGGCCGAGGCCACGTTGCGCCTCTTCTCTCCGCAGATCGGCGGACGGTCGGAGCAGGAGGTCTTCTTTGCCTATCATGACACCCTGGGCTGGCAGTTCATCCCCGGAAAGACCGGTGTCCTCGTCTCCAAGCATGAATATGAGAACTTCATCACCATCAATTCCGCAGGGATGCGCGACCGGGAATACCCCTTGG
>Ga0209407_1005229_pt1 | contig 10252 bp, 15 predicted proteins | sample AD_JPNHG3_MetaG_FD_184410 | JGI IMG/M metagenome (GOLD analysis project Ga0209407, IMG submission 184410) | Active sludge microbial communities of municipal wastewater-treating anaerobic digesters from Japan - AD_JPNHG3_MetaG (SPAdes) (version 2) | ecosystem: Engineered > Bioreactor > Anaerobic...
CTAGAAAACGATACCATACCAATATTGTTATATCATTCTTCGTCTAGCTCAAATACTGGCTCTAATGCTACCGCATATCAAGCACCCCTTTTGTTTATTTCTGTATGTCATAATGAGTGTCATAGCTTAAATGATTTACTGCTTGAATAACTATCTATTCACTCAGAATAGAAAAAACTACCACCAGAATACTCGTCTGCTGACATTCATAGTGTCCAATTATTTAGTGTTAGTTTTCACTCTGCCATTAGTTACTATTTAAGGTAAAAAATCGTATCCTGTATTTATTATATCATCATTGCTTTGGTTATATGCACTCTCTTTCTCCATCGCTCATTCTTCTTTCATTCTCATCATTCACTCCTCAAACATCTGTTTTTGTATTCATTGTTTATCAAATAGTTGTTTTTCTCCAAATATGTATGCGTTTAATCAACAAATTAGTATGTCGTGATATTCACTAGCTAGCTTTATGCTTGCACTTATTGTTGTTGTCTCTAAATCTAGTGGTATATATTTTCATTCTACCCTAAAAGTACCAGTTGTTGCTGGTGCTGGGTAAATGAATAGACTTCAATCTCTTGTAATAGCAATCGGGTTTTCTTTGTCATCATATTCGTATATTCAGTCTATATTATTATTATATATCTTAGCTTCTTTTTCTCAATCTCAATAATCTATATACACATTTAATACAGATTTTAGTCCTGTTTCTGTTATACTTGGCATAGGATAATTATATTCTGATTGGTTAGCAACCAAACTAGATGTATAACTCTGTCGTGTATATTTTTTACTCAAAGCAGATAATCTACTAAACACCTCTTTATAAACAATATTTAGATAATCAAGATATTCTGCATCAGCTATCTGTCAAGCACTTGTTGATGTCTGTTTCCTACTTATACTTATTATTTTTGATACATCCATTGAGTTAATAGTTTACAAATAAATTATTACATAGAGTTAATATCTCAACCCTATGTGTATAATTATTCTGCTGCAGGATATGCTAATACATATAATGTTTCTCAATCAACATTTATCGCTACAGGTACTGCAGTTGCTTCTGTATCTACAGTTACGTCTGCATCTGTTCAGATTAGAACTCACTTAAGAGTTTTTGCTTTTATGTCATTTTCTACTTCCAAACTACCCGATATATGTCATTGTCCTTGTACATCCAAATTATAACTTCATTCTCATCTATAAGGCATAGCTATATATTAATTAAATAAAAGGGGAGAGGTTAAATTCTCCCCAGTTGTGTTTAGGCTGCTTTTATTCTGATAGCAACCATTCTTTGTTTTCCTTCTTCGAATGTCTTGATACCATATCTTGTCCAAGTTGTTACGTATTCTCCGATAAGTCCGTTTGATGTACCTCTTTGTGATTCAGATTGTACATTCTTTTGGATTACCATATCAATACATCCTTTTTGTCAAAGTAGCGCTAATCTTTGGTGTTCTCCAAATGAGAAAGCTGTTCAACTATCAGTTGTTTCAGTAATAGATACAAATCCAGCAGTAGTGATAGTAAATGAGTGTGCATCTACTTTTGTTGCTGTTACTAGGTTTTGTTTTAGTTTAGCTCTTTCGTCTTGTGTTATGTCAATATAAGTTGTTCCTACTGTTCCTGCTGCGTTGATAGCGGCTACCATATTGTCTATTGATTTTTCTTCAGTAGAACCTAGAAGAACTGAACCTGCTCCAGATATAGTAGCATTCCAAGTGAATTTCTGACTTCCGATAGTAATAGCATCAGCTTCTGCTACGTTTTTAGTAGAAGTGAATGTAATTGTATGTCTCAAGTTGTTTGATACATATACATCCAATCCTAAAGCTCATAAAGTAGTCAAATAACCATTTCTAAGAGTTGTGTCTGCTACAACATTTCCTGTTCCTGTAAGATATTGTTCCCAGAATGAAGCATCCATAGGATCTAATACTACAAAGAAAGGTGTAGTTGTTTCTACTCTGTTTTGTACTAATTTAGCTTTTGCGAATGATAACATTTTTGTTACCAATGAAGTAGTAAGAGTAATACCAGACGTATTTACTCCACTTCCTTCAATATCTAATTTTCCTACTGTGTAGAAAGCATTAGTTACTTCAGCTAAAAATTTTCAATCCATTTCGTTTCTCAAAGCATAAGTTGCTTCAGGTGCATATTCAGCATAGATGTCATAATTTGACTCTAATTTCTGAGTATCATCAATAAAGAAATGTACTGCTTTTGTTTGGTCCACATCCAAGTATTCGTTAGATGCTACCAAAGATTGTGTACTCATAGCTGTTTCAGCTGTATAAGATACTGAATACAATCTTGCTTTTTTTGGTCTGTTAAACCTTGTTGCCCCTGTTACTTCTGAAAATCCAAATCTAGCTAGAGGTAAAGCTACTAACGACTTATTCAAATCCATTTGAATACGTCTATCTCGGATCTCCTTTTTAAAACTTGATAAAGAGTTTGTCATTGTGTAAATAAATAGTATATAAAATAATACTAGTTATCAGAATAAAACTTTTTAGTACTTCTCCCTGATGGAAATAGTTTATCAAATTCTTCATCTGATAGTTTTGCTATCTCTTCAGGTGTCATACTATTCGGATCTTTCTGACCTTGTAAGTGAGCAGGTACTCCATTTAATGCAGTATTACCATTTAATTGAGCTCTTCTGGCATCGTCTAATAGTAAAGTCGGGTCTTTGTCAGCTAATACAAATTTGAATGCTTGGCTTCTGTCTATCCCTTTCGCTACTAATGCCTCAATATCTTCTTGATATTGGTTAGCATCTTTGTTCTCTGAATAGAATTTTACCATTCAAACACTTTCATTAATCATTTTTTTGATAGACTCTTGGTCTAGTCATTTGTTTGGATTGTTGTTCTCATTTGCTTTAGCTTTCTTGAACCTGTCTTTCCATTTATTAGCTTCAGCTTCTGCCTGTTCCCTTGCTGCTCTTTCTTGTTCTACAAGAGCTTTGTAGTCTGTGGTATCTTCACCACCTTCATCAACATTGATTTCATCCTCAGATGTATCAATGTTTAGTTTTTCTTCTTCCATTGTGTAATTGTTTAGTAAGTTAAAGCGTTTACTACTCGCAAAAGCGAAATTAAGCATCATTCGCAGTAGCAATATATGAGGTTAATCATACCTTATCCCTAAATTCTCTGCCTGTTCTTTTATAATGTTTTCTAGCTCTTCCTTGTTCATCATATCTCTATTAGGATTTAGACTACTTAACTCTTGGAAGTCGCTCATCTCTCAATTGATAAACTTTAGCACCTCTTTTAATACATCTCATCGTGTGTATTTCTTCTCGTTATCTATTCAACTCTGTGTTAATATACTCACTATCACTTTATTTTTGTACTGGTTTATCATCTTTTTGTATTGTTCATAGTATTCGGTGTCTTTGAAATCCCTTGTCGGTGTTTTCTTTTCTTCCATTACATACTAGGATTAGGGTTTAAAACAGTCTCTTTACTTATTATGTTTCATTGTCATTGTGCTTGGATTGCTTGTCACATCATTATGTTGCTTGCTGTGTTTGCTTGTTCATTCATCTGCTGTATTCATTGTCGTTGTCATTGCTCTATCAAATATCTTTCTAATACCTGTAACAATTTATCTTTAGCATCTGTATCTTCTGCTTTCTGTAAGTATATCCATAATGTATTATAATCAAAGTTTGGGTTTTTGAATACTCATTTAGGTACAACATTGTCATTAATAAAATATTCTATCCGTTCTTTACTTTGTCTTTCACTAGGTAATAATCAATATATCTGGTTTATTACATTCTGTGGCATTCAGTTAAGTTTAGCTGCAAACCTTTTAGCTATTAGTTTACTTATTGCTGGTACTTCTGCATCATTTATTATTATAGGCAATGTTGCGTTCCGATACATCTTCTGCTTCTCGTTAAGTGCATCTATATCAGATTTGCTTCCTGTGATTATAAACGGATTATTCTTTGTAAAGAAACTATCCTTTTTGATACTAACAGACCTATATTCAAAGTCTTGGCTCATCAATAAGAACTTCTCATCACTAGATGAGAAAAACTCTTGATATGTTCTCCATCGTAGGAAAGCAAAATCATATTCACCCCATAAATAAGTCTTCATATTCAATGAACCTAACATATTAGCATTCGCTTGTACTGATTGCTGTTCTGCTTTGGTCATTATTTTGTCAGGCACTATTCACATCTGCATCTGGTCTTGCTTTGTGTCCATTATTCATTCCCTTTCAAGCATTGAGGACATTGTCATTACATCCTGCTTTATTTGGCTTGTTGGTAACTCTTGCATAACATTTCATAACGATTCTCCTGGTTGTAGTTTGTCGTTAGTAAATATATATTGTGTTCAGCTTGTAGGTTTTAGTATATCTTTTGGATCAGTTATATATCTTGAATTTACTATAAACTTTCATCACATAGCCTCAACTCTAGCTTTAATCAAACTAGCATTAAGTAATATTGTTTTAGCTTCTTCTTTGTCATCTAATAAATCTGGAACACTTACTCACATAACTTTTCATCTCTCAGGTTTGTAGAAATAGAAAGCAAATGGTCGTGGAACTAATGTAGGGTCTTTCTTCTCCTCTTTTAATACTGGCTCAATAGCTTTCATTCTCAATACTAGCTTTTTGTCTGCATCTGTTGTTACTAAATACTTCTTTCATTCGTAGATAGTGAAGTGATGGTAGATTGTTACACTAGCATTTAATAGTAAATCTTCACACACATAGTTTGTGTTATCACTTATACTTATAGCTTGTTTCATAAGCTCTGCATCTTTGTCTATTATGCTTCTTAATAGCTCTGATAACTTTCATTTATCATATTGTGGGTCGTTCTTTAGATTGAATAAACTATCAGTCATTGTAAATCCAAAATACTTATATTGGTTAGCATTAAACTTTCCTATCAATGTTGGTGTAGGGTCAAATATTGCTGTCATTGGATTAACTGCATAGAATATCGGACACTTCTTTGTTAAATCAAATCAATGCTTATATTTTATTCATAAACCAAAAAAATATCTATCTCGTTGTACTTGATAGTCTAGTTGTTGGTAGTCTTGCTCTTTAGTATCAAACTTAAACATATAGTTTAGGTTGTCTGCTTGCTCATTCTCTAGGAACTGGTCTCTTGAGATAAACTTTACTTGAGGTTCATCAATATAACTTCAAGATATTAAAGAGTCTATAGTATTTGATACCATATTGATATTGATAAGTCAAGGTTGTTTGTTCTGTTTGATATGCTTTCTCAATCTTTCAAGTATCTGTGTTCTTTTCGGTTGCATATAATCATCTCAAATAGCATATTCCTGCCTTATTTGGTGTAGTAGTTTTTCCATAGATATTAGCTTTATATCTAAATGCGTTAAATATATTATACTTATTTTTTATATTTTACAAGTGTTTTTTATCATAACAAGAAATTTCAAACATCTATATCTACTATTTTTGATTTAATATCATCTCATAATCAACAAACCTCATAATACATTCTCATCATCAAACTATCAGCTATGTCAGGACTTCTTCATAACCTTTTCTTCATGTCCTCTTTGCTTTCTAGTTGTATCTTTTGGTCTGTAAACTCATTCTTTAATTGTATATTACTTAACTCTTGGATTAACTCGTCCTTTATCATTCAATCAGCATATATTCTTATCTTCCTTTTCTCTGCTAACTCTTTAAATTTGAAATAACATTGAGCTTTTAGGTTAGCAAAGTTTCTTAACTGTCAATCATCAAAAGGTCTTCAATTATTCATAAAGTTTACACATCATCTTAGTTGATCTGCAACTCATCATCATACTCAATCAGTATCTATTATTATATTATTTCTCTGCACTCAATATTCTTGTTCTAGGTCTTTTATTATCTTTACTGTTTGGTCTGTTGTTAATCAATTCTTTTGGATTATCTCTCAGCATTCCAATCACTCCCATAAACTTATAACAGTATTATCTTTTCATAACCTTGCAACATCACAACTTATAAACCTTGCTCCGTTCTTTTCAATATTACTATCAAACAAGTCTAGGATTTCATCGTATCTAAATAACTTTCAAGCTGCATCATCATAATCAAAGTTTCAATACAATAATCTTTGTTTTGTTATCTCATCTGACTTCTTTAATTGGTCTATATAGTTTTGGTCTATATATGGATTATCTGTCACTAATGCTGGTATAAATTGTCTGTATTCTGGTAATGTTCAACTAACAAAAGGTTTATAAAATCTTGAATAAACGTGTCATTTGTCAGGATTAAATGTCTCTAATAGTTTTGGCTTTATTCATAACTGGCTATTCTTTTGTCTTCCTATCCTTGTATTTAATATCGTTATACATTGTGCATCTACTTCGTTACTCTCATCTATAAATCATCAAGTAAGTTCTAATGATCCAAATCTTGTATAAAGTGGATCACTTGGTTGATATGCTAAATCTAATAGTAATATTTCGCTACCATTCTTAAATCTTATTGTATTGTCTTGTCAGTTTAATTTCCCTCTATTCGCTTCAGGGATTTTATAATCCTCTAAAAATTTATAATATGTATTCAATGTCGTTCTCCTCAAATTAACTAATTCTTTACGTCAAAAAAACCATCTAGTTCATCAATACTTCTGACACATAGATCGAACAAGGAATACTCATAAATAACTTTTTCATCATCAAGCACCTCATCAATATCCTATCTCTGTTGTCTTGTTATCATAAAAGAACTTGATAGCTTCTCATTGTTTCTTACTAGCATTGAATATCAGTTTTATTGGCTCTATTCTCATATATTTATACTTATATCTGAAATACTTTTAAGTCATCATTCATCATCTGTTACATCTCATTTGAATATCGTATATCTTTTAGCTGAAACATCTCAAGCACTTATTAAATCTCTTGTTGATACTTTTCATCCTTCCTCTAATATTCTTCTTTGGATCTCTGCTTGAGTTAGTTTCACTATCTCTGCATCTTTCTTTATGATTTCGTCTATAATATTGCTCTTTGTCCCAAATTGTCCCATTTCTTGTTTAGCTCTATTAACTGATGACTTTCCTATATTAGTTTGTTTTGCTATCTCTCTATCGGTTTGTAAAGGGTCTCTAAGTAATTCTTTAATTACTTTGATTTTGTTTTTGGTTTTATCTACCCTCTCTTTCTTAACCATTGGATTTGTTTATATATTAAATTATTATTCTCCTAGTTTTTCTTTTAGTACTTCAACACTCCATCAAGCAAATGGTTTCTTATTAAACTTCTCTATATATCTTTTAACTATATCTTCTTTGGTTTCTGTTGTGTCTGCTACTTTATCTAGCTTAGGTTGTTCTTCTTGCTTTATTTCTTTTTGTGGCTCAATAACAACTGGTGTTTCTATCATCTCTCTAATCTTCTTTAAATCCTGTACTACTTCATGGGTTTGTACTTGGAATAACATCTCTAATCTGTGGATTAGTTTATTTAGTTCTTCTATTGCTGGATTAAGCATTTAAAATCTCGTTAACATATAAAACTAAATCTACTATCGGACTTGTTGGATCTTTTCTGTATAATACTTTTATGTCTTCATATATCTTTGGTAGGTCGTTCATCTCATCCATATCTTGTTTCTCTTCTGTTGGTGTTTTTTTCCTGTTGAGTTTCTTTTCTTCTGCTTCTTTTTTTAATCTAAACTTCTCTAATGCTTCAGGTTCTACTCTTTCAACTTGAAATGTTTTACCATTAAACTTGAAAGGCACTAAATAACCTTGATTAAATAATACATCGTAAATTCATTCTTCTTTACTCTCGCTAATCTTTACTGTTAGCACATCTGTTATTACTTCTATTAGCTTTTTTGACATTGGTTTATATAATTAAGTTTTAAAATCTTCATTGTATCTTCTTTCCTACCCACCATTGAAACTGCTCTAGGCTATAATCCTTTACACACATATTTGGTTTATCTGGTATTTCTAGTTCGTCTTCCCATAGGTTCATAAATTTACAAATCATCTCTAAACAAATCTTTGCTTTGTGTTCTTCTGTGATTATTATCTTAGGTCAAACTCACTTTTGCATTTTTGTTTATCTAACTAAATAATAGCCAACCTTTTTCCCTTTCTGAGTTACTACTGTCTTTATTACTCACATATTGATTAGTTTTATCATTAAAGGTCTTTTGATTTTCTCGTTTTCCATTAGCGACTTCTTTGTTGTGTATATTTTCATTTCTTTGCAACGATTTATCATTAAATTTTCATATATTGAAATTATATTATAGATAATTTTCAGAAAATCAAGGGATTTTTTATTAAATGAGAACTAGGAAAAAGATTTTTTGCATTTTCTCTTGATTTTTTGTTTTTTTTAGTTATATTTGATTATGTAATTTTGAAACTAAATTTACAAATAGGTTTGCTGTTAAATCTTTGGCGAGAGGTCAGCAAGCCAAAGAGCCTCTAAACAATGGTTTAACAGTAGACCAGTAAAACCCCTCGCCACAACGGTGAGGGTTTTTATTTATTAAAAATAATTATGATTGATAAATGATATTGAATAATGCCAAACAATATATTGTTTGATAAAAACCTTTCAGATAAACAAAAATTACTTTATTGTTATATTTCTTCTTTATGTGCTGAAAAATGATATTGTTGGGCAAGTAATAAATATATTTGACAAAAATTATGAGTAAATGAAACAACTATATCTACACACATAAATATATTGGGAAAATTATGATACATAGAAATACAAGAATGAAGTAATCAAAAAAGAAAATGCCTTTTGAAAAATCAAAACACGCCTTTTGAAAAATCAAAAGCCGAGCCTTTTGAAAAATCAAAAGCCGAGCCTTTTGAAAAATCAAAAGATAATAATATAATATATAATAATATAAATAATAATAATATAAATAAAAATATATTATCTAAAGATAATATAATATATACCCCTAAAAATAATTTTGATTATTCTTTTGTAGATGAATTTTTAAATAAAGATAATCCAATAATAAAATATCAAATTGAAAAAGATTGATTGAATATTTATTTATGAAAACAGTATGAGGCTGTAGATAAATTAATAAAAGATTGATTTACTTTAGAACAAATACAACTTTCGTGTTTATTTATTAAACAAGATGATTTTTGGAAAAATAATATATTAACAATTAAAAAACTTAGACAAAAAAATAAAGATTGAGTTCCTTATATTGTTGTTATATTATGAAAAGCCAAAGATTTTATTGAAAAAAAGCAAGAAAGAACTTATGAAAAAACTTTTATTTATGGTAATTGATAAAATATGTGAGCAATTAAAGAATTTAAAGAATTATTAGAGATTATTGTAAAATCTCCTAATGGTGAGAAAGTTTATTTATTTCCTAAAGAAAATTATGAACTATTAAAAAAAGAGATTAGAAATGAAAGTCATATTGAAGTAGCACCATATACGCTTGTAAACAAATATGATGTTAGTACAAGATTAATAGAAGTAGATGATATTACTTCTGAAATAGCTAAACACCCTTATAATGTTCAACAAGAACTTAGATTTATTTTAAATGAAAGAAAAAATAAATGATTTAAAACTAATTGATTTAAACATTTATGGAAAATATATGAAAATAGATTTTTAAATAAATAATAAATTATTTAGTTAAAATGAATAAAAATAAAATCCTAAGTATCATAAGAACAGAAAATCAAATCTCGCTTGATTTTATTTCATATTTATATTTTATAGGGTGTGATGATAAAACAATAGAGATTTTAAAAAACGATATGGTATCAATTGGTAAAATCATATCAAATTACAGACTATCTTGGGAAAAAATATCATTAAAACAATTTATTTTGGAAAAACTCAAAGAATTATGAAAAAAATAAAAAATGAATATTCAATAAAAAGAAAACGAGAAAATAAAATAAAGGTAAAAAAAATGCAGTTAGATTATAAATATTCAAAGATGTTAGATTTAAGAAAAGAAAAATTAGAAGATAAAAAGAAAAAGGAATTAGACCGTTTCAAAAGAAAATATCAAAAACTTATGGAAATTGAATTACATAATTTAACACATAAAAGGAAAAGGAGTATTCCAAAAGATAAAACCAAATCAAAAGATAAAGCAAAAGCATTAAAAGAAATTCAAAAATATTCAAAACTAGTAAGAGCTAAAAAAACTGATAAATGAATAATGGTGTTTGTAATAGATAAACAAAAACGAGTTCCTT